>Ga0316198_10002113_pt1 | contig 11945 bp, 12 predicted proteins | sample OudBieAanoxic_MG_FD_204935 | JGI IMG/M metagenome (GOLD analysis project Ga0316198, IMG submission 204935) | Coastal sediment microbial communities from Oude Bieten Haven, Netherlands - site A anoxic | ecosystem: Environmental > Aquatic > Marine > Coastal > Sediment | place: Netherlands... | reverse complement strand
GGCTGCATCGCGATGATGCGAAGAATCTCCCGCGGGAAGTAGTTTTCGAAGGTGCGACCGTTGATCGTCACGTTGCCCGAGCCGGCGCTGAGAAAGACCCGCGCGATGGCGTTCTTGCGCTTCCCGGTGCCGTAGTTGCGTCCGTCTATGACTTTAGAATGTGTCATTAACCAGTTCTCTCGAAATCAAAGGGGAAAGGGCTCGGGCTGCTGCGCCACGTGCGGATGCGTGCCTTCCGCATGGACTTTCAGCTTGCGAAACATCTGACGGCCGAGGCTGTTCTTGGGGAGCATCCCCTTGACAGCGCGCTCGACGACAAAGCCCGGCTTTCGCTGGAGTAGGTCGCCGTAGCTCTCGGCGCTGAGGCCGCCCGGATAGCCGGAGTGGCGGTAGTAGAACTTATCCGCAAGCTTGTTGCCTGTGAGACGTACTTGAGCCGCGTTGATGACGATGACGAAGTCGCCCGTATCGACATGCGGCGTGTACTCCGGACGGTGCTTGCCACGAAGAACGTGGGCCACCTTGGACGCAAGGCGGCCAAGCGGTTGGCCCGCTGCATCGACGACATACCATTTGCGTTCGATTTCAGACGCTTTGGCACTCTGGGTAGCCATGAGATTCGCTCCTAAGACCCTGTTTAGGGGCGCGTTTCCTAGCCGCCGGCCCAGCTGGTGTCAAGCGGGCACGGCGCGATATGCGGCAGTAGAAAGCCGGGGTTTCTGCGCCGATTCGAATAGGCTGGCCACCTGAGGCTCGAATTGGGTTAGAAAGGTAAGAGGTGAGAATTCTTATCCAAACGGGCGGCGCGCAAAGCCGACGCTCCCTCGGTGCCTCGATGTTGCCGCTGTTGCTGGCGGCTACGCTCTTGTTTGCGGCGGAAGCGGCAAAGGCGCAATCCGGGGCGATCCTCTGCTCGGTCACTGAGAACGCGGCCCCGGCGCGCGGCACGGCGTCGGTCGAGGGCGGTGGGAAAGAGATCGCGGCCGGCTCGTGCGGAGCCGCCCTTCCCGTCCCGGCTGGAAAATACAAAGTCACCGTCAGGTTGGACGGGACGCTCGACAACCCATCGAAGGTCGTCGACGTCGAAGTGAGCGGAGGGAAAACCGCACCCGTCTCCGTCGACTTCAAAACGGGCGCGCTCGAAGTTCGGATCGAGAACAAGGGACAGAGCGGTACCGGAATCGTCGCGGTCAACCGTGGCTCCGAGCGCATTGGCACCCTGGGGAGCGGCGTCGCGGCGCGCCTCAGTGCGGGCAAGTACGAGATCGTGGTGCGGCTCGGCGGCCAGGAGCGCCGGTACGAGGTCGATTTGCGTCCCGGACAGCGCCGCCTTGTTCGCGCGCAGTTTTAGATCTCCCTCCACAAAAAGGAGGAATACGAGCAAACGTGCGTATACTCGACCCGATCTTGCACGCTGCTAGGGTCTGAATCAGCGATGACGAATCTGCCGGAGCTCGCGCGGCGGTCACCGACGCCAGCGCCTTATTCGCCCAACGCGATCCTAAGATGGCTCTATCGGCGTTTCTTCGCGCACATCCGAGTCGACGAGAACTGGAGCCGGGGCGTGCGCGAAGCCGCCAGCAAGGGCGTCGTCGTCTATGTGATGCGCTCGCTCTCGTTCCTGGACTTCCTTTGCCTGGACTTCCTGCTGAAGAAGTTTGGCCTCCCGCTGGTGCGCTTCGTCAATGACCTGGGGCTCTGGATCCTCGAGCCATTCGGCAAAGGCGAGCGCCGACTGAGCCTGCGGCGGCAGATTCCAGAAGCCGAAGCGCTTCAGCAAACGGTTGGCGATGGATTCAGCGCGCTCCTATTTCTGAGACGGCCGCCAAAATTCGGCAGTCAGGCTCGTAGAGGGCGAGAGCTCGAAGTCGACCTAATCGAGACCCTCGTTGCGAAACAGCGAATCAGCGCGCAGGCGATCCTTCTCGTCCCGCAGACCTTCGTCTGGAGCAAACAGGCCGGGACCGCAAGTCCGAGCCTGCTCGACCTGCTGTTTGGTCCGGTGCAGTGGCCGGGCCGAGTGCGTGTGTTCTGCCAGTTCTTGCTGAACTACCGGGACGCGAAGCTGCGTTCGGGAGAGCCCTTCAATCTCCATGAGTTCCTCGAAAAGAATCCCGATCTCGCCGACTCCGAAGCGGCCGACAAGGTCCGATACGCGCTCCTCCGGCGCATGGAGCGCGATCGAGCAGTGATCATCGGCCCGATGAAGAAGACGACCGCGCGCATCCAAGACGAGCTGTTGCGCAGCCCGAGAGTCCGGACCCACATCGAGCAGTACGCTGCGGAAAAAGACATCTCTTACACGAAAGCAGAGGGCATCGCCCTAAAGCAGCTTCAGAAGCTGTGCGCCAAGCAGAGCCTCTTCGTGGTGGACCTGATGCACCGGTTCCTGACCTGGGTCTGGTCGAAGATGTACGACGGCGTGGTTATCGACAAAGAAGGGATCGAACGACTTCGCGAAGCTTCCCGTGACGCATCACTCGTTCTCCTACCAAGCCACAAGAGCCACATCGACTACCTGGTCTTGAGCGACATGCTCTACGGGAACGCGTTGATGCCCCCGCTCATTGCCGCCGGGGAGAACCTCAGCTTCTGGCCGATTGGCATTCTCCTGCGCCGCGGCGGCGCTTTCTTCATTCGTCGGAGCTTTCAGGACGATTCGCTCTACCCAGCGCTCGTCGAGGCCTACGTGCGAAAGCTGATCGCGGAGGGCTTTACGATCGAGTTCTTCCTGGAGGGCGGCCGTTCGCGAACCGGCAAGGCGCTGCCTCCGAAGTACGGCCTGCTATCGATGGTTTTCGATTCGGCATTGAAGCTCAATGGCACCAAGGTGAAGCTCGTTCCGATTTCGATCGGCTACGAACGCATCATCGAAGAGCGTTCCTTCGTCCACGAGCTCTCGGGCGGCGACAAGCAATCGGAGAACGTCGGAGACCTGATCAAGAGCTCGAGCATCCTGCGGTCGAAATGGGGCCGGCTCTACGTTCAGTTTGGCGAGATCATCGACTTCGACGACGTCAAAGAGGAGCTGATGCGGCGGGCGGGGAGCGAGTTTCCCGGAGAGGAGACGATCACGCCCGAGCGGCAGCGGAACGCGGTGCGCGCACTGGCGCACAAGGTGATGTACTCGATCAACGAGGTCACCGTCGTCACACCAGCCGCGCTCGTTGCAACCGCCCTGCTCAGCCACCAGAAACGCGGCATGACCCGGGCCTCTCTGCTGACGGCGTGCCAGGATCTGCTTGCCACGCTCGACGTCATGGACGCCAGGATCGCCCACCAACTTCGCATTGGGGACGCCCGCATCCGCGAAGACACAATCGACGAAGCGCTTCACTTGTTCTTGGACGCACGCCTCATCATCGCGCACGACACCGGTCCCGAACCGATCTACACCATCGACTCGGAGCGGCGCATCGCGCTCGAATACTACCAGAACACGATCATTCACTTCTTCGTGCCGCGGGCTTTGATCGCGGCCGCTCTGCTCGTCGACATGGATCAGTGGGTCGACATCGCGCGCCTCAACGATCGCGTCCAGCAGCTATCGCGGCTGTTCAAGCACGAGTTCATCTACCGAACCGATGCGACGTTCGACGAGATCTTCGAAGACGCGCTTCGGGACATGGACAAAGATGGCGAGGTCGAAGTCCGCGAAGGCTACGCGCAAGCCAGCGAAGGAGCGATGCGTCATCGGCTCGAACGATACGCGATGATGCTCCAGACCTTCTTCGAAAGCTATCTACTCGCTCTGCGCGGCGCCGAAATCATTCTCGACGGCCCGATTCCGAAGAAGGAATGGTACAAGCGCACCCTTGCCCTTGGGCAGCAGATGTACCTCGCCGGCGAGATCGAACGCCGCGAATCACTCTCCAAGCTCAAGCTCGAAACCGCGTTGAAGGCACTCCAAGACTACAAGCTCGTCCAGCTCAACGGTGACATCCTCGAGCGCGGCGAAGGCGTCGAAGCCGTGAGCGACCTGCACGAGCTAGAGCCCAAGCTAACCGGATTTCTTCGTTGAGCGGCGACGACTGCTCTTGTTCCAAACGCTGCACACGTCTTGCAAGACGCAGCGCTCGCACTTGACCGGGTCTCGGCGGCTCGGGCACTCCCGTGACACGCCAAAGTGGCAGAGCGCGAAGTCGTACTTGACGGGGTCCTCCGGATCGAATTTGCGCAGCGCGGCCGTAATCTCTTCTGCGGCCGCCCAGCTTGCGGTGCGGCGATTCGTCAACCCTAGGTTGTGGCTGATGCGATGGATGTGCGTGTCGACGGGAATCACGAGCTCCGAAGGAGCGATGCACCAGAGGCCGAGGTCGACGCCGTCGGCGGGGCGAACCATCCAGCGCGCGTAGAGAAGGAGGCGCTTGCAGGCGCTTCCCGCACGGGGGTCGCTCACGAGGTGACGCAGGCTTCGACTGCGCGTGTTGCCGCGAAGCGCATCGGCGAAACGGGCGAGGCCTTCCCGAAAGTCTCCGTCGCTTGCCCGATGAAAGCCGGCGAATGCCTTTCCGAGCGTTTCGCGCTCCCGCAGTAAACCGCCTGCTTGTGAGAGCATCGTGGCGAGGTGTTCGCCACGGTAGATTCGATGGACGAAGCCTCGAAGCCGACGCCGGAGCTCCACTTCGCTAGCGCTTTCGACGATCTCTGCCGGATCGGGCCCGAGCGCTGTGAGTACCCGATCGATGCTCCGCCGGGCAGCGACGACGTTTCCAAACGCAAGGCTGGCTGCGATGAGGCCGGCGATCTCCTGGTCGCGAGGCTCCTGGTAACGGTGGACGCAATCGACAGGGTCGCTGCGCCGTGTAGACTCCGCGTCAAAGGCGGCAAGCAGTCCGTCCAGGCGTTCTTGGATGCGGTCCACTTCGCTGAGGTTCTTGCTATATTGCCGAGCAAACTGCAATGACCAGGAGCAGCCTTCCTAAACGTGCCCTCTGCATGATCTCGATTCTCCTCGTGATCGCCTTGGGCTGCGTCCGCGATTCGGGCGGAACGCGAGCGAGCAGTGCGGAAGCAAGGTCCGGCCCCCGACTCGATCTTGGGCTGCGTTTGGCCAACAGCCGCTGGGTCGAGCTTGCCGACCTTCGCGGTACGCCAGTACTTCTATTCGTGTTCGCGACCTTCGACGCGGTCAGCCAGGCATCCCTCAAGTCGCTCCGACCTTTCGTGCCACAGCATCCCGAGCTCATCGTCATCGGAGTCGCGGCACAGCCCAGGGCCGGGCAACTCGTCGAAGCCTGGGCCTATGCGCTGGATCCCCCCTTCGCGGTCGGCACCAATCCCTATGGGTATGTCGAGAACGGAGAAAGTATGCTTGGAAAGATCGAGACGGTTCCGACGTATATTCTCTATGACGCTCAGGGATACGAGGTCGATCGAACGGCGGGCTTGCTCAGCGAAGGAGACTTGGTCCGCTTGGTGAAGCCCGTGCTGGGCGCTCCCGACTAGACGAGCCCCTGCTCTTTCCATAGGGCGCCGAGCTCCGGGCCGAGACGTTCGAGGAGCAGCTGGCGAACCGCATCGGCAGAGCCGCATCCGAGAGCGTCGCGCGCAACCGCGCTGGCAGCCTCCACATCGACGTTGCGAATGACGGCACGCGCCAACGGAACGGCGCTAGCCGGCACCGAAAACTGGCGGTAACCAAACCCCAACGCCAGACCCAGGGCGACGGGGTCGGCCGCCATGCCCCCGCACATCGAGCAAGGGATTCCCGCTCTGATTGCTGCGCTGATGGTGCGCTCGAGGAGCCCCAGAACCGCAGGGTCGAGCGGATTGGCGGCCGAGCCGCTGTCCCGCCGATCGAAAGCCAGGGTGTGGTGCGCCAGGTCGTTCGTCCCCACGGCGAAGAAGTCCGCATGCTCCGCAAAGCGTTCCGCCAGCAAGGCCGCCGATGGCACTTCGACCATCATTCCGACCGCAACTGGCTTGAGCGTCGCGCTTTGTTCACGAAGCTCGGCCCTGCACTCCTCGACCAGCGCCCGGGCACCAAGGAACTCCGCGACGGTCGCTACCATCGGAAACATCAGCGCAACTGAGCCCTCCCCGCTCGCTCGCAGGACCGCCCTGACTTGAGTCTTCAGCCAAGCCCTTTGTCGCTCCCCCAGGTCATGGGCCCGCAATCGCTTGTCGCCACGCCAATCGAAGGTGCGGAACACCACCGTCCTTGGCGCCATCCCGCTGACGACCTTTCGGTATAGCTCGAGCTGCTCTTCCTCCCGGGGTGGCTCGCCTCGGTCGAGGCACATGAACTCAGTTCGATATAGACCGATGCCTTCGGCACCGTTTTGCAGCGCGGCTTCGACCTCGCTTAGCAGCTCGATGTTGGCCGCGACCGAAATTGAAACGCCGTCCCGGGTGACCGCTTCTGTCGAGCGCTCTGATTCCAAGAACGCCCTGAACCGGTCGCGCCGCCCATCGGCGGCTTTCCTTTCATCAAGCGCAGCGCCCAAGGTGACTTTGCCGGAAAAACCATCCACCAGTACGGGCTCGCCGTCTTCGATCTCGATCGGCAATGGACCGACGCCGACGACCGCTGGAACTCCGAAGGTGCGCGCGAGAATCGCGGTGTGGCTGCTCTCCGCGCCCAGCTCCGTCACCAGCCCGACCGTCGGAGGCGCTAGCATGTGCACGGCGTCCGCAGGCGACAGGTCGCGGGCTATCAAAACGGTCGGACCATCCGCAGGCCTCTCGCTTCGCTGCTCGCCACTCAGGTGACGGAGCAAATGCTCCCTGACGTGCTCGATGTCGTTCGCGCGTTCCTGGAAATAGGGGGAAGCGTCCTCGAGGAGGGGCCTTCTAAGTCGCTCGACCACCTGCGAGACTGCCCACTCCGCGTTGATTCTCTCTTCGCGAATCACGTCGGCGATCGCATCGATGAGAAGCGCGTCGGCGTGCATCAGGAGGTAGACGTCGAGGATGGGAGCGTAGGTCGGACCATGCCGCTGGGTGAGCTCCTGCTTGGCCGCTTCGATTTCTGCGCGCGAGCTCGACACCGCCTGTGCGAACCGCGCGAGCTCCCTGGCGACGGCCCCCTGCTCAATGCGTCGATGCGGACGCCGACCATGCTCGATGCCGATCATGCGAGCCGGCCCGACTGCCACACCGATCGAAGCTGCGATGCCCTTGAGCTGTGCTCGTCGGGTCACGGCAACTCCCCGAATCCATCGGCGACAAGGGCGCAGAGCGCAGTGAGCGCGGATGGAGCGTCGGGCCCTGAAATGCGAAACGTGATTCTCGCCCCCTGCCCACCGCAGAGCAGGAGCACGCCCATGATGCTCTTGGCGTCAGCGACTTGCTCGCCCTTGCTCACCTCGATCTGCGACTTGAACTGATTCGCGACGTTGACCAGCTTCGCGGCAGCCCTAGCGTGCAGACCTAGTCGGTTCTTTACCTCCACCGTGACGCTCAGCACCTCCGTCACGAACCAGCCCGCTGCGCATCCCGATGAGACACCACGACCTCGTGGCTGCCTCCAAGCTGACGACCGAGCTCTTCGGCCATCGCCACCGAGCGGTGCCTCCCGCCGGTGCAACCAACTGCGACCGTGAGATAGGCCTTCCCCTCTCGCGCGTACTGCGGAAGCGCGTAGTCAAGCAGCGGTCGCAGGTGTCCAATCAGCGCCTGGGTCTCGGGGGCGTTCAACACGTAGGCCGACACCTCTCGATCCATTCCCGTCTTGGGCCGCAGCGCGTCGACGAAGTGCGGATTTGGCAGGAACCGCAGGTCGAACACCAAATCGGCGTCTACTGGGACCCCGTACTTGAAGCCAAAGGACAGAAGACGAACCACCATCGAGGGACGGTCTGGGTCACGGCCGATGTAGTCGATGAGATGATGGCGAAGGTCGTGAACGCTGAACTCGGTGGTGTCGATGACCACGTCAGCGCGCGCGCGAAGGCCCGCGAGTCGCTCGCGCTCCCGGGATATCGCGCTGTGCAGATCTCCAGTCCGTGAGAGTGCGTGGGGTCTCCGCGTCTCACTGAAGCGCCGGACGAGGACCTCGTCCGCGCAATCGAGAAAGATGACCTGTACCCGATGCCCAGATTCCTCGAGCTCGGAGAGCCTCTCGTCTGCACCGTTCAAGAAGGCGCCCGTCCGGACGTCGATTCCCAGACCCACTCGCTCGAGTTTCCTCTCCCGGCTAACCAGGTCGATCAGCGCGGGTGCCAAGCTGGGGGGCAGATTGTCTACGCAGAAGAACCCTGCGTCTTCGAGGACGCGGAGCGCGGTACTTCGGCCCGCCCCCGAAAGCCCGGTGACGACGACGATCTGAGGGCTTTCACTCATTGCGCCGGCCCCGAGCTCGGGTCTTCCATGTCGCCCATCAGGTTGTTGATGAACTTCTGCGCCCCGTGATGCCCTGCAGCCTTGAGAATGTAGTTGCGCGCGGCAACCTCGAGAATGACCGCCATATTGCGACCAGGACGCACCGGGATGCGCAGCATCGGAACCGGGATGCCCAAGATGTCGATGGTAGAGTCATCGAGGCCGAGCCGGTCGAAGGGTTCGTCGTCGCTCCAGGGGCAGATCTCGACCACGAGCTGCACCGTTTTCTCGGAACGGACCGCGTTCGCGCCGAAGAGGTCGCGAACGTTGATGATACCAATGCCGCGAACCTCCAAGTGATTGCGCAGCAAGTTGGGCGCTCGACCCAGGATCTGCTCGGACGGAAGGAGCGACAAGATCACCTGATCGTCAGCGACGAAACGATGCCCACGCTCCACCAAGAAGAGCGCGCACTCGCTCTTGCCGATGCCGCTCGGCCCAAGTAGCAAGGTGCCGATGCCATGCACATCCATGAGCACGCCGTGGCGGGTTTCCGAAGGCGCGAGTATGCCATCGAGCACCAGATGAATCGCCTGAATCGTGCGGCTGGACCGGGGCTCGGCGACAGCGAGCGGCGTAGCCGTTTCGTTCGCAACCTCGAGCAGCGCCGCGGACGGCTCGATTCCGCGCGTGAGCACGACCAGGGAAAGCTCGAGCCCGAACAGCATTCGCAGACGCTCCAGCTGTTCTTCGGAGGACATGCCGTCGAGGAAGGTGATCTCGGTCTCGCCCAGGATCTGCACCCGGGTCGGAACTACGCCGTGGCGGTGTCCGGCCAGGACGAGCCCAGGCTTCTGCACCCGCGGATGGTTGAGCATCCGGTCTTGCCCTTGATGGCCTGCGACCAAACGAATGATTGCGTTCAGGCGGGGCTCGGCGAGAAGGTGTGCAACGGTAATTCCGCGTTCGACACGCATGCTCGGCAGGCCGACCTGTCGCGAAGAGGGGGACTGGGTCACGGGCACATCATACGCGAGTGCCTCGTCACTGTCTGCCCATCAGGGCTCGATGAGCATGCGGTAGGCGTCGGCGGCGTCGAGCGCCCTGAGCAGCGCCTGTCGCTTCTCGGCGCTTCGAAGAACGCGCGAAACCCCCGCGAGAGCGGCCAAGTGCTTCTGGGGCATGGACTTCGGCCCCACGATGCCGACCAGTATCTTCACCGGCAAGCGATCGACCGCTTCAAAATCGACGCCGACTGGGCAGATGGCGACCGCGGCTCGCAGCTCCTCGATGCCGTCGTAGCGACCGTGCGGAATGGCCACCCCACTTCCAATGCCTGTGCTCGCCAGGCGCTCGCGTTCGCCGAGAACGTCGTACAGGACTTCTTCATTGACCAGTCCCTCTGGCATCGTGAGCAGCGAAGCGACTGCGCGCAGCGCGGCCTCCTTGTCGGAAAGCGTCAGCCCGATCCGGACGCGTTCGGGATGAAGGAGGTGAGCCAGCATGACCGCCTGGCGATACCCCAGCCATCACAGAGGCGCAACGCGGTTCAGTCTCCTGAATTGCGAAGGGACTCGCCGCTGTTCCGTCGGCGATTCGTCTCCGTTGCCTTCATGTCACGAACCTGCCGGTCGATCTTATCGACGACCTGGTCGATGGTCGTGTACATATCCTCGGACTGACCGTGGCCGGCGTACTGGTGGCCGTCGCCAGTCAGGTTCAAATCGACCCGATGGAGATGCCGCTCCGTGGAAAACGTGAACTCGGCGTGCAGCGGCGCCCGCATATATTTCTGAATCTTGCCTATCTTATCCGATGCGTGGCTCTTGATGGCGTCGGACGACTCCATGTTGCGAAATGTGTAGCTAATACGCATCGAACCTCCAGCAGCTAAAAGTACTTCTTACGTTTGGATGAACTGAGGATCCCGAGCATCTCGCGATACTTCGCGACCGTGCGGCGGGCAATCTTGATGTCGTCTTGACCGAGTATTTCAACGATTCGTTGGTCCGACAGAGGGGCCTTCTGGTCCTCGCCCCCGATGATGGTCTTGATCGCCTGCTTGACGCTCTCCGAGGCGATGTCGTTTTGGTGGTCTCTTCTTATGGCGCTGTTGAAGAAGTACTTCAACTCAAAAGTGCCCCGAGGAGTATGGACGTATTTGTTGCTGGTGACGCGGGAAATCGTGCTCTCGTGCATCCCGACGGTCTCGGCGACGTCTCGCAGAATCATGGGCTTGAGGTATTCGATGCCCTTGTCGAAGAAGTCCTGCTGCTTCTCGACGATGCACTCCGTGACTTTGACGATGGTCTTGCGGCGCTGGTCGATGGACCGGATCAGCCACTGTGCGCTTCGCATCTTGTCCTGAATGTACTCCTTGGCCTTCGGATTGTCGGCCATAGCCGAGCGGTAGAATCCACTGATCTTGAGCTTGGGCATGCCGTCGTCATTGGCCACGACGTAGTACTCATCGCCTACCTTGTGCACGTAGACATCGGGGATGATGTATCGTGGCTCCTCGGTCTGGAATGGACGAGCGGGCCGGGGCTCGAACTCGGCGATAATCTGAGCCACGTCGTACACCTCATCGAGCGCACAGCCGCAGGCTTTGGCAATCGCTGGATAGTGCCGCTTCTCGAGGTCGCCGAGATGATTGGAGATCACGCGGAGCACCAGCTCATCCATGCCGTAGTGCTTCGCTTGAATCATCAGGCACTCTTCGAGAGAGCGCGACGCGACGCCGAGTGGGTCGAACTGCTGAATCATCGCGAGAACTTCTTCGGCGTCTTCGGGGTCGATACCGGCCTCGGTTGCAAGCCGGGGCACGATGTCTTCGGGCGCGAAGCCTTCGATCGTCAGGTAGCCATTGTCGTCCAGGTTACCAACCACCAACACGCCAAAGCGCCGCTCGTTGTCGACGAAATCCCCCATGCGCAACTGCCACCCGAGGTGGTCGCTCAGGTCTTCGGAGGTCGAGAGCGTCGCTTCGAGCCCGGGCATCTCTTCATCCGGGCCTCGACGAATCGAAGGCATCGGCGCTTCGTTCGACTGGTTCTCGAGGTAGCGCTCCCAGTCGATCTCTTCTTTCTTCTCCTCGTGGGCCGTCACCTCGGCCGATGCCATGTCCTCTGCGCCCGGCGTGCTCGACTCGCGCGCATCGGGCCCCTCTTCGAGTATGGGGTTTTCGAGCAGCTCTTCTTGCACCAGCTCGGTGAGCTCCATGCGCGACATCTGCAACAGCTTGATCGCCTGCTGCAATTGCGGCGTCATGATGAGCTGCTGCGATAGTTTGAGTTGCTGCTTGAGCTCCATTCAGGCCCCACACCCCGAGGAAGTGCGTCAACCGGCAGTATAGACGCCTCCTGCGTCCAGGGAAACTCGCCGGCCAATGCTCGCGAAACTGTCCAGGCTCGGCTACTGTGTCAGCGTGGGGACTGTTGGGCCCGTGGAGGAAGCCGTTGTCGTCGTTGCCGATGACGATCGGGCTACGCTGAACCGCATATCTGAGCTGCTTCGAGCGCGGGGACTGACCGTCGTCTTGGCGAACAGCGGTCAGAAGGCGATCGACGCCGTTCGCGCACGCTCGGTAGACTTGGTGGTCCTCGACCTCGACCTGCCCGGCCTGAGCGGGATTGACGCCTGCAAGGTCGTCAAAACGATCACCAAAGATCGCTTCGTCC
>Ga0316198_10002111_pt1 | contig 11949 bp, 11 predicted proteins | sample OudBieAanoxic_MG_FD_204935 | JGI IMG/M metagenome (GOLD analysis project Ga0316198, IMG submission 204935) | Coastal sediment microbial communities from Oude Bieten Haven, Netherlands - site A anoxic | ecosystem: Environmental > Aquatic > Marine > Coastal > Sediment | place: Netherlands... | reverse complement strand
CTACGCAACGAAAAAGAACAGAAAAATGGACCGCTGTGGCGCTTTTGCAGTAGGGATACTTTCTACCGCGCAGACTCCTAACCCCTGCCACGCGTTGTGGTTCTGTTCTTTTTGCCTGATGTTTCCAGGGCTCTCCTTGTGACAAAATCGATAATCATGCCGGCGATGTCTTTTTCACTTGCTTTCTCGATGCCTTCCAGTCCGGGTGAAGAATTCACTTCCATCACCACAGGCCCATGATTTGAGCGCAGGATATCGACACCGCAGACATTAAGCCCCATGATGCGGGCGGCCCTCACTGCAGTGGAACGCTCTTCCGGCGTCAGGCGAATCAGGCTGGCCGATCCTCCGCGATGCAGATTGGAGCGAAACTCGCCTTCCGGTCCCTGCCGCTTCATCGCAGCAACAATCTTTTCCCCGACAACTAAACAGCGCAGATCTGCACCACCGGCTTCCTTGATAAATTCCTGTACCATAATATTGGCTTTCAACCCCATGAAAGCCTGGATCACACTTTCCGCAGCTTTCTGGGTTTCTGCCAGCACTACGCCAATACCCTGGGTACCTTCAAGCAGCTTGATGACCATAGGTGCGCCACCGACGACCTTGAGTAAATCCTGGATATCGTCCGGATTGTGTGCAAAACCGGTCACCGGCATGCCGATGCCTTTTCTTGCCAGCAGCTGTGCCGAACGCAGCTTGTCCCTCGAACGGGTAATGGCGACCGACTCATTGAGTGGATACACCCCCATCATCTCGAACTGTCTCAATACCGCTGTGCCGTAAAATGTGACCGATGCACCAATACGCGGTATGACCGCATCGAAATCTCCAAGAACCTGGCCCCTGTAGTGTATGCTTGGGCGCATCGAGGTGATATTCATGTAACAGCGCAAAACATCGATAACCTGCACTTCGTGCCCTCTCTGCTCCGCGGCTTCCACCAGTCGCCTGGTTGAATATAACTTCCTGTTCCTCGATAAAATTGCGATCTTCATTTTTGATTCCTTCTTTCTGTTTAGTTACTAACAGCATCATTCATATGGTCAGGATTCCGCTAACAACATTCAGTCTCAGGCTGATCTGATACAAGAATTTGTGTTGAATTTTACGGGCCTGTAAACATTAGACTCGGAAATATTTTTTAAGTCACATATAACGACCACGATATTTTTTTCACCCGTTCCATTTAGACAATGTGACGAAATGCAATGGAATCCAGTCTCAAAGATGAATATCAAATATAAAAACAGGTAGATGCTATGGATGTCACATCCAATCTGATCGCAATTATTTTTTTACTGGCGACCAACGGATTTTTCGTTGCAGCCGAGTTTGCCCTGGTTAAGGCTCGCGGCTTTCGCATCGAGGCTCTCGCCGCGGAAGGCAGCGCAGCAGCGCGCTTGACCGTTCGTATTCAGACAAATCTGGAGGCCTATCTTGCCGCTTGCCAGCTGGGCATTACCATGGCCTCTCTGGGACTCGGCTGGGTCGGTGAACCGGCGGTTGCAGCCTTGCTTGAACCATTATTCCACTCCCTGGGTATGCCTGATCGGATACTCCATACTACTGCGTTTATCGCTGGCTTTCTGATCTTCTCATCTCTGCACATCGTCGTCGGCGAGCAGGTGCCGAAAACACTGGCGATCCGAAAAGCAGAGCCCGTGTCACTCTGGGTGGCTTACCCCCTTCACTTCTCATATCTGGCTGTGTTTCCACTGAACTGGATGCTGAACAAGGCTAGCAGCATGATTCTGGGCTTACTCAATGTCCAGGAAGCCACGCATGCTGACGTACTCAGCGGTGACGAGCTCAAGGGTCTGGTGGCAACCTCAAAACAACACGGCGAGATCAAGCACGACAAGGCCGACATGCTGCATAACATGTTCGAGTTTGATCAGCGTCATGTCGGTCGAGTCATGATTCCGAAAAGCACCGCAGACGTACTGGATATTGCTGCGCCGAGCGAGGAAAGTCTCAGATTGATCAAGGAAAAGGCGCATTCACGCTTTCCGGTCATCGACAGCAATAATGACGACCAGATCCTGGGTATACTGCTCACCAGGGATATCTATACTGCAATGATTGCCGGTGAAAACGAACCCTGGCGGGATTTGCCTCGCTATATACGCGAGCCACTGGTTGTTCCGGAAACCCAGAAACTGCCCGAGCTGTTTGAGATAATGCGCACCAGCAGGGCGCACCTGGCTATCGTCGTGGATGAATACGGTACTTTTACCGGTATCGTCAGCCTGGAAGACTTGCTGGAGGAAATCGTCGGTGAAATCCATGACGAAACCGATGCTGAGCAGGCGGAGTTCACCATAGAGTCAATTGCCGATGACCGCTGGGAGGCTGACGGCATGGTTACCCTCAGTGACCTCGAGAAGGCTATCGGCTTTATGGTTCCAGATGATCTTGATGCCAATACCTTATCCGGCCTGTTCATGACACGGCTTGAACGGATGCCGGAAGCCGGTGATGAAATTACAGAACATTCCTATAAGTTACGCGTGCTTTCTTATGAGGACCGCCGCGTTGGGCGCGTCTCAATCGAGAAAATTTCTGATAATGAGGCTGAGACCGATACCTCAACAATTCATACACATTAAATGTCGTCTGGACCGCAGTGGATTTTAGTCATGGAACCCGGAAAAGCACTTCTAAGTGAGTCGATCCTGGAGCTGGCTCTGGTTGACCTGGAGGCCGGCCAGCCTGTTTTTATCATGAGCCGCTATTGATGCTTTTCCGCTTCTTACGCCTGCCCGCAATACCAGTAAACAGCTGCAGTGAATGCCGTATCAGTGCTTCCTTGTCGCTTCTGACCGGATACACTGCAAACACGCTGCGTTCGAACATGGGCGCCTCCTGGACACGATGCAAACTGCCGCGCCTTATCGCTGAAATCACACTGTGCAGAGGAAGATATGCAGAACCGCCTATTTCACGCAGGTAGCGTATTGCCATGCGCGCATTCGCCAGTCTTGTCCTGGGCTCAGGCATGTCCGGATAAGTCCGTTGAAGTTCCAGGGAGTGCGCGAGGCCCCAGTCAACCATCAGAAATGTTTCATTTATTGCCTCATCGATGCTGATCCCTGCACGATCCGAAACGAGCACCAGTCTCAGAGTCGCCACTTCTCTGGCGTCCAGGGTTTCCAATTGCGGCGGATCGAGCATAATTGCGAGGTCAATAACACCATCCAGTATTTTTCTTATTTGTGCGTCCGGAGCCAGGGAATGCGTGATCAGCGCCAGTTCGGGACTCTGTTTTCGCAGTTCAATCAACCAGTCCTGCAGAATGACATCCCATAACCGCGGACTTCCAGCAATCGACATCTGGTGCTTGGCGCCTCCGGCGGTAACCTCCTGCCGCGCCTTTCTCCATTCAGCGAGCAGCAAATCGGCATGCCGCTTCAGCCGGTTTCCCTCGGGTGTCAGGCGGATTTCCCGGCCTGCACGATCGAAAAGACTGATGCCCAGTATGCCTTCCAGATGTTTGATGCGAGCGCTGACTGCTGCTTGCGTCACATGTAATGCTTCAGCTGCACGCCCAAAGTGACGCGTGCGGTTGACTTCAAGAAAGGTTCGCAACAGTTCAAGATCCATAATATCAATGATAAATATTATTTTTGTAATTAACAAATAATTTTAGTTTTATTTATCGTCAATCAATCATTATATTTGTTCCCATTTTTAAGGGAGTAAACAGACATGCAAACCCGCCATTCAATAAATAGTTACGATATTCAATATGATACGAGTGACAAAACGCCTGACGAGAGCACCTGTAACGAGCATCATCTCAAACCGCATGCCTGCTCTATACTGTTCAAGCGCTACGAAAAGGAACTTTTTAACCGCTGCAAGTACCGCCTGCGTAATACACAGGATGCCGAAGATGCTGTACAGGAAACCTTGCTCAGAGCTTTTAAGGCCATAGAGAAGTTTGAAGGCAAGTCCAGCTTGAGGACCTGGTTATATGCCATCGCGGATAATCAATGCAGCACATTGGCTAGCAGACGTATGCGCCACATGCTAAGCGAACATGTGAGCACACTGATTGAGATACACGAGCGCAGCACTCGATACCAGGAGGAATTCGAGGATATAGCCCAGGTAAATATAGTTTTAAACGAAATGCCCGCTAATACGGGGCATATCTTGAAGATGCGCTATTACATGGAACTCTCGCTCGAAGAGATCGCGCACAACCTCGGCATCGGTTTAAGCGCGGCGAAAATGCGCCTGTATCGTGCTCAGGATACATTTAAGCAGCATTACCATGAAGCTATAGTGACAGGCTAATTACGCTAAATGCTTGACCTGATTAATACACACAAAAGTTGCACTTAATATAACGAGCATGCAACCAATGTGGCCATAAGTGCCTTGTTTGTGGTACATATGTAAACAGTGTTATGCGTTCAGCAACTATCATGTTTACTTCTTCACTGATGTTGCCACAATTGTAACCGCTTTCGTTTATAGGGAAGTAAAAGTGAGAACATCAATCTGTCATTTTGCTACGACCATTATGATGCTTGCGCCATTATGTTCAGAAGCACATGAATTGACGGAGAACCTGTCGCTTGACGGCGTACTATCAGGTGCCTTGCAGTGCCAGCAGCTGACAGACAGCACCGCCGGAGCTGATACCTGCAAAGGCGCGATACCTTTGCAGCCGGAATTAACTTACCGCCCTACCGAGTTTAACAGGCTGTTTCTGAAACTCGGCTTTGCCGCAGGAAACAGCCTGAATGAAGTGTCGCCGTTTAATATCCCTTCATGGGGTGCTGATCTTGAAGATGATGTAGAAAACATTAATGGCAGCGGCAGAGACTATGTTCTGGAAGCCTGGTTCGAACATGTTGTCGAGCTGGAACGCAGAAACAGGATTGGCATTACACTGGGCATTATCGATGCCTCGAATTACCTGGATCAGAACACCTATGCGAATGATGAATATATCCAGTTCATGAATCCGGCACTATCCAATGCGCCCAACACATTTTTTCCTGCATACGATCTGGGAATCGCAGCAGCATGGTATATCAATAAATGGGCTTTTACTGGCGTCGTCATGGATGTCCACCAGGTCACGAGTACGGACAAGTATACCTTTTATGGCGTTCAGGCCGCCTACATGCTGGATACAAGAGTGGGCACAGGTAATTATCGTATCTCACTCAACGGTGACAGGGACTTTATCGACGAGGCCGGCACCAGTAAGCAAAAAAATGACATATTGTTAATATCCATCGACCAGCAATTCGGTAAAATAATTGGCGCGTTTACACGGCTGGGCTGGCGGCTGGACGATGAGCTGATCAATTACCGAGCAATCTACAGCGGCGGTATTGATATCAGAGGCAGCACCTGGGGCCGGGTGCTGGATAACATCGGGATCGGTATAGCGTATCTGGATGGCGGTAATAGTAGAATAATCAGAACCCGGATTGCAGAAGCTTATTATCGTATGGTGGTAAACCCTTACCTGGCATTAACCGGCGATATCCAGTATATGCGAGATCAGTACTTTCAAACAGCAGACGCCGAAGGGTTTATTTACAGCCTCAGGGCAAGCGTTAACTTCTAGCCCGCATCCATCCTTAGTCCATGACAGCTGGCAATTTTATTGTTATCGTATTAATGCAGCTATTTACATTATTGACAGCAGAAGTCATATTCGTAACTGCCCAAATTATTGAACATGAATTAAACATGAGTAGATAATATAAATGTCAGATTCTTTGACCAATATTTCTGATAAAGCGGGCATGCCGCCCGGCACACTTGTTCATGTTGGTGATATTCATGAGGCCGAATCCAGCATATCCGTAATCGACTACAGCAAAGAGAATATCGAAGAGCGGTTCATTGCTTCAATCGACGAAATACTGCCCTACCTTAAACGCAACACGGTAACCTGGCTTAATATAGAAGGACTAAAAGACACTGCCCCTATTGAGTCAGTTGGACGGATATTGAATATCCACCCATTGGTCCTCGAAGATATACTGAATACACACCAGAGACCCAAATTCGAAGAACATGATAACTACCTGTATATAGTCCTGAAAATATTGTCCGTAGAAAATCAGGCATTCTCTATCGGTTACGAGCAAATAAGCATCCTGGTGCTCAACAATTTTGTCGTGACCTTCAGGGAAAAGAAGGACGACATTTTTACACCGCTGAAACAACGGCTGAAGAACAGCAAAGGCAGAATCAGAAACATGGGTCCTGATTACCTGACCTATGCAATACTCGATACGATCGTAGACCAGATGTTTTTTATGCTTGACTCGATCGATGAAATCATCGAAAAAACCGAGGAAGACTTATTAGTCAATACCACTACAGGGTCGTTGTCCGCCATTCAACAGATTAAGCGAGAACTGATTTATATACGCAAGTCTATTTCCCCACTGAGGGAGGTGCTCGCCGCAATCCCGAGAAGCGATAGCCCGTTAATCCAGGAACAGACACATATATATTACAGGGATGTCTATGACCACGTGTTGCGTATTACAGAGACAATCGAGTCGCACAGGGATTTGCTTTCCGGGCTGCTGGACATATATATGTCCAGTGTCAGCAACAAGATGAACGAAGTTATGAAAGTGCTGACAGTGTTCGCCTCTATTTTCATACCGTTAACATTTATAGCGGGTATATACGGCATGAATTTTGAGTATATGCCGGAACTCAAATGGAAGTGGGCTTATCCGACATTGTGGGTTTCATTTATTTCAATTCCTGTCGTATTGCTTATCTATTTCAAGCGAAAGAAATGGCTGTAGATATTCAAACCAGCACAAAAACAATTAAACTGACCATTGTTTTTCTGATCATGTTTGCAATTGCAGCGACTTCATTCCGCGTCATGATGCGAAGTGAGAGGGGACTTCCTACGGGTGATTCGGCCTGGTCAATAGGCATATCGCATCACATAGAAACGGTCGACAAAGACGCCGTTGTATTTATCCCACCACCCTGGGACACCCGGCACGCCCGCCTGTATTCCCAGTCATTGTCCCACCCCGGCCTGCGTCAGCGCAGGACTAAATCCGACAAGAAGGATCGCGACATTGCACTGGCCGCACCCAGGGCCGGCCAATACACGATAGAATCGGTATTCAGTATTTATGTATCCCACCTGCCGCTCTCAGAGCCCATGAGGCCCACACTGTCAGAACAGAACCGTGCTTCATGGCTGTCCTCCTCCAAAGGCATTGAGGTCAACACCCCGACAACTGATATGATTGTAGGCGGGTTAGCACATAGTAAGCCCGATACGGAACACCTGATTGAATCGTTATTCAATTTCGTCAGCAACAATATTCGCATTAACCCGGGCGCGAGCAATGCCTCGGAAACCGCGCTGACAGGCAATCGGGCCACGGCGCTTGGCTCAACACGCGCCTTACTGGCTTTACTGAGAAGTGCACACCTGCCAGCACGCATTGTCACGGGCGTTGATTTACACGCTTCATCTTCGCTGCCGCGTTACTGGGCAGAAGTATACGATGGAGAAAAGTGGCTGCCCCTCGACCCCGTCAATGGTTATCTCAAAGAAATGCCGATCTTTTACATACCATTACGCAAAGGTGATGGCGACCTGCTCAGGACAGAAAACGCCACAGTGTCTGATACTGAATGGCAAGTCACCTTGTTGCCTACCTATGAAGGCCTGTTAACAAGTGACACCAGAAGACCAACCGACATCCTGGACCTGACCCGACTCTCCCCCGCCAGTCGTGAAATATTATCAGTACTGCTGCTGTTGCCTATCGGCGTGCTTACAACCGAACTGTTACGACAGTTTGCCGGCATTCGCACTTATGGAACTTTCACACCGACATTATTTGCCCTCGCAGTTACCCACGTTTACTGGATCACGGCAATAATCGTATTATTGCTCGTTACTGTTATCGCTGTGACCATCAGGGCGGCGATGCCGGATCTGAAGCTGCAGCGCACAGCTCGCCTGGCTATCGTGTTTACGCTTGTTGCCATGAGCATGTCCATTGTTGTCTCCGGTATCAGTTATTTTGATCCCGGTGTAGACAACACGGTGACGCTATTGCCACTCGTGATCCTTACAATGCTGGTAGATCGGATATATACGGTATATGACGAAAGGGGACTTCATACTGCAATTGTGCGATTAGCCTGGACAGTTATCGCCGCGATGGTCTCACTTTATGTTCTATTGCAGACACATTGGGGTACATGGCTGGTTTCTTACCCGGAAGTGCATGCCGTCACACTGGCGATAGTTATTATGATTGGCCTGTACCACGGCCCGAAGCTGAGGGATTTACCATCTTTTACCTGGTTAAAAGAGCCTTCCAGAACATTGCGCGACAGGAAGACAGACGAACGTCAGCCTGGACAATCCGGTGACAGCATGTAAGTGGCGCCGGAATCGATCAGCAAGCTTCCCTTGAGGAAATTACGTCCAATGAGCAGCTGGTAATTCATACCTGCACGATCTACCAGGTTGACTTCCTCTGTTTTGCGTACATTCCCAATGCAAAGATCCAGCAATATAACCGATCGTGTCTGACCTTCGCCGAAATGTCGCTTAATTTTTGCAGTTCGTACTACCGGTGTTTCTACCATCACCGTCTCAATATTCTTATTGGTGACACTTATACGCACCCAGTCTTTACCATCGCGAGTGAAGTAGTCGGGGTCAGGCGCATGCAACGATGAGGTTTTTGCCCCGGTATCCAGCTTTGAATGCAGCACGATACCGTGGGGGTATAAAACCGCTTTCTCTATCCAGCCCGCCCTGAGTAATTCAGATGCGACTGCCTGAAGACAGGATATTGCAAGCATCAAGCCAAGCATCGCGAACATCATTTGCTTTTTTGTAACCAGCGCAGTAACGAGCATATTTCATCACCTCCAAATCTAGTGGACGCGGACAAGCTGACACAGTATAAACCACCCTACCCTTGAAAAAACCTTTACAGGAAATTCTTCAATGTCAGACGATATTACCATTACAGAACATGACACCGCGCTAATCGATTCTGCTATCGAATTACTCAAGGCTGACAACTTCACGGAACTCTCGGAGCTGTTAGCTTCACAGGAGCCCGCCGAGATAGCCCACCTGCTGGAATCTCTTCCTGACATAAGAAGATCCAGCCTCTGGACACAGGTACCTGGAGATTTCAAAGGCGAGGTTCTGTCTCACATGGGCGAGGTGGCGCTGCTGTCACTGGTCGATAATATCGATCAGGAGGACGTGGTCAATGCTGCAATTGATATGGATACCAGTGAACTGGCCGGCGTCATTGAAGCTATGCCGGATGATATCGGCGAGGCCATTCGCGAATCACTGGATTATCGCGGACTGCGCGAACTGGATGCCGCCCTGGCCTTCCCTGAAGATTCCGCCGGGCGATTAATGAATACCGAGGCCGTGTCCGTACGCGCGGATGTCAAGCTTGAAACGGTGCTGCGCTACCTGAGATTAAGGGAATCTCTACCGGATCATACCGCAGGACTTATGGTGGTCGACCGGGAGGGCCACTTTCTGGGAGAACTGCCCCTCTCGATGTTGCTCACCTGTCAACCGGACGTGCTGGTATCTGAAGTGATGGACCCGGACGCCGAGCGCATCAGACCCGAAATCGAGCAGCGTGAACTGGCCATGCTGTTCCGGGATCACGACCTGGTGTCTGTTGCGGTAGTAGATGAAGATGATAAGTTAATTGGTCGAGTAACGATAGATGACATCATCGACGTCATTCAGGATGAGGCGGACCGCCAGATACTCGGTGCCGCCGGCCTGGATGCCGAAGAAGACATGTTTGCTCCGGTGATACCCAGTGCGCGCCGCCGTGCTGTCTGGCTGGGCATCAACCTGGGCACCGCCTTTCTTGCTGCATGGGTCATCGGCCTGTTTGAGGCCACGCTGGACCAGGTCGTCGCCCTGGCTGTACTCATGCCAATCGTCGCCAGTATGGGCGGAATCGCGGGTAGTCAGACATTAACCCTGATAATCCGCGGTATCGCACTGGGACATGTCAGCTCCAGCAATACCCGCTGGCTCGCGTATAAAGAAATTGCCATATCTGTATTTAATGGCTGTATATGGGCACTGGTGGTGGGCATTATTTCCTACCTGTGGTTTCATGAAATTATTATCAGTAGCGTACTGGCTGCCGCGATGATAATCACCCTGTTAGCCGCGGCGCTCTCTGGCGTGGCCATACCACTGCTGATGAAAAAAACCGGTATTGATCCGGCGCTGGCCGGTTCGGTTGTACTCACAACAGTAACCGACGTGATCGGATTCATAAGCTTTCTTGGGCTCGCCACCCTGTTTCTTTTGTGAACGAAGCAATACCTGCACAGGCATTTATTCTTCATGCTAGCAATCGACCTTAACCCGTGTCTTTGTCAACGTCTGCTTCAGCAGCATCAACAGCTTGCTTCCTGTGATGCACTTCCGGCAAATAATCACTGAAAGCCAAACCATAAAGCTCCCAAATCGTCACGAACAATGATGCAATCAGGGGGCCGATGAAAATACCGGCAATGCCGAACATCATGATGCCGCCCAGGGTACCGAAGAAAATCATCAGCTCGTGCATCTTGGTGTCCTTGCCGACGAGTATAGGACGCAGCACATTATCCAGGCTGCCGACCACGACGCCGCAGAACAGCAGCAGCCCTACTCCGCCGGTAACGCTACCCTGCATGATCAGGATGATGGAAGCAGGGATCCACACCAGTGCCGAACCAACACTGGGTATGATCGACAGTACCGCCATGATCGTGCCCCAGAACACGGCGTTTTCGATACCTGCAACTGCAAAAGCACCGCCTGCGAGACCGCCCTGCAGTATGCCGATCAGCATTGTGCCTTTAATCGTGGCCCGCGTGACCGAGGTAAACTTGTCCATCATCAGGTTTTCATCATCACTGTTCAGCGGCAGGTAATATAGAATTTTCCTGACCAGCTTGTCGCCATCCAGCTGAAAGAAATACATGGTGTACAGAAAGACAAAGGACATGAACAGGAAGTTGGCTGTACCCAGCGTTGCCTGGGAAAGCCCACCCACGATCCACTTGCTGATTTCACCGACGACCTTACCCGCTTTTTCCAGGATGATTTCCCTGTAAGGCACCAGCTGGTCGTAAAATGGCAGGTGTTGCAGATAGGTAGAAAACTTGTCGGGTTGCTCAATCGTCTGCTTGATCCAGGGTGTCACCGACTGGCCGACATCAATCGCCTGTGCCACGATAATGCCGACCAGCAGCATCATTGGAATCAACACGACAACGATCATCATCAACAGCGTGGTGACAGAAGCCAGGTGTTTGTGCCCGTTGAAACTTATCTTCAAGCGGCGGTAAACGGGACGCGCCAGCGCGCTGAACAGACCGGCAAGGAAAATGGCCATCAGGAACTGATGAATCATCGAAAAGAAAAGCGCTGAAATGCCGATCACCATCAGCACCAGGACTGACTTATTGACGGCGCCCTGATTCATTTATGTAACCCCGGACATGTAGCCCGGTTGCAGCACAGCGGACTAAATTCGATTGGATCGAATTTGGACAGCTCAAGCTGGCCCGAAGGGCAGACTAATTTCGCCGTGAGCGAAATTGAATGACCGAATATCAGCCTGGAAGGCGAATTACAGGACGAAATTCGTAATACAAGGATGTATTGCGTAATTCGGGAGAGCCGCCCTGCGAACTGACAATAATGGATTATTTGACCGAATTGCCCCTTATTGGGGTGATCTTTATTGTGCAACTGCAACCTGGCCATCATACGTGCCCGGTCATGGTAGTGGGCCCGGCTTGGGATATTCATATTTTCATATAGCTGACTTTGGGTTTGGTGATCGATATTATACTGGTTTACTCACGGACAGATGTAATAATGCTGCAATGGCGACCTGTGACTGGGTAAAG
>Ga0316198_10002110_pt1 | contig 11951 bp, 11 predicted proteins | sample OudBieAanoxic_MG_FD_204935 | JGI IMG/M metagenome (GOLD analysis project Ga0316198, IMG submission 204935) | Coastal sediment microbial communities from Oude Bieten Haven, Netherlands - site A anoxic | ecosystem: Environmental > Aquatic > Marine > Coastal > Sediment | place: Netherlands... | reverse complement strand
AGTTCTAACTTAAATACTAAATATAATAACTGTTATATTTAGTATTGTTATAGAAATTATAATTATTCGGATTAATTTATGATGTTTAAGCCTTTAAAATCAACGTTTAGAAATAATTTTTATCTATTATTAGTTTAACTGTACTTCAGTTAGTTTTAAACTATATTTTCTCTCCCCTTTAATTATTGGAGATAATTATAATCTTTAAATTTTATAAGGTTGATCTAACAGAGAAATATAACTTTTAAAAGTTGGGAAAAGTATGCATAGATTTTAATTGGAAGAAAGACCGATAAAAAATATGATTTCATGGAAGGCATTCTCTCCTTGAAATCATAAATTTAAATTCTCACTCTGGGGTGAGAGACCATAATTCTCTAATGATTTAGGCAGGTAAACATTATCTTAGAAAATAAATAACAAAGAAAATATGTTTCCATATTGATTATTTTTATAACGTCTGGAATAATTTCTATAGAAAACAAAAGCTGTATCATTATTTTAAAACGGTATATATAAAAATAAAATAACAAGATATTTTTATTTTTTATTCAAAGGAAAATTATTAATTTTTTTCTAATATTTAACTCTAAATCTATGGATTAGTTGAAATAATTTTTATTAAAATGATCGTGTAATATTATTATTGGAAAATAAAAAACACCATTCGCATACAAATACAAATGGTGTTCTACCTTGTTTTTAAAATCAATTTAATTAAAATAAATCCATAATTAAACTAATAGGACTTTATTCTGTTTATCTAAGTTTTTCAATAACTCTTTTTTGTCTTTCCATTTAAATTCATAAACTAAATATTCAATATTTAATTTTTCTAAAATTTTATTTATAGAGGCATGGTCATATATTTTATGAGAATCCAAATTAGTGATATGGTCAATTATGATACTGTATCTATCCATCCTATTTTCAGTTACAGCTATTTTATTTTTATTTTCTTCTAATTTATTTCTTCTATATGAATTTGGGAATGTGGCATTTAGATGAATCCCACGAATATGTTTTTTTAAAATTGAATAATTTAAAATGACCTCTTCTATGTATTTTTCAACATGTTCAAAATTATCTATATTTTTATCTGTTAATGTCAAATGAGATAGATCCAGCATGACCCCTTTATTGGAATATTTTATTTGATCAAAAAAATACTTTGTCTCAATTTCATTTAAAAGATCCATCCCAGGCCACCATAAATTTTCCAGAAGCAAAATAGGCCCATCCTCCACATCTTTAAAAACTTCGTTGAGAAGATCTATCGTATGATCTAAAACTTGTTTGTTTCCATATTTAAAATTATCGCCAAATACTTCATCCAGTCCAACATGAGCCACATGAAAAACCATATACTCAGATCCCATCTTAATGGAATCTAAAAATTCCTCCCTGTAAAAATTGATCAACCTTTGACGTCCCCATCCTCCATAAACTTCTACAGCTTTTTCTAAGCTCTGAAATTCTTTTATCAATTCTTCCTCATCTTCCAACCACATATGAAGCCAAGATGGGAAATATAATAGGTGATGTCCAATCGGTTTTACTACCTCTATATTTTCAGGTTTGTAAAACCCTCCTGTCATAGTTTCAATACCATCTAATTTATATTCCTTTAAAATTTTATCTAACTCATTCCATCCATCTCCTATTTTATCTAGATGGTTGTCAGATGCTATAAAACTAAGTAATTTTTTCATGCTGATCCCCTTGTAATATATTATTTTCTTTAAGATGTCTTTCTATGGAATTTAAAACATTTCTCTTATCTAAACTCCATCTAGGTTCAACAAGGGTTTCACGACTTCCGTCACCAGTAAGTCTATGAATAACCATATCTTTATCTAATATTTCGATTCCCTTTGTTATGAGATCTATATACTCCTCCTTAGTCAAAATATTAAATTTTGTCTCTGTATAGAGCTTTTCCAAATTGGTATTTTTAATTATATGCAGAAGATGAAATTTTACTCCCCAGGCTTTTTTCTCGACTATATGCCTTATAGAAGCTAACATAGTCTCACAGCTTTCATTTGGAAGGCCCAGAATAATATGGGCAACAACCTTTATATTTTTGTTATTTAATTTCTCCATCATATGATCAAAGACTTTTAATTTCCACCCTCTATTTATATTTTCAGCTGTTTTTTCATCACTGGTCTGCAAGCCTAATTCTATCCATAAAAAAGTTTTATTATTCAACTCCTCCAACAAATCTAAAATATTATCATCTATACAATCTGGCCTGGTAGCTATCGCCAGCCCAACTACTCTAGGATGGGATAATGCCTCCTCATAGATTTCTCTTAAATATTCTAAATCCCCATATGTATTTGTAAAATTCTGAAAATAAGCAATAACATTCCCATGAGGAAATTTTTTGCTGATTAACTCTAGTTGTTCCTCTATTTGATCAGTTATACTTTTCTTTCTAGAACCTGCAAATTCTCCACTTCCCCTGTCACTACAAAATATACAACCTTCTTTACTCAATGTTCCATCTCTATTTGGACAAGTAAATCCCCCGTCTAAAGAAACTTTATATACTTTCTCTCCAAATTTTTCTCTCAAAAAATAATTTAATGAATTATATCTTTTTTCTCCCCATCTCATTTTATCTTATCAGCTCCTATTTGTTTATTTTATTATTATACCATGTATTGAGTTATGCCTGTTTTTATTCTACAAAATATGGTAAAATTAAAAGCACATAAAATTTACGAGGTGACAAAGATGAACACAGAAATTTTCTTAATTAGACACGGAGAGACAATTTGGAACACTAAAAAATTAATACAAGGACAGCTGGACAGCCCGTTAACAGATAATGGTATTTACCAATCTAATCTTTTAGCCCAAAGGATGGAAAAAATAAATCCCGATATAATTTACACCAGCGATTTAAAAAGAGCTGTCGATACAGCAAACATAATAAATCAACATATTAATAAAGATATAATTGAAATTTCTGGCGTCAGAGAAAGACATTGGGGAGTATTTCAAGGTGCTGATTGGCCAAAAATTAAGAAGTTTTTTCCGACTCAATATAAATATTATAGAAATGACAGTAAAAATTATAAGATTCCAAATGGTGAGTCTTACAATCAAGTAACTAAAAGAACAATGGATAGTCTTGTAGATATCATTGAAAATCATAAAAATCAAAAGGTGGTTATAGTAACACATGGTGGTGTTATCAGCCCACTAATCAGAGATCTATTGTCTATACCATATGAAACACATAGAAAATTTACGATCTCTAACACCAGTATAACTAAGTTAGTCTATAGTGATTTTGGATTTTCTATCCTTTCCCTAGGTGATATAGCACACTTAGAGGGAGAAGAGAAACCTTTGGATGAAATGGAAGAAAGATAGAAGTAAAAAAACAGAATCACCTCTTATGAGATGATTCTGTTTTTTCTTATTTATTTTCTTCAGATTTTTGCTCAGCAGTTAAAACTAATATAACTTCTCCATTATTGAAAAGTTTTAATTCTTCTCCTACTATCTCATAGGATGTAACTTTTTCTAAAAGTGCAGTAAATGCATATTCCTGCTGCATAGCATCTTCCGGACCTGCCATCATAGTTGATCCAATTCTGCCCATACTGAGTTCATTATTATTTAATGTATAGCTGCCGAAGTATCTGTTTACACTTCCATCACCATAAAATTTTCCATCCTCAAAGGTTAGATCGGCTTTGGAAGTCTCCGTTACATCTTTTAAATTACCATCTGAAGAATATTTAGATAACTTCCATGTAGTACCTATAAGCTCTTTTTGAATAACTTCTATATTTACTGAATCTGACTTTACTTCCATGGGTTTATTAGCAGAACATGAGATGATAAATCCTGATAACGCTAATACTAATAATATTTTTTTCATTTATACCTCCTATATATAAATACTCTTTTAAAATTAATTTTTATTAATAAAATAAAGTGTATACATATATATACCATAAATCACAAATTATTCCTAGTTAAATCTAAAGTTTTACTATTTCATGAGATTAGGTTATAATATGCTGTAAACCATTATTAAGTTAGATAAATAGAAGGAGGAGTTTATGAACACAATTAAAACATTTTTATTGATGATCTCTATGACGTTGATATTATTATTTATAGGAGGAGCTATTGGGGGACGTAACGGTGCCATGTTTGCTTTAATATTTTCTTTTGGTCTGAATATGATAAGTTATTGGAATAGTGATAAAATAGTTCTTAGAATGTATAAAGCTCAAGAGGTAGAAAAAAACTCTGAAGTATACTCTATAGTAAGGGAGTTAGCAGAAAGAGCCGATCTTCCTATGCCAAAAGTATATATGATCAACCAATCTCAGCCTAATGCATTTGCAACAGGAAGAAATCCAAAACATGCAGCTGTAGCAGTAACCCGTGGAATCACAGAAATTTTAGATCGAAATGAACTAAAGGGTGTTTTAGCCCATGAATTAGGCCATGTACATAATAAAGATATCTTAATCGGAACTATTGCGGCATCCTTTGCTGGAGCTATTGCATATTTAGCTACTATGGCAAAATGGGCTGCTATATTCGGTGGAAGAGATGATGAGGATAAAAATCCTATAGCTCTTATTGGAATAGCTATATTTGCCCCAATGGCAGCAATGCTGGTTCAGATGGCAATTTCCCGTACTCGTGAATATAAAGCTGACAGTTACGGTGGAAAATTAGCAGGGAATCCATTGTATCTAGCTAAGGCACTGAAAAAATTAGAGATGTGGAGCACTAGAACACCTATGGATGCCAAGCCGGCAACTGCACATATGTTTATAGTAAATCCATTGAAGGGACAGAATATGGCAAAATTATTTAGCACCCATCCATCTACAAAGGACAGAATAGCAAAATTAGAGGACCAGGCTAGACAGCTATAAATATATGAGATCATATAGTTTTATTGATAAAAGGGACGTCTTTCTATGACGTTTCTTTTTTTTTAGTTCTGGATACAACGTCACGTTGCTTATTTATCGTAATCGTGTTACAATTTATTTTAATAAAATTAATTTTATGTAGGAGAAATAAATTGAATAATATAAAACAAAAAGGATTTCATTTGAAAAATCCACATTCAGGAAGATATGATTTAAAATTACTTGTAGAAAACTCTAAGGAGTTGAAACAATATATAAAAAAAAATCCAAGAGGAGAGAGTACCATTGATTTTGGAGATGAAAAGGCAGTTTTAGAATTAAATAAAGCACTATTAAAATCTTATTACGGCATCGAAAATTGGGATATTCCAGAGGGGTTTTTATGCCCACCTATTCCAGGAAGAGCAGATTATATCCATCATATCTCAGACTTAACATCTAAATCTAAAGAAGATATTAAGGTTTTAGACATTGGAACAGGTGCAAACTGTATCTATCCAATTATTGGGAATAGATCTTACGGATGGAAATTTATAGCTTCAGATATTGATCCTATCTCTGTGGAAAATGCAAAGAAAATAATAAAAAATAATAATTTAGAAGATAAAATAATCATTAAACTTCAAACTGATAAAAATAATTTCTTTAAAGGGATTATAGATGAAGAGTATATAGATATGACTATTTGTAATCCACCATTTCACGCATCTTTAAAGGACGCGTTATCTGCTAACAAACAAAAAAGAGATAACTTAAATAAGACTAGATCTTCTGATTTAAGTGAGAAATTAAACTTTGGAGGTCAAAAGGCAGAACTTTGGTGCAAAGGGGGAGAAATTCTATTCTTGAAAAAAATGGCTCGAGAAAGTCTTTTGTTTGCAGACAAAGTGGGATACTTTACTTCTCTTATTTCTAAGGGGGAAAATGTAAAACCTATGGAAAAGATATTAAAGAAATTAGGTGCATCGGATATTAGAATTATAGAGATGGTTCATGGGAATAAAATATCCAGAATTCTTGCTTGGACCTTTAACTCGAAAAAAAAATAGTATTATTATTTGAAGAGTCTTATCAGGCTCTTTTTTTGCAACGTCACGTTGCTTATTTTTCTTGTATAATTAAAAAATAAATGATATAAACTATAGAAGCGGTAGATAAAAAAATATATAGGGGTGGTTTAAAATGAAAAAAAAATTAATACTGGGGATATTTCTTTTAATGGGAGTATTATCTTTTGGGGAGACTTTTGTATCTACAGAATGGTTGTCTCAAAATAAGAATAATATTAAGATTATAGATGCTAGAGGGAAAGCTTATAAGTTGGGGCATATCCCAGGAGCTATTGAAGTAAACTGGAAATCTCTATCCAATATGAATGCAGAGTTTGGATCTGAAAAATGGGGAACAGTATTAGAAATTGAAAATTTATCAAAAAAGTTAAATGAATTAGGAATAAAGTCAACAGATGAAATTGTAGTTTATAGTAAAACACGTGGTGCTTGGGGAGAAGATGGTCGTGTATACTGGACTCTACAAATGGCAGGATTTAAAACCCTCCATATATTAGATGGTGGAATAGAAAAATGGAAAAGTGAAAATAGAAAGACTACCTTCTCTAAGACAAAATATCCTGAAGTAACTAATTCTATAGTTAAATGGGATAATAGTAGAAATATAACAACCGATCAATTAATCAAAGAGTTTAACGATTTAGTTATAATAGATACTAGAGAAGAAGATGAATATTTGGGAGCCACTAAGTTTGGTGAAGCTAGAGGTGGACACATAGAAGGGGCTATCAATATTCCATTTAATTCGTTTTTAGAAAAAGATGGGACTCTAAAGGATTCTGAAGCCATAGAAAAAATATTGAAATCAAAGGGAATTAAAAATAAAGATACTGCTAGGATAGTAACTTATTGTACAGCTGGAATAAGATCTGCTCATATGCAAGTTGTTTTAGAAAAATTAGGTTATAATGTAAGAAATTATGATGCTTCATTTTATAGATGGGCAGCCTTAAAGACATTAAAATTAGAAAAATAAAAAAGTAGAAAGTTAAATATTATTAAAGAGGCTTGTTTCTTATATTTTATAAGATCAAACCTCTTTTTTTTACATTTTTTATAAGTTGATTTATTTTGACAGAGTGTTATTTTATTTATTTTATACTGTTTTGTAATCCCTTGATTTTATTGACTTTGATTGAGGATAGTCCCTATGCAGTATAGAAACCTCTAAAGCTCTAGTTTTGTTATTTTATTTATCTATAAGATGATTTTTTCGCCTTTCGTTTGAACGTTTTTGACATTTTTTGAAAGAAAATGATTGAATTTTGTTGGAAAATATAATATAATGTTTATAGGTGATGTGAAATGATACAAATAAAACGAGAAGAGATAATAAAGTCAATATTAGAAATTCAAAAAACGGTAACACTTAAGGAATTAACAGAAAAGTTAAAAACATCTGAATCGACAATCAGAAGAGATTTAGCACGAATGGAGGAAAATGGGATATTGACAAGAGTTCATGGAGGAGCTCGTATATCAAATATTTCCTATGAAGAGGATCTAGTTTCCAAAATCAGTCAAAATAATAAAGCTAAAGAAGATATAGCTTTTCTTGCTTCTACATATATAAAGGAAAATGACTGTGTGTTTTTAGATGCAGGAACAACTACAGAATACCTTATAAAACACATGAGATCAAAAGATGTCACTGTAGTAACCAATGGAATCCATCATATAAAGGAACTTTCAAAATATAAGATAAAAAGTTACTTTACAGGTGGAGCACTAAAACATAAAACTGGTGCATTGATTGGAAAAGACGCATTGAAGACTATCGAAAGCTATAATTACGATATATCATTTATAGGTGCCAATTCTATCGATCTAAAAGCTGGATTGACAACTCCAGACCCGGAAGAGGCTCTGCTAAAAGAAAAGGTTCTTCAAAATTCTAAAGTTTCATTTATACTGGCAGATCATACCAAATTTAATAAAATATCATTTTCAAAATTTGGAGATCTAGAAGAAGTAAGGATAATTACAGATACCATTGTAGATGAAAGATATCACAGCATAAAAACAATTGAGGAGGTGGCCAAATGATCTATACATTGACATTAAATCCATCTATAGACTATATAATAAACTTAGAAAAATTTGTTGTGGGAGATATAAATCTCACAAAATCAGAATATAAATTACCGGGGGGCAAGGGAATAAATGTGAGTCAAGTTCTATCGAACTTACATACTCCTAATACAGCTTTGGGATTTATAGGTGGTTTTACAGGAAATTTTATAAAGAGTTCCCTAGATAAAAAAAATATAAATCACGACTTTATAGAAGTCTGTGGTGACACCAGGATAAATATAAAGATGAAAGACATCAAGAGTGAGAGTGAAATAAACGGAAATTCACCAGAGATATCATCAGAAGCAGTAAAAAAATTAAAAGAAAAATTAGGATCATTAATATCTGGAGATACCTTAGTTCTCTCTGGCAGTGTGCCAAGATCTATAAGTCCAGCTATATATAAAGATATCATGGATAGTCTTCCAAGAGGAGTAAAAGTCATATTAGATGCTAAAGGTGAGGCCCTCTCAGAGGGTATCAAGGGGAAGCCATATATGATAAAACCCAACAACCACGAGTTAGGAGATATCTTTGATGTAAAATTGGAATCTATAGAAGAGATAATCATCTATGGTAAAAAGTTACTCGATTTAGGAGCTCAAAATATCATTGTTTCTATGGCAGGAGATGGTGCACTTCTTATTACTCCTACTGCTTCATATATAGCCAATGCTCCAAAAGGTAAATTAGTAAATTCTGTAGGTGCAGGGGATTCATTAGTAGGCGGATTTACCCATGGTACTTCTAAAAACTTAGATATTGTAAATGCATTTAAATTAGGGATCGCATGTGGAAGTGCATCAGCATTTTCAGAGAATCTATGTACCGAAACAGAAGTAAAAAAATTATTAAAAGAGATAAAAGTAAAAAAATTATAGATCAAATTATCAAGGGGAAAATCAAATTATTAATCTAGGCAGGGGGAAGAATATGAAAATTACAGATTTAATAAAAGAAAGTAGTATTACTTTAGATTTAAAAGGAATAAACAAAGAGACTGTTATTCGTGAACTATGTGAGCTGCACCAGAAAAACAACAATATAAGTGATTTGGAAGGATATATGAGTGATATCTTAAAAAGAGAGGCTCAAAGTTCAACAGGATTAGAGGAGGGAATAGCTATTCCCCATGCAAAATCTAAATACGTTATCAATTCATCTTTAGTGTTAGGAATTTCAAAGGATGGGGTAGATTATGATTCCTTGGATGGAGAAGCCAGTAACTTATTTTTTATGATAGCAGCACCAGAAAATGCAAGTGATTCCCATATAGAAACACTGTCTAAATTAACTACATTTTTAATAGATGACGACTTTAGGGAAGCTGTATTAGATGCCAAAACTCCGAAAGAAATTATCGTTCTAATAAATAAAAAAGAAGCTGAAGAGGAACATTCATTCACTGAAATTTCTGCTGTTAAGGGAAGTATCTTAGCAGTAACTGGATGCCCTACAGGGATAGCTCATACATATATGGCAGCAGACGCATTAAAGAAAAAAGCCATAGAGATGGGGATTGATATCAAGGTGGAAACCAATGGTTCTACTGGAATAAAGAATAAACTTACAAAAGAAGAGATCAAAAATGCTTCTGGAATTATTATTGCCGCTGATAAAGCTGTAGAGATGGATAGATTTGATGGAAAACCTGTACTCATTGTTCCTGTAAAAGATGGAATCAAGAGACCAGAGGAATTAATTAATGATGCTCCTACATCTCCGCTATATAGAGCAGATAACAAAAACATTTCTAATAACGACAATACTCCTAAGAGGAGTGGATTTTATAAGCATCTAATGAATGGTGTATCAAACATGCTTCCATTTGTTGTAGGAGGGGGGATATTAATTGCTGTCTCGTTTATGTTTGGGATAAAGGCCTTTGATCCTACCGATCCTAATTTCAATAAATTTGCAAAATTTCTTATGGATATAGGAGGTGGAGGAGCATTTGCATTGATGGTTCCTATCCTAGCTGGTTTTATCGGAATGAGTATTGCTGATAGACCTGGATTTATGCCTGCCATGGTTGGTGGAATGATGGCTAATTCTAACGGTGGCGGATTCTTAGGAGGACTGTTAGCAGGTTTCATTGGTGGTTATGTTGTTAACTTTATTAAAAAATCAACTTCTAATATGCCAGAATCTATGGAAGGGTTAAAACCAATATTAATTTTCCCTGTACTAGGATTATTCATCACAGGTGGGATAATGACAATTATATTAGGGCCTATCGCCTCTATCAACAACGGAATGATAGCTTTTCTTAATGGATTAGGAACAAGTAATTTAATTGTCTTAGGAATAGTATTAGGCGGGATGATGGCAGTAGATATGGGTGGGCCTGTTAATAAAGCAGCATTTACCTTTGGTATCGCAGCTATCGCCTCTGGAAACTATGCTCCCCATGCAGCCGTTATGGCTGGTGGAATGGTGCCACCATTAGGTATCGCTATAGCTACAGTATTATTTAAAAATAAATTTACAGATGAAGAGAAAAACTCTGGTAAAACCAACTTTATATTAGGAGCTTCATTTATCACAGAAGGTGCTATACCGTTTGCAGCAGCAGATCCATTAAAGATCATACCTGCTTGTATAATTGGTTCTGCTCTTGCTGGTGGAATGGCTATGTATTTTGGAACAGAATTACCTGCTCCTCATGGTGGATTATTTGTTATCCCTATCATAACTCATCCGATGATGTATCTTCTTTCAGTAGTTACAGGTTCACTTGCAACAGCAGGTATAATAGGAGCATTGAAAAAAGAAATCTAAGTGAAAAAAGGTGTCGAGAATTAGTAAATACTAATTCTCGACACCTTTTTAATATTATTCTTATTTCCCATCCCATGGCTTTATTACTTCTTTTCTCGCTTCCATCTTTTCACTTGTTGATAGTCCATAATATCCATCTACGATTCCACTATCAAACCCGCCATATTCTGGATTTGGCAGAACTATAAACTTAGTTCCATAGCTGTCTTTCATGTCCTCTACATGGGTTCTTCTGTCTACATTTAATTTATGGTGAACTAGGCTATCGAAATCATCCAGATTATCTCCACCTAAAACAACTATTGTATATCCTTTATCTTCTATACTCTTTAACCTTGGTGCTTTATTTGATGTAGTAGTTTTTCCTAAGACATGCTCCTCATCTGCAAATGGAGCGCCTATTTTTTTTAAATTTTCTATTGTTGGTTCTGCTAAGGAAGCATTTCTATTTGAAACATAAAACACTTCAAAACCTAACTCCTCTGCAGTTTTTATAAAATCTATAGACCCCGGGACTTCTGTTGCTTGTTTTGCATTAACCCATCTTTCCCAGTCTTTGGAACTATATAGTTTATAATTGACAGCCTGCCAAGCGGCAAATGCACTGTTGTCCAATACCGTTTCATCTAAATCTAACACAACAGCTAATTTTTTACCTTTATTTTTTGGATCTTTTACGATCTCTTTTAAATAAGCTTTTCCAGAGTTATACGCTTGATAAGTCAATGCTCTATATTCTCCTGAATCTCTTACCCATACAGTTCCCAGTACCGATTGGTTAGCAAACTTGGCTATATCATTATTTTCATTAGATATAATGCTAATTTTTGCAGTTGGCTCAGATACTTTTGACTTTGTTGTTGTACAAGCCGTCCCCAATGCTAATAATGCTGCAATTAATAAGATTTTCTTTTTCATTACTGCCTCCAATAAACTAAAATTTTAATTAAGTGTAACATAAGAAAATATAAATTTCAACAAGGTGAATTATTATAACTACTTCAAAATTGAAATATTTTTGGAATTTGAGTAATTATAATATATACTCTATTTAGAGGGATTATAACATAGGAGGATTAAAGAATGAGAATCAGAAAAAAGAAAA
>Ga0316198_10002109_pt1 | contig 11951 bp, 10 predicted proteins | sample OudBieAanoxic_MG_FD_204935 | JGI IMG/M metagenome (GOLD analysis project Ga0316198, IMG submission 204935) | Coastal sediment microbial communities from Oude Bieten Haven, Netherlands - site A anoxic | ecosystem: Environmental > Aquatic > Marine > Coastal > Sediment | place: Netherlands... | reverse complement strand
AGCGCAGCGCAAGGGCCATCAAAGAGCACAAGAGATGAGGCGCGATGACGAGACAAGGTGGCGGCCCCCCCAGGATGTAGGGGAGGGGCTTGACCCCTCCCATGGGAGCCCGCAAGGGGCTCCCCTACAAAGCCGACGCCGTCCCCCTGCGAGCCACCCGGACGGACCTCCAAAAGCACTAGTCATCTGCCCAAGCCCTTACGCCCCTACGCCCTTCCTGAGGATCTCGCTGACGAAGGTGTGCCAATCGGCTCGGGCCGATTGGGCGCGGTCGAAGGGCCATTCGGGGTCTCGGGTGTAGCTCACGGGAGTACCGCCGCTCAGTGACGTCGAGTCGGGCTCGAGACCGACGGCAGCGAGACGGGCGATACCGGCCAGCCCCGGCTCCTCTTCCGCCGACACCTCGACCGGGATTTGAGTGAGATTGGCGATCAGGTCGACGAGAGCCCTGCAGCGGGTCAGTTTCCCACTCAGCCGGAAGACTTCCGCTGCGGCTCCCGAAGCGGCAAGCGTCTCGAAGCAATCCACGACCCGCATGGCCACGCCGACCAGAACACCATCGGCAAGCTCACGAGGCGAGGTGTGAGCACCGGTTTCCTGGACAACTGTTCGGATCTCGGGGCGCCACCAGGGTGTACCGAGCCCGGCAAGAGCGGGCAAAACGCGTGGGAGGCGTTCGGGCTCCAGGGGACGCTGGCCCCATTCCTCGGGGCCGAGACCGGTTTCGCCCGAGATCCAATCCATGGCGGAGCCGGCGCTGTTGACGGCTCCTTCGAGCTGAAAGTGCCGATCGGACGAGGAGCTCGCGACAACCGCCGAGAGCAGACCTGGATGACGGCGGAGTTGGTCCCCGGTGCCGGCGAGCACAAAGGCGCCGGTGCCAAAGTGGGCCGCCGTGACTCCTTCCTCCCAACCGCCCTGCGCCAGCAGGGCTGCTTGTTGATCGCCAGCAACTGCGGTCACGGGGAGGCCTTGCCACTGGCCTCGAAAGCCGATCGAGGGCCTGAGCCGCGGCAAGGCAGCTCGAGGAATCTCGAAAAGGTGACAGAGGGTCGGATCCCAGGCGTCGGCCTCCAGGTTGTAGAGCAGGGTGCGGCCGGCGTGCCCACCTTCGGTCGAGGGCTCGCCCGTAAGATGGTGCATGAGAAAGGCATCGAGGGTTCCCGCTACGACCTCGCCGGCTTCAGCACGACGGCGGAGACCGGGTTGGGAGCTCAACAATCGACTCAGTTTTGGTGCGGCGTAGTGGGGCGACAGGTGAAGACCGCTGCGTGAGGCGACTTCGGGGGCGTGCAGGGCCAGTCGCTCGACAACGTCTGTGGCACTGCCGTCCTGCCAGGAGATGGCTGGGGTCAGGGCACGGCCGTTGGACTGTTCCCAGAGCAGGCAAGTAGACCGCTGGCAAGTGACGCCGATGGCAGAGAGAGGCCCGGCCTCTTGGAGACGAGCCAATAGGGCCTCGACTGTCTCGAGCAGCGCATGCGGATCGTGTTCGAAGGACGCGCCGTTGGCGTAGACCTCGACCGGCAAGGATGTGCTGAGTCGGCAGCTTCCGTCCAGGGAGTAGAGCCCACCCTTCGCGAGAGTGGACCCGAGATCCACAACGGCCAGAGAGAGATCGTCCGAGGTCATCGAGCTGACCTGGCGAGACTCTTGCGGAGCTTGCCGGGGTAGTCGGTAAAGATACCGGCGGCACCCCGGTGCAGTACATTGCGGGCGAGGAATGGCCGGTTGATCGTGTAGACCAGGGGTGGTTTGCCGGCTTCGGCCGCCGCCAGCAAGAACTCACGACGAGCGAGCTTCCGATGGCAATGCACACTGAAGGAGTTCAACTCGATCGCGGCTTCCAGGAGCGCGCCCGGTTTGCGATCCCCGATCGGTGCGACCCGATACTCGGGTAGCCGCGCCTTGAGCTCGGCTAAAAGAGACCAATCGAAGCTGGAGAACAGAACCTGGTGTCGCCCATCGAGGGCTGCGGCCAGGGTGTTGCTGATGGCCTTTGGATCGGCGCTGCGGCGCTTGATGTCGAGAATCAGGGGCTGGGACTCCGGTAGGGCCCTGAGGATTAGCTGGAGTGTGGGTGCCTCGATGCCACTACCCTTTTTTAGCGCTCGCTGAAAGCGGTACAGGGTCAGAGACTCGACGGGCGCCTTGCGCTGCAGTCCGGCTCGCAGCTCGACATCGTGAAAGGCGACGAGTCGGCCGTCACGGGTCAGCCACAGGTCGAGCTCGATGACGTCAGCACCCTGCTCGACCGCCAGCAGCAAGCTCTCGAGTGTGTTCTCGGGGGCCTCTCCCGAGGCTCCGCGGTGGGCCAGGATCCAGGGTGGGGAGGGCAGGTCGAAGGTCTTCACCTCGGGTCATTCTGCCCGATGGTAGAAGCTGGCCGCAAATGGGGTGCGAACTAGAGGCTGGCGGTACAATCCTTATCTATGCCGAAGCTCGCCCCGCTACCGACGCCAGGTGACCGACTCTCGATACCCGGGTTCACCATCGGGCATGGATCCGATACCCAGGGCATGACCGGCGTGACGGTCCTTCTCTGTCCGGAAGGAGCTACTGCTGCCGCCGAGGTGCGGGGAACCGCGACCGGCACCCGACAGTTCGACTCCCTGATGCTCACCCACAGTCTGGCGAGCAGGGCCCACGCGGTGGTATTGGCGGGGGGCAGTGGTTTCGGCCTGTCGTGTGCCGACCTGGTCGTCGAGCATCTGGAGCGCGGCGGCTTTGGGTTCGACACCGGGCTCGGGGTGGTGCCGTTGGTACCGACCGCCATCCTCTTCGATTTGGGCTTCGGTGACCCGGCAGCCCGTCCGGGCTCCGATCTGGTGGAAGCGGCGCTGTTTTCTGCCGCTTCCGGGCTGATCACCTCGGGCAGCCTCGGGGCGGGGACGGGTGCCACCGTCGGCAAGGCTCTGGGGCCTGCCAGCGGCATGAAGGGAGGCTTCGGGTTCGTCAGCTTCAGCCTGCCGGATGGGCCGACCGTGGCCGCGGCTGTGGCTGTCAACGCTTTCGGGGATGTGCGCCACCCCGACACCGGGAAGTGGCTCGCTGGCTGCCGAAGGGCCCCTGATTCACTCGACCCGGCCGATGCTCGCCGGGTCATGATGTCGTTGCCGCCGACCCTGGGCCATGCCTGGGAGTCCAATACGACGCTGGCCGTCGTGATGACCGACGCCGATCTCGACAAGGCGGCGCTGCGCAAGGTCTGTGAGATGGCCTTCGGTGGTTTCTACCGCTGCTTCGCTCCTGCGCTATCGCTCTACGATGGCGACCTGGTGGTGACTCTCGCCACCGGGGATGTGCCGGCGCATCTCCATCAGGTCGGAACCCTGGCTGAAATGGCTGTGGCGCAGGCGATCGTACGCGCTATCGAGAAGGCTGACGGCTTCGACCTGCTGCCGACATGGAGCGATCTCGCTGGACCCGCATGATTCATGCGGGCACCGTCCTACAGAACTTGACTCGACCATGACGAAGTCAAGCTATGGGAGATACTCAGGGCTCCTCGCTCGCAATGTTGGATGACGCGGGTGCCATCACCAGGGAGAAACGGAAGGGAAAGCGCTTTCGCACCTCCGAGGTTTCCTGGGCATCAGCCAACTCCTGAATTCTGTCCAAGTGCCAAGCTTGGTCTGCTGACAGCTTTCCATCGTAGAGCGCAACACGCCCAGCGCCGAGGAGCGGAAGCAGTAGTCGGGCGAGTAGGCGAGCCAGCAGCGACTGGCGTAGATCGACGACGAGCGCAGCCCGTCGGCAGACGCGGCGCATTTCGGCCAGGATTGTCGAATTTTCCGGCTCGTCAAAGTGGTGAAAGAAGAGGTTGGACAGGACCCAGTCAAGAGCTCCGGTGCGGAACGGCAACTCCTCTGCAGAGGCCACGACTCTCAGCTGGCGGTGACCGCGTTGGCGTCCGATCACCAGATGGCAGAGCTTGAAGTCGACCCCGATGGTTTTGAGCTCGACCCCACCGCACCGACTGTCGCTGGCCAAGACGGCGGAGACCTGCCCGGAACCAGTGCCGATATCCAGCAGCACCTGCCCTCGCCCGTCAGGAACAAGGCGCTGTTTCAGTGCACGGCGGGCCGCCAGCAGTCCCAGCGTCCATCGATTGATCCGCTCGAGATCGGCGAGCGCTCGCTCCGTCTCGGCGAAGGAGAGCGTTGGAGAGTCCATGAGCTCGGGAGTACGCCGTGGATGGTTGAGAGCGGTCATGAGAAGCTGGTCGGTGCCGATTGTGTCAGAGCCGATTGAGGAACTGGGGTAGACAGCATACGATCGGTCCGTCTGAGAACGATGAAGCGATCTTCGTCTCGCGTCGAGACTCTCCGTGGACTGGTGCCAGCAGCGGTCGCCGCGACCCTGCTTCTGGCCGCGCCGTTGTGGGAGCGCTGGCTGCCGGCCCCAGAGTCGACGGCTCGCTGGCCATACCTGGTGCTATGCATGGTCGCCGTCGCGGCTAGCCTGCATGGATCGAGGCAACGCTGGACCCTCAACCTGGGGACGATGACCCTACCCGTGACGGTGGGTTTCTTTGGCAGTGCGTTGGCCGCGTGGCTGGTGGTGATTGCCTACATCTCGAGGGAAGTGCTGCTACGCCTGTTGCCTTCGAGGCCGGCCCGCCCGGCCCGAACAGGGCTGTCGATGGAGTCGGCGGGTAGGGGCGGCCGGCTCGTACTGGCAACCCTTGCTGCGGGTTGGGTCTGGCAGGGCGGCAGAGCCAACGAGAACCTGGGCTGGCAGCTGCTGGCGGTTGCCACCTATCTCGTGGTCTTCTTGGCGCTGCAATTACTGGACCTCCAATGGGCGCGGCGACTGGCGGGACTGCGATGGGTGGAGCTGGCCGGGTCGGCGAGTCTCGACTGCGTCGGCTGGCTGGTGGGTATGGCCTTCGTCCCGGTGGTGGCGACCCTGGGCTGGCCCGTGGCTCTTGTGCCGCTTCTGGCCCTGGGCCTGCTGGCAGCCGAGACGGCGAGGAACCTCCACCTGCGCCGGCGGGCGGTCGATCAGGTCTCGGAGCTCTGGGAGGTGACGCGAGCCGGCCACCGAATCATCTTTCGCAGCCCCGATTTGGCCGGCATGGTCGGCCAGGTCCTGGAGGAGTGTCGCAACGTGGTGCCGTTCTCCTGGTTCCAATTCGAGCTGCTGCAAGGAGACGGTGGCCCCAGGAGCTGGTTCGCGGGGCCCGATGATCAAATCGAAGAGGGTCTTCCCGAGCCGGCCGATAGCCCACCCGCGATGCCCGGCATCCACCGGCGCTCGTCGTGGAAGATCCTCGGCCGCGAGTTGAAGGGTGATGGAGAGACGATCGCGCGGGTGCGGTTCTGGTGCGACCCGCGGCGCCTCGAACCCACCTCGGTGGAGCTGTTGGACTCCCTGCTGCCGCAGGTCGCCTCCTCGGTCCATCGAGCCCTGCTCGATCGACGTGCCAAGCATGACTCACTGACGGGCCTGGCCGATCGAGGGGTTCTGGAGGCCCGGCTCGAAGCCGTGTTCTCGGCGATCCGCGACGAAGGCGGCACGATGGCGGTCATCATGTGCGACCTGGATCGATTCAAGAAGGTCAACGACACCTACGGGCACGACGTCGGTGACCGGGCGCTGCTACGAATCGCGGAAGTGCTCGAGAAGCACCGCCGCGAGACCGACCTCTGCTGCCGATATGGCGGCGAAGAGTTTGCAGTGGTCCTGGATCAGACCAACGGAGAGACGGCGCAACGGGTGGCGGAACGACTTCGCCTGGAAGTACAGCGTACGGTGTTCACTGCGAAGGACGAGAGGGTTCATCTTCGCCTGAGCGCCGGCATCGCGGCCTACCCTGAGCTGTTCGTCAAGGACGGCAAGGAGTTGCTCGTCCTGGCCGACGAAGCCCTGAGGATGGCCAAGAGCCAGGGGCGCAACCGCAGCCTGTTGCACCTGGGTCGCGGCAAGTACCGCAAATCCGATGGCACGGTGTTGGAAGCGGACAAGCCGCCGGCGGAGCCGAAAGCCCCAACGCTGTTCGCCTGAGCTCAGGGTCGCCAGAAGGCACGACTGAACAGGGCGACGATCGAGTAGATCTCGAGCCTTCCCATCCACATCAGCAGGACCATCAGGGCCTTGTCCCAACCACTGAAGAAGGCGAAGTTCTGGGTTGGTCCGACCATGGCGAGCCCCGGGCCGATATTGCCCAGTGTGGCAGCGGACGCGGTGGCGCTGGTTACAAGATCAGGACCCGAGATGCTCAGCAACAAAGTGCCGAGACCCCAGATACTCAGGTAGAGGATAAAGAAACCCGCCACGCTGCGAACGATGGCGTCGGGCACCGACTTGCCACCCACGAAGACCGCCATCATCGTGTTGGGACTGAAGATCAGGCGCGCCTCACGAAACGCCGAGCGCAAGCCGATCAGCATGCGCATCACCTTCATCGAGCCTCCCGTCGAGCCAGCGCAGCCACCGACGAACATGAGACCGACGATCAGCATGCGCGACAGCACGGGCCAGGTGTCGAAATCGGCGGTGGCGAAACCGGTGGTCGTCATGATGGAGACGGTTTGGAAGGCGGAATCCAGGGCGGCCCGCGGCCCGTTCTCGTAGGCGCCCCTGCGCAGCAGGTCGAAAGTGATGACCGCTGCGATACCGAGCATGACGTTCAGATAGAGACGGAACTCGGGATCTCGATAGAGATTCCAGCCGCGGCGCTTCCTGAGGCCGTAAAAAAGGGAAAAATTCGTGCCGGCCAGGACCATGAAGATGATGATGACGATCTCCACCAGTGGTGACTGGAACGCGGCCACCGATGCGTTGCGTGGCGAGAACCCGCCAGTGGACATCGTGGAGAAGGTGTGGGTCAGGGCGTCGTACAGGTTCATGCCGCAAGCCATCAGCAGGACCGTCTCGGCACCGGACAGCAGCAGGTAGATCTTCCAGAGAACCCCCGCGGTGTGGGTAATTCGAGACCCGAGTGCCTCGGAAGTCGGGCCGGGCACCTCGAGTTTGTAGAGGAAGCGAGCGCCGGGGCCCAACTCCGGGAGAAGCGCCACGAACAGGACGATGATCCCCATGCCGCCCAGCCATTGGGTGAAGCTGCGCCAGAACAGGATGCCGAGGGCGTGACCCTCGATCGCGGTCATCACCGAGGCGCCGGTTGTCGTGAAACCGGAGGCCGACTCGAACAGCGCGTCGATCGGACTCAAGAACGTGCCAGCGAGCAGATAAGGGATCGCCCCGAAGATCGAGGCCAACACCCAGCCGCCCACCACGACGAGAATTCCCTCCCGGCGGTAGCTCTCGCCCTTTTCGCCGCCGATGCCGACCATGATGCCGCCCGCGATGGCGGTGATCAGGCTGGACACCAGGAACGCGATGACCACCTTCCACTCACCGTAGAAGGCGGAGCAGAGCGCCGGGGCCAGGTTCATGGCCGCCAGCAGCAAGACAAGTCTGCCGAGGAAGCGAAGTGGAACGCGAAAATTCACCGGAGCAATCTCACGACCGTTCGCGGCCCGGGAACAGCAGGCGGACAGTATCCAGCTCGGATTCGTGGACGAAGAGGATCACCAGATCCCCGGCCTCTAGCCGGTCGTTGCCGCGCGGCACGAAGACATCGTCACCCCGCATAACAGCACCCACGATCATGCCGCGCGGTGGGCTCATCTCGGCGAGGGTGACGCCGGAGGCGGGGCTCGCCTCGGCCAACTTGCGCTCCAAGACCTGGGCAGCACCCTTGTGCAGAGACACGATGTTGGCGCTGTATCCACTTTCGATGTACTCCTCGATCCGCTCCCGGGCCAGCGTCCGAGGACTGAAGACCTCCTGCATTCCGAGTCGTCTCCAGAGCTGCGTCGTCTCCGACCGGTGCACCATCGCCAGGACCTGTTCGACGCCGAGCTCCTGGGCCAACAAGCAGGCCATCAGATTGCTCTCGTCGTTGGCCGTGAGGCCGACGAAGCTCTTGGCAAGGCCGATTCGCTCGGCCTTGAGCAAGGCCAGATCGGTGGCGTCGCCGTGAATGATCTCGAATTGGGGAAACTCGGCGGCGAGTCGCTGAGCGACACTCTTCTCGATCTCGATGATCTTGACGGGAATCTCCAAAGGGGCGAGGGCCCTGGCGACGGAGCTGCCGGTTTCGCCACCGCCCGCGATGACGACCTTGCCGATCACCTTTCGATGATTGCTGACGGCCAGTTCGGCTTGCTCGATGACATCCGAAGTGCCGAGAATCAGCGCGTCATCGCCCTCCTGCGCCTGATCGTCCCCACCGGGAATGATGAGATCGTCGCCACGATAGAACGCAGCGACCAGGGAGTTCCTGGGGAGCACTACATCCCGCAATGGTTGTTTGACCAGCGGCGAGTCGGCGTCGAGGTGGATCTTGCGAAGCTGGACCTTGCCGGCCGCCAGATACTCGACCGCCATGGTGGCATGACCGTGAATCTCGTTGAGGACGCGCGTTGTGGTCAGGAGCTGGGTGGAAAGCAGAAGGTCGACCGCGAATACCTGCTCCAGGAGCCGACGGTAGGTGATGACCTCTTCGGCTACCGCTACCCGCACAACGGTCCGTTGAGCTCCGAGAGCCTTGGCGAGATTCGCTGCCGCCAGATTGGACTCATCGGACGAAGAGACCGCCATGAAGAGCTCACACCCCTCCACCCCGGCAGCAGCCAGAACGGGCGGGTGAGCCCCGTTGCCGCCAACCACTCGTACATCCAACTCCTCGTCGATGCGTTCCTGGCGGGCAGGGTCGAGCTCGATGACGGTGACATCTTCACCCTGCTGGGAAAGGGTCTGGGCCAGGTGGTAGCCCACCTCGCCAGCCCCCATGACCACGTAGTGTTTTCGTTGCATGGTTTTTCAGTGACCCTGGGATCGCACACCCATCGTACCTGTGGGATTGTAGCCCGAAAAACAACCAGCAAAGCGGGTTCGGACCCTCTCAATCCGGGCCCCGTGGCTGCTGCGAGGGGCGCCGATACGACGGTTCGCAGCCGGACCTTGTGCTAACGTCTGTCTGCCGGAATCGGGCGCCATTGCCTGAATTCCGCGAGAGGAGAGATCGATGCTGAGAGCCATCGTTATCTGCGCGGTGATCTGCCTGATGGTAGCCGTCAACGTTGCAGCGCAGGATGTGGACATCCGCGCCAAAGACGGAGTGAGCTTCTCCAAGTACGCGACCTATGCATGGGCTCCGCACCTCGACGTAGAGGGCGATCATCCGGTGGCCGACGGCTCTCCTCTCGACTTGACGATCAAGAAAGCGGCAGACGCCGAGCTCGAGCGCAAGGGTTACGAGCTGGTCGAACGGGAGCAGTCGCCCGACTTGATGATCAACTACGTCGGCTTCGGCACCGACATGACGAGCATCGAAGGGGTCACGAAGGAGCTGGCGCCGGGGGTCAAGTGGATCGGCGACCCTCAGGCCCATTCGATGCGCTCCTATCGGGAAGGAACCTTGGTCTTCGAAGTCGTCGACACCGCTACCGAGGAGATGGTTTGGAGCGGTTGGGTGACCGAGCTGGCTCGCACCTTCGAGAAGCTCCGGGCGAAGGCCTCCAAAGCCACGCGCCGGGTGTTCACTCACTTCCCACAAGAGTGAAGTTCGCAAGGCTAGAGAATCGAGATGTTGGGCTATCGCTTCTTGCACCGGTACTCCCAGGGAGACCGCAACGTTACGCTGCTCATTTCCCTGGTCGTCTTGTTCGTTCTCTATCCGGTGATGTTGGAGTTCGGAGCGGTCCGCTTCTACAGGCTGATCTTTGTCGGTGAGCTGATCCTGGCTTCGCTCAACCTGGGAACGACCCAGAGGCACAGGCGGATGGCGTGGATGCTGGGTAGTCCTGCGATCATCCTCCAGATCGTGGCCTTCTCTTCGCCTTCTCGTCTCAGCTTGCTGGTGGCGGCAATCTCGACTCAGCTCTTCCTGATCTTCGTGATCGTGGTCGTCTATCGAACGGTGCTGGCGCCGGGCAGTGTAGCTGTCGACAAGTTGGCGGCCGCAGTCAACGTCTATTTTCTGCTGGGTCTAGCCTGGGCGATCGCCTACGGGCTGATCGCTACCTTCGACCACGGTGCCTTCAGCGCTGCGACGCTCGATTTTCAGACGCTCGAGGAGTACGTCGACTACGGTGCCGAGTTCGTCTTTGTCTACTTCAGCTTCGTGACGTTGACGACCCTCGGCTACGGTGACATCTTGCCGGTAGTACCTGCGGCTCAGACGGCGGCCTGGATGGAGGCTGTGGTGGGGCAGCTCTTCGTTGCAGTAACCCTCGCCCGCCTGGTGGGGATGTTTGGCAGGGACGACAGTTACCGCTTGCCCAGCGGTGAGAATGATCCAGACTAGTTGGGCGCGGTAGGAAAGTTCTCGAACATCTTTCTGACGGCTTTGTCGATCTGCTTGCGTGCGGTTTTCGGACTGTTGCTTAGGGTTCTGGTGGCGGTGCCGCGCCAGATGTTCAGCCGGCTGTTGCCGTCCAGCAGGTCCACAACGAGGGTCCCAACCTCGATCTCGCGAAGGGTATCTCCGGAGACCCCGCCCGGCTCGGAATCGCCAGGCCAACGTTGCTGCACGCCGAGGATGTCCACGTCTTCGCGCATCTCGCTGGCTTGCCGAGCGTACGTCAAGACCAGGAGATCGGCATCGCCGTCGACTCGGGTAAGACCCTTGGCCAGAAGCTCCCTCTGGATCGCGTTCCGGATCATCGTCTCGGTGCCAAGGTCGGGTGCCGGAGTGCCCTGTCTCCAGGCGAAGGTCTTGAACTGCGTGAAGTCGACCGTCTTGGCCACTTGTACTGCCACCGAAGCCTGTAGATGGGCCGCCATCAGCATGAGCATCAGCGCGACGAGACACTTGGCGAATTTCATATCACTCTCCCGATTCCAGTCCTGGAGCATCGCATATCTCTAGAATCCTATCGCGCCGGAAGAGCAGCCCGTCGATCTGCTGCGTCGAAAGCAGGGTGCCGACAGCCTCATCGAGCTGCCGCCGGCTCAGCGACTTGAGGCCCATTTCGAGCTCGGGGTCCAGAGGTCCGCAAGGACTCGGCAGGTCCGAGCCCGGCTCAGCTGAAGTCGGGAATGCCTTGGTGCTGTCGGCCATGGCCAAGCGTCGGTCCTGGGGCAAGAACATCCAGCCGGCGTTGTGGCGCTCCTCTACGGACATCAGCGCGCTGAAGATCCCTGCCGCGTCGATCTCTTCTTCCAGCCCGTCCAGGAGATGCATCTGGCCGTAGGTCTCGAGGAGAGTGAGATCAACGGCACCCTCAGGGAAGACCTGCATCGAGCCTGGAACGCCTTCGATGCTGCGCTCGACGGTGACGGGTACCAGATCGAGCCCCAGAAGGCGGTCGAGACGATAGGCGGCGATCTCGTGACGGTAGGTGCGGAAGGCCGCTCCCGCAGGCTGTCCGGGGTCTGGCGCCTCGTCGATCTTCAAGAAGACGGCTCGCAACTCGGGACCCTCGCCCTCCAGATCGCAGACGTCCGCTGAGCGGTCGAGCTTGCGGACAACGGTGCAGGCTACGACTTCGGCTTGCCGCAGGAAGGTCTCCAACTGGGCGTCCGTCAGCTGCTCGCTGAACCTGGACCACCCCTCTCCCTGAGGTAACTCGACGATTGGTGGAGCCGACGCTGCGATCGTCGGGTCGAAGACCTCGAAGTCGTCTGCCTTGATGACCAACGCCAGCGGCTCCCGGCCATAGGCCATCCCCACATCGGCTCGGAAGATCTGACCTTTGAAGCGCGAGGTGATGCGACCTGAGCCGGTAGGGGTGTGAGCCACGACGACGGCACGAGCACCGAGCGCCGTCAGGGATCGGTCGAGGCTGGCTCTCTCGACCCTTTCGTTTTCCAGCGAATTGCCGCGATACCACAGGGGTCCTGTGGGGCTGAAGGCGAGAGACCCATAGAGTCGCCGGAGGTTTCTCGCCGCTTCGGTCCTGGCATCCCTGCCCCCTTTCTCGACCAGTGCCAGC
>Ga0316198_10002108_pt1 | contig 11955 bp, 13 predicted proteins | sample OudBieAanoxic_MG_FD_204935 | JGI IMG/M metagenome (GOLD analysis project Ga0316198, IMG submission 204935) | Coastal sediment microbial communities from Oude Bieten Haven, Netherlands - site A anoxic | ecosystem: Environmental > Aquatic > Marine > Coastal > Sediment | place: Netherlands... | reverse complement strand
TCGATAGCCTGACACGCTTGCCCTGTTTGATCTGGTGATCGCACATCGCCAGCACTTCTTCGGGACTGCCCTTTACCGCCAGCAGGTATTTGCCGTCCTCATAGCCATGCAGGGTACTCATGTAAGGGCGGCCCTCGGCCCGGTAACGCGTGCGCAGCGTTGGATACTGATCACGCAAGGCGACGACGTCGATGCGGGCGTCCAGGGCAAGCTCGACCAGGGCGTTTTCTGTCGGCGAGCCTTCCAGCTGGTGATCCGCCTGCGTTCCTTTGATCTCGGTCTCGCTGCACAGTGCAACGACCTGCATCAGGCGCACCAGTTCATCGCGTGATAGGGGATCGACACTGCCGGCGTCAGCCTTGAACTCACCTTCGCTGATAGCGAAGGCCTCCTGGCCACCGTACACCTGCACGACCGCCATACGATTCATGGTCAGGGTACCGGTCTTGTCCATACAGAACACCTGCACTGAACCCAGCGTCTCCACCGCATCCAGGTGCCTGACCGCGACATTGCGTTTACGCATGTCCGAGATACCCATGGCGAGCGTGGTGGTGGCCACCGCCGGCAAACCCTCGGGTACCGCTGCCACGGCCAGCGATACCGAGGCCTTGAGCATCTCGAGCCAGGCATAACCGCGCAGAACACCGACTCCGAATACGCCGGCGCATACCCCGCCACTTAGCAAGGCCAGTTTGGTGCCCATATCGTCGAGCTGCTTCTGCATCGGGGTTTCCGGCGCTTCGGCCTCCCCCACCATGGTCTGAATCTGCCCCAGCTCTGTGCTCTTGGCGGTGGCAACAACAACACCGCGTCCGCTGCCGCCGGTGACGTGCGTGCCCATGTAGGCCATGTTGTAGCGGTCAGCGAGCGCGGAATCTGCCTTTACAGTGGAACCGCTATCCTTGGAAACCGGCATACTCTCACCCGTCAGGGCCGATTCGTCCACGCTGAGATTATGTGTATTCAAAAGCCGCACGTCAGCTGCAATATAGGATCCGGGGGTGAACAGCAGGATATCGCCCGGCACAATGGTCTCAACGGGAATGATCTCCGCCACGCCATCGCGCAACACGTTCACCGCACTCACCCCGCTTTCTGCCAGCGAACTGATGGTCTTTTCCGCCTGGCGCTCGGTGACAAAACCGATCGCCGCATTGATCAGGACCACGCCGACTATAACCGCGGCATCCATCACACCACCGGTTAACAGGGCAATGACCGCAGAAGCCGCCAGCAGCCCGACCGGCGCGCTGATAAACTGGCCGATAAAAATCGACAGATCGGAGCGCGGCTCAGCCGCCGCAAGACTGTTCTCACCGTATCGCTGCAGACGCGCTGCGACTTCCCCGGAACGCAGCCCCTCTTTCTCGGAAACGTCGAGTTGCGCGATCAGCTCGCCAAGCTTCATGCAATGCCAGGCACGGATCTGCTGAGGCTGGTTTGACGACTCCGAGTAAGCCACACCCCCGTCAGCGGCCATGCCGAACACCGGCTGCGGAACGGACGACGAGGAAAACTGCCTCAGCAGCGCACCAAATCCGTCGAGCACCCGCGACACACGGAAACGCGGACACCCGGAGCCCGGCCTGCGCCTCGATTTTCTGTTTCGTTTTCCGTCCAGCTTCGACTCGATAAGTGCGATTATGTCCGCGAGGGGAGTCTGAGGCGCGTAGATGACCAGCAAACGGCCGGTAAGAATATTGGCATCAACAGCACGGATACCCTGGTTGCCAAGCAGCGCATCCTCCAACACCTGCTTGACCGCCTGTGAACGGTATAATCCCGATACTTTGAGACGAGCGCGCCCGCGCGCCCGCGCGTGTACCGGCGTTACAAGACCTCTGTTTTCAGAGCCCATTGTTATTCGCTAAGAGCTTCGCCATGAAATTACCCGCAGGTCGAGTGATCTGCCAAACGCACGCAAAGCCGACTGGTCGGTGTTGCTGCCTGGCTTAATGAGTGGATTGGCATAATGGGATTTGAAAATCGTTTGCCGTGAGCATTTTTAACTTTGCTTGGTCGCATCAGCAGCATCCATGATCTAAACGAAATTTTCACTTTACTCTGCAATTGTTACATTTTTATTACAACTGAACATATGTACACAATATTGAACTCTGCTTCAGAATCTCAACGCAGTATGCCCAACTTCAATCACCGCCAACAGGCAAATTAGTCTTTTTGATTTACGCCAGAAGCGTGTATCTTACTCTACAATTCTACCAGGTCCATTTACAGGGCTATGTTTACAGCAGGGGGAGAGTAAATGCTTAGCACGGCATTACAGTGGATTGGAGATGAAACCCTGCTTCAGCAGTTTGTCGCCGAACTGTCCACCACCACCCTGCTGATCATCATCGCCGTCTGTATCGCCCTGTTATCCAAGGGTGCTGATTGGATGATCGATGGCGTGGTCGATCTCGCCGAACGAACCGGGCTGCCCAAGATCGTCATCGGTGCTACGGTCGTCTCGCTGGGCACAACACTGCCGGAGGCTTTTGTCTCCGTCATGGCCGCCTACATGGGCAATCCGGGGCTGGCACTCGGCAACGGCGTCGGCTCGATTATCGCTGATACCGGCCTGATCTTCGGTCTGACCTGCGTGCTGGTGGCGGTACCGGTGAACCGCTACATCCTCAACCGCACAGGCTGGGTTCAGGTGGGGTCGGCCACCCTGCTGGTCGTCATCGCCGTCGCGGTGCTGCTCACTACCCCCGCCGAATCCGAGCCGATGCTGGAACGATGGGTAGGCGTCTTTTTCCTCATTCTGCTGGCCATTTATCTGTATATCACCTATGTATGGGCCAAACAGATTGAAGGAATGACGGAGGAAGAGGAGGAACAGGCAGCGGAGACGCTGATGGGACTGGGCCTGTGCTGGATGCTGGTGATCGGCGGTCTGCTGCTGGTGGTGATCGGCGCACGCGTGCTGGTACCCAGCGCTTCGGAAATCGCATTCCGATTCGGGGTTCCGGAGGATGTCATCGCCGCCACAATGGTCGCTTTCGGTACCTCGCTGCCGGAACTGATGACGGCCATTGCCGCAGTACGTAAGGGGCATCCGGAGATTACCGTGGGCAATATCGTCGGAGCCGACGTGCTCAATGTGCTGTTTGTCATCGGTGCCGCCGCGGTCGCCGCGCCGCTCGCCATCCCTGAGAATTTCTTTTATTTCCACTTCCCTGCCATGCTCATTATCCTGTATTCGTTCCGGGTCTTTATCAGCATGAACAGGAACGAGTTTCACCGCTGGCAGGGCGTCTGGCTATTGGGCGTTTATGGCACCTATGTATTTCTTCAGTACGCCCTGAATGTCGGTGCCGCCCACTGATGAAAACGCTGAGGCAGCTCTGATTATTTGGTGCCACCATGGCATTCATATATTCGAATGCCTGCAGGCCGTGCCAGGGGCACCGCAAAGAGCATGCAAGCTATTGATTGATGATGGACGCAACGCACCCTATCATGGTTTCTTAAGAAAGCCAGGGCTTCTCTAAACTGAAAAGGCACCGAACAATGAAAATTCTACTGGCAACCGACGGATCTGAAAGTGCCCGGGCGACGGTGGATTGTCTGCTGAGCTTTCCGTTTCCCGACAACAGCGAAGTAACGGTACTTACAGTAATCGACAGGAATGTATTCAAGCACGAGGATCTAAATAGCCGCAACAGCGAACAACAGGATGCACTAAAAGAGACTGAGAAAATCCTGCAGGAAGCCGCAGAGGAGTTGCTCGCGCAAGAGGCTGCGCGGCTGAGAGAGGCAGGATGGTCAGAATCCAGCGAATTGCGGGTTGGCTATCCGGCAGAAGAAATCGTTCGCGTCGCCGAACGGCTCGGCTCCGATTGCATCGTCGTCGGCTCGCACGGCATGAGCGGCATCAAGCGTTTTCTACTCGGCAGCGTTTCTGATCATGTGCTGCAATACGCGCACTGCTCCGTGCTGATTGTAAAAAAACACGATGTGCACTGCGCTGGAACCGGCGAGCCCTTACGCATGCTCCTGACCTATGATGACTCTGAGCCTGCCAGGCGGGCTGTTGACTTCTGTGCTTCACTGCCACTGGGCGATCAGACTGAAGTGACCGCCCTCACCGTTCTCCCTCTGGTCACGATGTATCGCCAGGATATTCGCCAGCGATTGAGCTGGCTTTGGCAGGAAAAGAAAAAACAGGCTCTGGCTGCACTTGAAGGGGTAGCGAAAAAAATAGCTCACACGACAGCACATGTCGAAACCCAGCTTCGCGAGGCACCTGACGTTAGCGATGAAATTCTCCACGCGGCTACCGAACTCAACAGCGACCTGATCGTACTTGGTCACAAGGGCAAGGGCGCAATCAAGACATTCCTGCTGGGCTCGACAACCTCACGCATCGCCCACCACGCAAACTGCTCGGTTCTGGCAATACGCAACTATTGACCGCGAACAAGCTGGAACTCGCCCCTTGTGCCAGCAATCTTGCGCCCAAGCACGGCGTTCGTACCCAGAAGGCGCAAGTGCGCCCGACGGTTTTTTGGGTACTGCTCTACGAGCGCGGCGGAAAATCTACCGGTGTAGTGGCGGATTGACCGCTTCCTGAGTCCTGCTCACGCCACGATGGTTGATGCCATCAGCGCTTGTAGACAAAACGGAACCAGCTGCGAATCAGCGGCTTGCCCACCTGACGCACCAGATCTTCCACCAGCCCTGGTGTTTTTCGTTGTATCGACCGATTGAGACGCTGAGGCGCGCGTCGAACCCGTTTGTGGGTACGGGCGACGCTATCTACATGGCGGGCATCCAGAGCAATCATGCCAGACCTGCTCATTGAGCCCAGAGGTGCGCGGCTCAGCCAGGGCCACAGACTCAATACTGCAGCCAGGGAAGAGGCAATATAGGTCAACGAACAGGCGACCAGAATTTTTCGGGCATCCTTTACCTGCCCGGCATTGATCACGCCGTCCTGCAGCATGGGTAAGGCTCTTCCAAAACTGGCGTCCAGTTCGGAAGGCAGCGCTGCCAGCTGGGTGGCAACACCAGCACCCAGGACGGAAATCGCCGCCGTACCGACAACAACGGGGGGCACCGGCCGGCGCGTCACCAGAGCAGTCACGGGTACCGCGAAAAGCATGACAGAGCCCACCTCTACCGCGACATGCGCCACCTTGACCAGACGTGTCCGCCAGACAAACGGACCATAGCCCGATGCATCCTGAAGCGCATGGGCGACCTCATGGGCGGCGGTGGTCGCAGCGGTCAGTGTTCTTCTATCAATTTTGTCCCTGTTGAGCCGCACCGTTTTGGCTCGGTGATCATAATGATCACCCATATCGGTGCTCTCCACTCTGATATTGTAGAGTTGTTGACGGTCCAGCAGTTGCCTGGCCAACTCTCCTGCCGTCACCGGCACATCCTCGTCCCTGTGGTTATACTGATTCAGCACATGCCTGACCCATAAGCGGGGCCCGAGAATCAACGCTGCCGCCGGAATAACGATTATGACAGGGTGCATACGGACTCCGGATTGAAAACCACCCTTAGGCACGCCCGCCAATACAAACCGCCCGGGCGCAAGGCCCCGGGCAGCTGTGACGAAGCCACTGGTCGTCGCCGGCTTTCCTGCTGGAACCCGCTCACTACCTGGCGACTTTCTTCCTGGCGACCTTCTTCTTGGCGACCTTCTTCTTGGCCACCTTTTTCTTGGCGACCTTTTTCTTGGCGACCTTCTTCTTGGCCACCTTCTTCTTGGCCACCTTCTTCTTGGCCACCTTTTTCTTGGCGACCTTCTTCTTGGCCACCTTCTTCTTGGCCACCTTCTTCTTGGCTACCGTCTTCTCGCCAACGGCGGAGACGGATTTCTCGGCGTGGGAGCGCAATGCCTCAAAGCGCTCGGTAATAGTAGTGATCGAGGCCTCACCCGCCAACTTGACATCTTCCAGCAAACCCCGGAATAAATCCGCGGGTTCTTTAACAGTGACCTTTTCCGCAACCGCTACGGTGGTCTCAGCAGCAGTACTGGCCAGGCCCGAGACTTTGTCGGTCAAGGTGTCAAAAAGCTGCTTGACGTCCCCCGCCAACGCGCTGCCGTGTTTCTCCACCTCGTCGAGGAAACCCGCTGCAGTATCTTTTAAAGAACTCGCCGTTCCCTTTGCAGTCTTTTTCTTTCCCTTGGAATTCTTGCCGCCCTTCTTTTTTCCTGAAGCCATCATGTCCTCTCCTGTTGAAACACACACTGCTCCCCGCCAACCAGCCTCACCTGTAGTGGTTGCCAGTAAGCTGCGACAGTAAAGATAGGTGTTTTCTCAATACTTTTCCAGCCTTCGATCCGGATGCGCACAAACCATGCTGAAGACCCGGGCCGTCCACTGTCTAGGTTTACAGCGTATCCGATTCAACCTTCGGCATGGCGTCGACATCACCCAGCATGCGTTTGGACAATGTTGCGCCGGCCACAGAGCCAATCAGCGCGCCGGCCACAGCCCCCCAGGGACCCAGGCGTAAACCAAGACTCGCCCCCATCCTGGTAGACGCCCATGAGCCACCGGCGCCACCGGCGATGGTGGCTGCCCAGATCATCAGTGCATTTTTCGTACTCTTGTCCATGCTATCTACTCCTCTACGTTATTCTCTGTAAGTTCAAAATTTAGTGACTATGAAACTGACAATAAAATACCCCGCATACGAGGGCCCGGAAAAACCGTCGGGCGCTTGTGCCCTGTAGGGTATAGACACTGTCCTTCATCTCGATCTCGCGGCCCGGCGACCGTGCCTACCCTGCCTTTTATGATGGCCGGGATACTATGGCATGCATAAGTCAGAGCTCAGGCTTCGAGCCGTCTAGTGTCAGTATAGCTCGCTGCGAGCAAATCCACCGTAGGATATAGAGTAGCACTGTACGCGGTTCAGCGACACTTCGAGGTGGTTTGTAAAGCCATGTCAGTTGCGTAAAATGAACTTCGGATATTCGCGATAGGGTAATCATCATGACGAATGGGGCCGGTACCGGGCTGTCTAACGAAGCGTTGGCGGAACTCCGCTGGGCCTATAAGCACCTGGAGCACCCATCTCTGGCGGCGCGACTGACCAGCCGCCTGGCCTCCCCGATCGAAGAAGGCCTTGGCCTGCTGCCCAAGACTTGGCGAAGACGCCTGGACAGAACCGCTGAAGCGAGCATCGGCCAGTCATTGAGACTCGCCATTGCTTCCCTGGATAACGCTGGCACAGCCAGCGCGAACAACTGGGTGCACAGAATTATTGCCGTGGGTGCCGGCGCTGCCGGTGGCTTTCTCGGCCCGCTTACCCTGCTGGCTGAACTACCGCTGACGACGGCGCTCATGCTGCGCTCAATCGCAGAAATCGCCCGCAGCGAGGGCGAAGATTTGAGCCGGAAAGAGACCCGCCTGGCCTGTGTGCAGGTCTTCGCGCTCGGCGGGCGCACCAGAGAAGACGAAGACGCCGACCTCGGCTACTACGGGCTGAGGATCACCCTGGGCCTTTATTTCGAGAGGGACATTCTGGAATACGCCGCCAATGCACAGGGACCCCATATTCCCGCTGCCATCGGGATGGTCCGCGCGATATCGGCGCGTTTCGGCGTGGTAATCTCCGACAAGACGGCTGCACAAATGGTACCGATCGCGGGTGCGCTCAGCGGTGCCCTGCTCAACCTGATCTTTATAAATCACTATCAGGACGTCGCCAAAGGCCACTTCATTGTCAGACGCCTGGAAAGGCAATACGGTGTGGACTTCATCAGGGATGAGTACCAGCGCCTGACGGATGAAGAGGCTGAAGCGGATCGGGAATACAGCCCGGTGGAAGGCTGGTGACGATGTCGACAGTTAGCCCACAGTAAACGGTTCACGAAAGAGGTCTGCCATGTTTTATCGAATAGCCGTGGGCGTCGGCCTGTTCCTGCTCGGTTTTGCGCTTGGACGCGGGCTCAGGCATCCTGTCACAATGGCGGGGCATTCCGGAACGAGCAGAATACGAGACACCCTTGCAGATGAAATGGAGGCAGCCCCGGAGCGTCAGGCCCCGCGCACTTCAGAAACCAAATCGGACCCTGGGACGCATTAACTGCTACAGCTGCTCAGAGCACTGCCGGCGACTCAGCAGGCAGTGCGCTGTCAAGCTGGATAGACCACCCGCAGTCGCGGTAACCTGAGCGACAACAATCCGGCAGCCAGCACGAACAGCGTGGACCACCAGAGGCAGCCGATCAGGCCCTGCTGCTGGTGGACCAGGCCGGAGAGCACCGTCCCGGTGAGCCGCCCCGCGGCGTTCGCCATGTAATAAAATCCTACCTTCATGGATACTCTATCCTGATCTGACCAGGCAACAATCAGGTTAGGAATGGACCGCTGAATTGATCGCGCACACCGCACCGAAGGCCACCAGCCCCGTCACCAGCACCCAGCCCGGCCCAAACCCGGCCTGCAGGGCCAGCGCAATGCCGGCCGGGAACAACACCAATGCAAACACCCAGAATCGCGCCGTACGCCCATCCAGCCCTCGACCCTGGTGACTGCGGTGCAGCATTTTCGGCGCACTGGCCTGCACCAGCCCGTAGCCGATCACCCACAGCGCCAGGTAGCCACCGACCTGCATAGAACTCCAGCCCAATACCGAATAAAGAAACACCGGAAGCCCGACCACGAACCAGACGTCGCGCGATCCGAACAGAAAGAAGCGTGCCGCTGATAACCAGTTGATGGCCGGCGCTTTCGAGAAGACCTCGGTGAACTTGGGCCTGGCTTTTGATTTCCCCAGACCGCCGGACAACAGGGCGGCAGTCACAATCAGCACCATCAGCAGACCTGCCGAGAGCACCGCCAGAGCGCCCCGAAATCCCGCCAGCTGCAACAGTGTGGCACCGAGAAAAAAGCCGATACCCTTGAGCGCGTTCTTGGAACCGGTCAGCACCGCAACCCATTTGAACAGCCGCGATTCGCTGCCGGAATCGGGCAGCAGCGTTTTCACGCTGGCCTTGGCGGACATTTTGTTGAGGTCCTTGGCAATGCCGGACAAGGCCTGCGCCGTCATGACATAGGGCACCGTCAGCCAGGCTTCCGGCACCATCAACATCGCCAGGGCCAGCACCTGCAGCCCCATACCGATGTGCATGGTCAGGTTAAGCCCAATACGCGATCCCAACCAGCCGCCCACCAGGTTGGTGACCACGCCAAAAAACTCGTAGAACAGGAACAGCATCGCCACTTCAAAGTGACGAATAACCCAGCGCGTGGAAATACAGCACGACCAGCATGCGGATAGCGCCGTCGGTCAGGGTGAAGGCCCAGTAACCACCGGTAACCACCAGGTAATGGCGTAACCCGCTTTCCACGGCTACAGACTCTGTGCGATAAGCGCCGCGAATTCCATCATGCGGTTAACGTAACCCCATTCGTTGTCATACCAGGCCAGCACTTTGACCTGGGTGCCATCGATGACCAGGGTTGACGGCGCATCGACAATCGAAGAGCGCCGAATACAAGACACCGACTGTTGAATCAACAGGCTCCGGTGGTGGCATGAAGCTGTTCTGCGCCGGTGTGGGTGTGTAGTACCCCGACATCACCAATGCCTCACGCCGTATCAAAAAGTCCGAATTCGACAGCTGTGAGAAAAACGGTGTCAAAGATGTCGTCGAGATAAAAATCGGCTATGACGGCATAGCTATAGCCAACTCGAAAAAGGCGGAACCGATGAGCCTTAGTCTGAGGGACATCTTCCTGGCGCTCGCCAAAGACGTGCCGAACCCGGACGGCGGCAACACGCTTGTCGCCAACCCCTACAAAACCTGGAAGGATGTCAACGCGGCGCTACCGGATCGAGCCATCGAAGTCCTGGGTCCGCCGCCCACGTCCGGTACCCGTGACGCCTTTGCGGAGCTGGCGATGGAAGGTGGCTGCAAGACCTTTGACTGGATCAAAGCCGTTTCTATGTCAAGGCAGCCCATGCCAAGGTAATTCCGGGAATCAAGGAATACCTGGCTGAATTCACCAGCTACAGGGGTATGCATGTGTACAGTGTGTCCTTGGTAGTGCTTACTGACTCACGTAGAACTTGGTAAAAAGGAGTGACCAGACGATGCACCGATCTCTGGAAGGTCATACCGCTCACCGCTATGACGGCGAACTGAACAGTCTGCATTTGCAGATGCTGGAACTTGGCGGTCTGGTGACGGACCAGGTCGATCTCGCATTGAAGAGCCTCCGCGAGAGGAGCGTCACACTCGCCCAGCATGTCCTGGAACGCGAGCACGACGTCGATCAGCTGGAAATCCAAATCGACAACGACCTGGAACGTATCGGCGACGAGGCCGCCCGTATCGCCAATCTCGCCCTCGCCATCTACGATAGCGAAAGCGCCATGCCCGGCAAACACCTGATGCGTGACGTCAACATCATGGGACAACAGGCCAAAGCCATGTTGCACGAAGCACTCGAGAGTTTCGATACATTGCATGCCGACCGTGCCGCGGCGCTGATCTGCACGGAAAATGAACTCGATATCGAGTTCCAGTCCAGTCTGCGCCGGCTGGCCAACTATTTAATGGAAGACGTCCGCAATGTCGGACACGCCATTCACACAGTGCTCATGATCAAGTCCATCGAGCGCATCGGCGACCATGCCCGGAACCTGGCTGAATATATTGTCTATATCATCCAGGGCCGGGATATCAGGCACAATCATGCCGCCTACTGTGAAACAGACGCAGAAGCGGCAGGTGATGATACAGGTGCTGCCGGCAGCGCATAGGTCTTCAGCTCGCCGCTATAGAGCTTGATCGCGGTATTACCGATCAACTGGGTCGCTGCTTTCGCCGAAAGCCCGCCCACCGGCAACGTATACAGCGGGTGCAGTCCAAACATTTTAACCAGCAGAGGTGCCGCCACGCCGAGACCTGTCGCCGCAACAACAGCGGCCATTTCGCCGACCCGGGCGTTGTCGTCGAGATCCTTGCCGTATATCAGTGCAATCTCCAGGATCAGATAGAGGTGCAGGCGCGTCATCATCGAACTGGCGCCAACGGTGCCGACCATCTTGATTACCAGCCCTACCCCCGGAAACAGATGGGGTAGATTCATCAATGTGCCGCCCAGTAACGACAAACGTGTCTTGGCTTGAATCAGTCGCATCGCCAGTTGCTGCTCAGTCTCGTCTGGATAGCGATCCCTGAGTGTAGCGACGGTCCTGCGAATCTCACCTTTGCGCAGGCGCAGAAAAAAGTAAAAGAACTCTTCCGTCGCCAGGCTCTGTAGCTTCTGCCGTTTTGTACTATTGCCAGTCATCCACCCTACTCCGTTCAAATCCCGAGTTTTACTGTCTGCCATTATTGCACTGCACAGGCCCGGCTGGAACGCCGGGATTCATTTTGAAACAGAGGTACATCATAGGGTAACGGATCGGTAATTACACCACCGACTGACCCGCAGCATTCACACCGGATGGTTTAAATATCCGTGCAGGCAGCTGATAGTTCTCGCAGCGAACAGCGCTTCATCGAGCGGCTGTGCCGGAGAAAGAGGTGATTTTGCGCTCCGGCCAACGGATTGGCGCGACGGGATTAGCCCCCGCTGCAGCCCCTTACGTACCCTGTGCACAGCGTTTCTACGGAGGGTAAGAGCGATGAACTGGATGTTATTTGTTTTGTCCGCAGTTACCGGCGTCTGTGGTACGTTGATATTGATTTTATCAATGTTTCTGAACAGCGAGAACCTGTTGAATGCGGGTCTGATCGCGCTGTTAATTACCGCCCTGCTCATGATCGGTATGGTACTAATGGGGGACACGGGTCACGGGGGGAAAACCTGATGCCGAACCGGATGATGCCCGGCCTTATGCCGCTGCATTCGATAGACAGCTAGCCTGGTTTTCTCACACGCTTAACCACCAAGGACACGAAGGTCACAAAGGAACAACATGTTACATAATGACCGCAAAGGAATCGCGAGCCACGCTCTGTTA
>Ga0316198_10002107_pt1 | contig 11960 bp, 10 predicted proteins | sample OudBieAanoxic_MG_FD_204935 | JGI IMG/M metagenome (GOLD analysis project Ga0316198, IMG submission 204935) | Coastal sediment microbial communities from Oude Bieten Haven, Netherlands - site A anoxic | ecosystem: Environmental > Aquatic > Marine > Coastal > Sediment | place: Netherlands... | reverse complement strand
TTTCATAAGCCGAGTCCTGCTCAGACCAGTCACGCCGGAAAATAAAGCTGAAGAACTTACTGGTCTTGAGATGTAACGACTCATGCACCACACGCAGCGGGTTGATGATCAGAGAATAGCGATAATGCTGACCCTGATTCTCAAACTCGATCTCGAACTCACTGTCTTTGTCGTCGGAGAAAAAATGGGGCTGAATCGGAATCTCGCCCTCCGGTTTGCTGGCAGTAAACGAATGCGCGACAAACCAGCTCAGGAAGGCCAGCGGTTTTAACACGCTGGTTTTGCCAGATGCATTCGGACCGATTGCTGCAACAACCTTCGATAGCCGGGCACCACCGGGGCTCTCGAAGACCAGATCCGTCGCCGGAACCTGATGATTCAACAAGAAGGAAACTTCAGTCTCACTAACAAACGAGAAAAAGTTCTTAAAACGGTATTTATGGAGCATGGCTGCACCTTACTAATGCTTATAAAGCTATAGCTGACAATATTATGTTAATTATCGGCTTAAATGGGATTATTTCAAGCTAGACATACTCTTTTTGGCTGGTGGAGGGGCAGCAGGCGGTGGGCAACAAACATAAAAACACGGCAATAACTAATTGATTAAAAGCTTATTTATAATATTTCTTCTGCTCATTAACCATTACGAGAACCCATATATTTTTTACACAAATGTGTATGCATTGGGCGCACTCTAAGCCTATAAAAGATGCCGGTCTTCGCATACGTGTTCAGCGCGATCTGCGCGAGAAATTCCTGGAAGTCTGCCGGGCGCAGGACAAGCCTGCTGCGCAGGCGCTGCGCGAATTTATGCGCGAATACGTGACCGAGCACGAGGCTTCGTCGCCTAATGGTGGTGATGATACGGATCGCACCGTTCTGGAGCGCAGTAAAACCGGCAACGGACAAGTCTTACAATGGCGACCCGGAACCAGACCCCCGAGCAAAAAGCCCGCGACAACATCGATGCGATGCTGGAGCAGGCCGGCTGGAAGGTTCAGCCCAAGAAGAAGATCGATTTCAATGCGGGCCCCGGCATTGCCGTCCGGGAATACGAAACCGACGTCGGTCCTGCAGACTGTGTACTGTTTGTGAACAAGCAGGCGGTCGGCGTGATCGAAGCCAAACCTGAATACTGGGGCCAGAAGATCACCACGGTCGAAGAACAGTCCCAGAGTTATGCCACCGCCGAACTCAAATGGGTCAACAATAACGCACCGCTGCCCTTCGTCTACGAAAGCACCGGTGTGATTACGCGCTTTACCGATGGGCATGATCCAAAACCACGCTCGCGTGAGGTGTTCACCTTTCACCGTCCCGAGACCCTGCAGGAATGGCTGACCTGGTCCGTGCCAACCAACTTTGCCAGCTCCGTCTGGCTGAGTCTCTTGGCCTTGCGGGTAAATCAGCCTTGAAATGTGGCACACCGGAAAACAGCGGTGGAGCAGTGCTGCTTATTAACAGCAATTGGTCACGATAACGAGACCGAAGGGGAGGGATGGCGACGATATTGGACGCGTAATATACTGTAAAATATAATAAATATGGTGGGCCCGGTAGGACTTGAACCTACGACCAAGGGATTATGAGGGCCAGTAAAATCAATAACTTGCTGATTATGTTGGACTGGTGAATAGTGGGCACAATTGGCGATAATTGTGTTGATTCAACAGGTTAGTATGGGTTGGCGCAGGGTGTAAAAACTGGGCGGTGTACCGGGAGAGTACCGTGAATTCAGACAGCGGTTTTCCTCATGACCAATAGAAATAGCCACCACCGCACCAATAATCCGATTCCGGGTACTGTCTCTCCAGAAATTATATGCTATATTGTGTTCACCCTTAGGGTGAATTCTATCATGAGATACCGCGTGCCATCCGAGACTCCAAAAGGATCATATTTTGATCGTCATTTTCAGGACCAGGCAGCTGGAGCGCCGCTACAGGGAATATCGGAAGGCCGTTAAGGCGTATGGCGAGGATGCCGCCAAACGATACGTGTTGCGCATCAACACGATCAAGCAAGCCCGGGACATCGAGGAGTTGATGAAACTGCCCGTGTTGCGCTGCCATCCACTGAAAGGAAATCGAGCAGGACAATACGCCGTTAATATCACCGGCTTCTATCGACTAATTTTTTCTCTGGAGGGTGAGATGTTGGAAATTGCCCGTATTGAGGAAGTGAGCAAACACTATGGCGACTAATCAGGAGACTTATTCGGATCTTGCGGTACCGCCTGGCGTGTACCTGACTGAAGTTGCCGAGGAGATGGGCATGAGCCAAGCCGAACTGGCACGGCGCATGGGCCGGCCTGTCCAGGCGATCAGCGAGATCGCCAATGGTATCAAGTCCATCACCCCGGATACCGCCCTGCAGCTGGAACAGGTGCTTGGGGTGCCCGCCCATATCTGGACCGGTCTGGAATCCGAGTATCAGCTAACAAATGCACGAAATGAGGCGGCAGAACAGGTTGAACACGAAAGCGATCTAGCTGTTCGTTTCCCTTACCCGGAAATTGCGAAGCTTGGCTGGGTAAAATCAACTCGTAAACGATCGGAAAAAGTACTGGAGTTGCGACGCTTTTTTGGTGTTGCCTCGTTGCATAATTTGCAGGGCGTTCGTGCCTACGCACCGGCATTCAGACAATCCGTTCGTGCGGAGGTCTCGCATGAGGCACTGGCTGCCTGGTTACGTGGCGGCACATTAGAAGCTGACAAGATAGAAACCGGGCAGTTCGACAGCGGGAAGGCGCGCGCGGCAATAGAAGTGCTTCGCCACCTGACACAAAAAGAGCCCTCGGTATTTTTACCGGAACTCAAACAGATGCTTGCAGACGCAGGCATTGCATTTGTACTGCTGCCACACTTACCCAAGACTTATACTAATGGTGCCACTTATTGGCTGACTCCGAATAAAGCCGTTCTGATGATGACTATCAGGGGAAGCTGGGCGGACATCTTCTGGTTCAGCCTGTTTCACGAACTGGGACACATCTTGCTGCATGATAAGCGCCATACTTTTCTCGAAGACGGACTTGATGACCCCAACTGGAAGAAACAGGAAGAAGAAGCTGATGAGTTTGCAAAAAAAACACTCATTCCGCAGGCATCCTGGCGCGCCTTCGTGAGGGCAGGTCATTTTAGCGCAGCCAATATTGCATCATTTGCTAAAGAGCTAGATATCGCCCCCGGAATTATTGTTGGCCGATTGCAACATGATGATCTGATCCCTCCTAACCATCATATGCATCGGGTACGATACAAATGGGCTAGTTGATTACCTTCACTGCAACCAAAAAGGAGAGTAGCTATGAGAATAAAACCGGACAAACCATCACGTCGGAATCCCGTTGCCAGATATGCGGCTCGATTCCAGCGAGCAACTGCATTCCGTGATCGAACCAAGTACCGTCGCCATAACAAACATAAAGGGAGCAAGTCCTATCCAGTATGCATTTTCTTAGTGTGTAGTGGATAGGGCTTTTAGCGGGAGTTAAGCGGTTTGGCTACGGCAGTAAAATCAGACAGAAACATCTGAAAATGAATTTGCTGCCAGCTTCTGTCCAGGGCGACAACAGGAAAATTCGTATCCAACGGCCAAAGAAGTATCAGCCGCCTACCTGACATGAGGATGTAACAGCAAGATGGGGAATATAGCTTGTCTCGGCTCGGGATCATTGGTCTGGGATCCACGTACGCTCCCGATTCAACGACATTGGTTTCAGGATGGGCCATTGATCCCCGTTGAATTTGTCCGCCAATCCTCAGACGGCAGGCTTACGCTGGTTATCGAGCCAAACGCAAAGCCTGTTCGAACGCTGTGGACTGTAATGGATGATGTGAATCTGGATGCCGCTATAGAGGCATTACGCAGCCGGGAAGGAATCCCGAAATCTGCGAAAAACAAAATCGGTCATTGGTCTATCGGCGAAGAATCACCAAGTGATATACCCGATTTACCAGAGTGGGTCAGAAGCCGAGGTATCGAGTCCGTCATCTGGACTGCCCTTGGCCCGAAATTCAATAAAAAAGATGACGAGGTTCCTACGGCAGACCAGGCAGTGCAATATTTCAGAAGCCTGTCTGGATCGGTAAGGGACGAAGCAGAGAAATATGTGCGGAATGCTCCGCCGCAGATTGATACGGACTATCGCCGGAGATTTGAAGCTGAACTCGGATGGAGCCTATTTCAGCCCGTGTAACATGATCTAAACACATGTTCGAATCATTCCCGTTCCGAGGCACTGCAGAAACGGCTTCAATATTACGGTGTGATCAATGTTGCATCGTTGGCAATTTCCACTGCCAGCATTTTCTGTTCATCCTTTTCAGATGGCCAGTTCACAATGTTTGCATGCAGGGGATGAGGCGTTGTTTCCGGGACAATTGCCAGCCCCGTTTTTGTAATTGCAACTGCTGGTGTATCTCCTCTCGCATAGAGCGTTCGCCCGCTTGGCCCCGCCACATATTTGCGTCCGATATCCCAGACATCTTTCTCAGTGATATCTGATATCCGGTAAACCGAAGTCTCACCATTGGGCGCAGGCATATAAGCTGCGGGCCTTACAATGCCTTTGGTTACGCTGATATGCCTTTTTGAAAGGATATAGCGGGCAATCTGCTCGCTAGCTGCAACACTGTCCTGCTGCGAGTGCTTATGCGCAGACCCGTGAAATATGGCTAATAATCGTTTGAGGAATTGAGCCATCGAACACCTCTGTTCCATGCGACTTGTTACCTGTGCCCAGCAGGCCAGCATAGGTTATCCGGTTCGTACCATCCACACTGGCTACGAGGGTGCGATTCTTGCCAAAAGTCCATTCAAACCCGATATCACCATTAGGTTCCGGCACTATTTCCGGCGTGGGCAACCATGACGGCATTGCATTCAGGAATCGTACTGCCTCATCGTAAGTTTCTTGCGTAATTGGGAGCGCGCCGTATCCATCCCAGCCATCTTCAGAACACTCTTGATAGGTCTCCTTGAGGGCAACAATAACACCACCGAGATAATTCCACGTCACCGATTTACGCAGGCTGACAACGGTATCCTCATAAAGCTTTTGAAGATTCTGGGAGGCCTCACTCGACCCTGTGCTGAATGAGCGGGTTGAAAATGTCGATCTGTCGTGAATTGCAATTGCTGTCATTGGAAAAGCTCCACTGTCTTTTCAGTTATGCTCTCGAAAAATACTGTGTTCTTAAAGTTTCTCAATTGCTCCAAGTCTTGCCAGAACTCATCTCCCCGTGGATCAAATTCTTTCGTTATAAAAACATCGATATCAAGAACGATCGGCGCATAATCATCATGAACGCCCTCTAAAGCCTGTGTTAAAAAACCACGCGCCCCAATCGCTGGGTCGGTGATATCAATTCTGGTCAGGAAACTGCCCAACGACTGATTCAGCCCTGCCGGAATAGTAGGCGGCGCTTCCAGATATTCTTTGAGTTCCGTATTTAGTGGAAGTTTCAAGATATTGATATACCTGGTACCTACTCGCGTTATTGGGTCAGGCGAAACTGCATCGACATACACTTCCCAAACCTTGGCGGCCTCTTCTTTCATCTCTTCCCAAGTGTTGTAAGGTTCAAGCTGGCTAACTGTGAACCCATCCACCCGGAATTGGGCAACACGATGCCCGTCTTCAGAGCTGTAACGATATCCCGCAATCGTATGCCCGATCGTTACAGTAGTCGGTTGGCCGTCTTCATTGTGTAATCCGAATTCTCCCCGCTGAAGAGTCTCGTGTTTGGGGTATTGATCGGCAATCCGCGAATATTTCGAATTTAACGCTTCAACAGTGACCTTCTCCGGAAATGCAACCTGTATATCAATCAGCGCTTCTTTGATTGGAGCATGGGGCAGATGCCTCTTCTCGATCATTTAGTCAGTCTCGCCGGGCTGTTTCTGAAGTGTAATACCGTTCATCCGTAACTGATCCTGTTTTTCCCAGATCCAGGTCCGGATCACCCATGATCCCACCTCTGCCTTCGTAGGGCCATGAATTCCCAAGCTGACCATCTCTTCCAAAATGCGGTCAGTGGTTTCATCTACGGTCAGCTGAAGCTTTACCGTTTTTACACCGTTGCGACGAGCCACATTCTGCCTCTTCAAATGCTCACTTAGAATCTATTAAGATTCTAAATAGACTCTATTTGGATTCTAGATATAAGGGGGCTCCAGGTCAATCTGGCTGTCTGTAAAGTGTGAAAATAACTTCAGCCCTTATTCCCGCTACACAATTGTGTATCCATTGGGTACACTCCCTACCCTATGAAAGATGCTGGTCTTCGCATACGGGTTCAGCGCGATTTGCGCGAGAAATTCCTTGAGGTCTGCCGGGCGCAGGACAAGCCAGCCGCGCAGATCCTGCGCGAATTTATGCGCAAATACGTTATCGAGCACGAGGCTTTAACGCCCGAAACTGGCGACAAATCCGGCCGCACCGCACCGGAGCACTCCGAAACCGATGACGGGCAAGCCTGACGATGGCAACCCGAAACCAGACCCCGGAACAAAAAGCCCGCGACAACATCGATGCGATGCTGGAGGAGGCTGGCTGGAAGGTTCAGCCCAAGAAGAAGATCGATTTTAATGCCGGCCCCGGCATCGCCGTCCGGGAATACGATACCGATGTCGGTCCCGCGGACTATGTGCTGTTCCTGAACAAGCAAGCCGTGGGCGTGATCGAGGCCAAGCCCGAAAACTGGGGCCAGAAGATCACCACGGTCGAAGAGCAGTCCCAGGGTTACGCCGCCGCCGAGCTCAAATGGGTCAACAACAGCGTGCCGCTACCCTTTGTCTACGAAAGCACAGGTGTGATCACGCGTTTCACCGATGGGCATGACCCGAAACCGCGATCGCGCGAGGTGTTCACCTTTCACCGTCCCGAGACCCTGCAGGAATGGCTGACCTGGTCCGTGCCAACCAACTTTGCCAGCTCCGTCTGGCTGAGTCTCTTGGCCTTGCGGGTAAATCAGCCTTGAAATGTGGCACACCGGAAAACAGCGGTGGAGCAGTGCTGCTTATTAACAGCAATTGGTCACGATAACGAGACCGAAGGGGAGGGATGGCGACGATATTGGACGCGTAATATACTGTAAAATATAATAAATATGGTGGGCCCGGTAGGACTTGAACCTACGACCAAGGGATTATGAGGGCCAGTAAAATCAATAACTTGCTGATTATGTTGGACTGGTGAATAGTGGGCACAATTGGCGATAATTGTGTTGATTCAACAGGTTAGTATGGGTTGGCGCAGGGTGTAAAAACTGGGCGGTGTACCGGGAGAGTACCGTGAATTCAGACAGCGGTTTTCCTCATGACCAATAGAAATAGCCACCACCGCACCAATAATCCGATTCCGGGTACTGTCTCTCCAGAAATTATATGCTATATTGTGTTCACCCTTAGGGTGAATTCTATCATGAGATACCGCGTGCCATCCGAGACTCCAAAAGGATCATATTTTGATCGTCATTTTCAGGACCAGGCAGCTGGAGCGCCGCTACAGGGAATATCGGAAGGCCGTTAAGGCGTATGGCGAGGATGCCGCCAAACGATACGTGTTGCGCATCAACACGATCAAGCAAGCCCGGGACATCGAGGAGTTGATGAAACTGCCCGTGTTGCGCTGCCATCCACTGAAAGGAAATCGAGCAGGACAATACGCCGTTAATATCACCGGCTTCTATCGACTAATTTTTTCTCTGGAGGGTGAGATGTTGGAAATTGCCCGTATTGAGGAAGTGAGCAAACACTATGGCGACTAATCAGGAGACTTATTCGGATCTTGCGGTACCGCCTGGCGTGTACCTGACTGAAGTTGCCGAGGAGATGGGCATGAGCCAAGCCGAACTGGCACGGCGCATGGGCCGGCCTGTCCAGGCGATCAGCGAGATCGCCAATGGTATCAAGTCCATCACCCCGGATACCGCCCTGCAGCTGGAACAGGTGCTTGGGGTGCCCGCCCATATCTGGACCGGTCTGGAATCCGAGTATCAGCTAACAAATGCACGAAATGAGGCGGCAGAACAGGTTGAACACGAAAGCGATCTAGCTGTTCGTTTCCCTTACCCGGAAATTGCGAAGCTTGGCTGGGTAAAATCAACTCGTAAACGATCGGAAAAAGTACTGGAGTTGCGACGCTTTTTTGGTGTTGCCTCGTTGCATAATTTGCAGGGCGTTCGTGCCTACGCACCGGCATTCAGACAATCCGTTCGTGCGGAGGTCTCGCATGAGGCACTGGCTGCCTGGTTACGTGGCGGCACATTAGAAGCTGACAAGATAGAAACCGGGCAGTTCGACAGCGGGAAGGCGCGCGCGGCAATAGAAGTGCTTCGCCACCTGACACAAAAAGAGCCCTCGGTATTTTTACCGGAACTCAAACAGATGCTTGCAGACGCAGGCATTGCATTTGTACTGCTGCCACACTTACCCAAGACTTATACTAATGGTGCCACTTATTGGCTGACTCCGAATAAAGCCGTTCTGATGATGACTATCAGGGGAAGCTGGGCGGACATCTTCTGGTTCAGCCTGTTTCACGAACTGGGACACATCTTGCTGCATGATAAGCGCCATACTTTTCTCGAAGACGGACTTGATGACCCCAACTGGAAGAAACAGGAAGAAGAAGCTGATGAGTTTGCAAAAAAAACACTCATTCCGCAGGCATCCTGGCGCGCCTTCGTGAGGGCAGGTCATTTTAGCGCAGCCAATATTGCATCATTTGCTAAAGAGCTAGATATCGCCCCCGGAATTATTGTTGGCCGATTGCAACATGATGATCTGATCCCTCCTAACCATCATATGCATCGGGTACGATACAAATGGGCTAGTTGATTACCTTCACTGCAACCAAAAAGGAGAGTAGCTATGAGAATAAAACCGGACAAACCATCACGTCGGAATCCCGTTGCCAGATATGCGGCTCGATTCCAGCGAGCAACTGCATTCCGTGATCGAACCAAGTACCGTCGCCATAACAAACATAAAGGGAGCAAGTCCTATCCAGTATGCATTTTCTTAGTGTGTAGTGGATAGGGCTTTTAGCGGGAGTTAAGCGGTTTGGCTACGGCAGTAAAATCAGACAGAAACATCTGAAAATGAATTTGCTGCCAGCTTCTGTCCAGGGCGACAACAGGAAAATTCGTATCCAACGGCCAAAGAAGTATCAGCCGCCTACCTGACATGAGGATGTAACAGCAAGATGGGGAATATAGCTTGTCTCGGCTCGGGATCATTGGTCTGGGATCCACGTACGCTCCCGATTCAACGACATTGGTTTCAGGATGGGCCATTGATCCCCGTTGAATTTGTCCGCCAATCCTCAGACGGCAGGCTTACGCTGGTTATCGAGCCAAACGCAAAGCCTGTTCGAACGCTGTGGACTGTAATGGATGATGTGAATCTGGATGCCGCTATAGAGGCATTACGCAGCCGGGAAGGAATCCCGAAATCTGCGAAAAACAAAATCGGTCATTGGTCTATCGGCGAAGAATCACCAAGTGATATACCCGATTTACCAGAGTGGGTCAGAAGCCGAGGTATCGAGTCCGTCATCTGGACTGCCCTTGGCCCGAAATTCAATAAAAAAGATGACGAGGTTCCTACGGCAGACCAGGCAGTGCAATATTTCAGAAGCCTGTCTGGATCGGTAAGGGACGAAGCAGAGAAATATGTGCGGAATGCTCCGCCGCAGATTGATACGGACTATCGCCGGAGATTTGAAGCTGAACTCGGATGGAGCCTATTTCAGCCCGTGTAACATGATCTAAACACATGTTCGAATCATTCCCGTTCCGAGGCACTGCAGAAACGGCTTCAATATTACGGTGTGATCAATGTTGCATCGTTGGCAATTTCCACTGCCAGCATTTTCTGTTCATCCTTTTCAGATGGCCAGTTCACAATGTTTGCATGCAGGGGATGAGGCGTTGTTTCCGGGACAATTGCCAGCCCCGTTTTTGTAATTGCAACTGCTGGTGTATCTCCTCTCGCATAGAGCGTTCGCCCGCTTGGCCCCGCCACATATTTGCGTCCGATATCCCAGACATCTTTCTCAGTGATATCTGATATCCGGTAAACCGAAGTCTCACCATTGGGCGCAGGCATATAAGCTGCGGGCCTTACAATGCCTTTGGTTACGCTGATATGCCTTTTTGAAAGGATATAGCGGGCAATCTGCTCGCTAGCTGCAACACTGTCCTGCTGCGAGTGCTTATGCGCAGACCCGTGAAATATGGCTAATAATCGTTTGAGGAATTGAGCCATCGAACACCTCTGTTCCATGCGACTTGTTACCTGTGCCCAGCAGGCCAGCATAGGTTATCCGGTTCGTACCATCCACACTGGCTACGAGGGTGCGATTCTTGCCAAAAGTCCATTCAAACCCGATATCACCATTAGGTTCCGGCACTATTTCCGGCGTGGGCAACCATGACGGCATTGCATTCAGGAATCGTACTGCCTCATCGTAAGTTTCTTGCGTAATTGGGAGCGCGCCGTATCCATCCCAGCCATCTTCAGAACACTCTTGATAGGTCTCCTTGAGGGCAACAATAACACCACCGAGATAATTCCACGTCACCGATTTACGCAGGCTGACAACGGTATCCTCATAAAGCTTTTGAAGATTCTGGGAGGCCTCACTCGACCCTGTGCTGAATGAGCGGGTTGAAAATGTCGATCTGTCGTGAATTGCAATTGCTGTCATTGGAAAAGCTCCACTGTCTTTTCAGTTATGCTCTCGAAAAATACTGTGTTCTTAAAGTTTCTCAATTGCTCCAAGTCTTGCCAGAACTCATCTCCCCGTGGATCAAATTCTTTCGTTATAAAAACATCGATATCAAGAACGATCGGCGCATAATCATCATGAACGCCCTCTAAAGCCTGTGTTAAAAAACCACGCGCCCCAATCGCTGGGTCGGTGATATCAATTCTGGTCAGGAAACTGCCCAACGACTGATTCAGCCCTGCCGGAATAGTAGGCGGCGCTTCCAGATATTCTTTGAGTTCCGTATTTAGTGGAAGTTTCAAGATATTGATATACCTGGTACCTACTCGCGTTATTGGGTCAGGCGAAACTGCATCGACATACACTTCCCAAACCTTGGCGGCCTCTTCTTTCATCTCTTCCCAAGTGTTGTAAGGTTCAAGCTGGCTAACTGTGAACCCATCCACCCGGAATTGGGCAACACGATGCCCGTCTTCAGAGCTGTAACGATATCCCGCAATCGTATGCCCGATCGTTACAGTAGTCGGTTGGCCGTCTTCATTGTGTAATCCGAATTCTCCCCGCTGAAGAGTCTCGTGTTTGGGGTATTGATCGGCAATCCGCGAATATTTCGAATTTAACGCTTCAACAGTGACCTTCTCCGGAAATGCAACCTGTATATCAATCAGCGCTTCTTTGATTGGAGCATGGGGCAGATGCCTCTTCTCGATCATTTAGTCAGTCTCGCCGGGCTGTTTCTGAAGTGTAATACCGTTCATCCGTAACTGATCCTGTTTTTCCCAGATCCAGGTCCGGATCACCCATGATCCCACCTCTGCCTTCGTAGGGCCATGAATTCCCAAGCTGACCATCTCTTCCAAAATGCGGTCAGTGGTTTCATCTACGGTCAGCTGAAGCTTTACCGTTTTTACACCGTTGCGACGAGCCACATTCTGCCTCTTCAAATGCTCACTTAGAATCTATTAAGATTCTAAATAGACTCTATTTGGATTCTAGATATAAGGGGGCTCCAGGTCAATCTGGCTGTCTGTAAAGTGTGAAAATAACTTCAGCCCTTATTCCCGCTACACAATTGTGTATCCATTGGGTACACTCCCTACCCTATGAAAGATGCTGGTCTTCGCATACGGGTTCAGCGCGATTTGCGCGAGAAATTCCTTGAGGTCTGCCGGGCGCAGGACAAGCCAGCCGCGCAGATCCTGCGCGAATTTATGCG
>Ga0316198_10002106_pt1 | contig 11963 bp, 10 predicted proteins | sample OudBieAanoxic_MG_FD_204935 | JGI IMG/M metagenome (GOLD analysis project Ga0316198, IMG submission 204935) | Coastal sediment microbial communities from Oude Bieten Haven, Netherlands - site A anoxic | ecosystem: Environmental > Aquatic > Marine > Coastal > Sediment | place: Netherlands... | reverse complement strand
AGGTGAACGGCGAGTAGGCGCCCCCAAGCCTTGCACGGTAGTGCGAGCCCGAAGGGCGAAGCCCGGCGCCAAAGGCGCCGCCAAGCCCGAGCAAAGCAAAGGGCGCGGAGGGAGGACTACGGGTGGGGGTGGGCGGGTGGACACTAACCCGGAGTCTCTCCGTGCACCCAGACCCAGGTGCCTGGGTTTTCTTCGGTGGCGGAGCCGCCGTGCCAAGTGTCGGGTAGATCGGGGCCGGCCCAGTTGTAGAGCCACTTGGCGTCTGCCGGGGCCATGTTGATGCAGCCGTGGCTTCGCGGGCGTCCGAAGCGGTCGTGCCAGAAGGCGCTGTGGAACGCGTACGCGCCACGAAAGTACATCACGTAGGGCACGTCTTCCAGCGAGTACGGCGGCGCTCCGGGCTCGTCGTTGTCCATCGTGGACGTCAGGTGCTTGCCGCGGATCCGGTGCAGGCCCGGGGGCGTACGGTAGTCGATCTCGGGGCTGGGCGTTCTCGTCCGGCCGGTCGAGACCAGCGTCACATAGCGCGGCTGCTTCCAGTCGTACGCCACCAGAACCTGGTGGGCGAGATCGATGTCGATCCATCGGTCGCCCTCACCCACTCCCTCGGGCGGCGCGACCGGGCGAATGACGAGGACGTCGGCTTCCCGAACGAGCGCGTCTTCCCCGACGGCGATGTAGCTCTCGCCGTCGACGCGCCGACGGGACCGGACCGGCAACCAGGTGCGACGCGGCAACCTGTCGCGACTCGCGCGGATCTTGCCGCGCTCGTTCACACGGTACGCGACCGTCGCTTCGCCCCGCGTCACGGCGACTGGCAGCTGCCACCGGGGCGAGCCGAGCTCCTGCCCCCGGAAGTCGCTCCATGGCTTGCGTCGAACCAGGGCGTCATCGATGAAGCCGTTCTGCTGCGTGCGCCAGTAAGTCCTGTCGTCCCGTTCGAAGCTCCGATCGAGGCTGACGTAGAATCCGGGGCGCAGGATCCGAAGCACGAGGGGATTGTCGATCTCGGAGACATCGGCGGCTTCCTCGTCCAGCTCGGGATCCGGGTCGGCCGGGACCTCATAGACCTCATCGGGCTTGGGGATACGCGTGTAGAGTGCCGCCTTACGCCGGACGGTGACATACTCGTATGGCATCACCGCGTCGCGGTCCGGCTGACGTGCGCGCAGCTCGGGCAGTCGCTCTCCGGAGAACACGATGACGTCTCGTTCGCTGCACGCGTAGCCACCCGAATCGAGCTCATACCAACCACCTTCGCAGCCTTCGTTGCCGAGCGGCTCCGTCGTGGTGGAACGCAATAGCGCTCCGGCGCGAAGGTATCCGATTCGCGCACCATCGGGGCTCGGAGCGTCTCGAATGGGCGCGACGAAGCGCTTGGCGAAGACCCGTTTCGGTGGACCAAGGTCCCGCGGGACTTCGAGCACCTTGCGCCTCATCGTGTCGAGGGGCTCGTCCAGGCTGCAACTCGAAGACGCACCGGTGGCGATCGTGCCGAGAAGCAACCCAATGGCCCCCATCGATGCTCGTCGTGTGCGCTGCACAGCTCCGGTCTGCTACGAAGTGTCATTAGGATGCGCGCGGGTCAACAACTCGAGAGGTTCTCCGCGACGTTTGGTCTCGCTGCATCCGCGGCGCTTCACATCGCAGCTTTCGCGTACATCTCGAGCGCAACCGCGCATTTCGATTTCGACTTCGATCTGACCCTACCCGCCGAAGTCGAGTTCGGCGTGACGGAAGGCATGGAGTTCGCGGGGGCTCCGACGCAGACGCTACCGAACCCCGGCGGCACGATCGACGGCGACCCCAAATCCGAAACATCCGACGATATCCTCATCGATGCCGGGGTTGCTGACGCTGGCACTGACGCTGACACTGACACTGACGCTGACACTGACGCGGGCACTGACGCTGACACTGACGCTGACACTGACGCTGGCACTGACGCTGGCACTGACGCTGTTTCTGCCCTCGAGGGGGCCTCACGCCTGCCGCCCGGGGCCCAGCTGGCTCTTCGCATCGACATGAAGCGCGTCCGCGAGTCGCCGCTTGGGCCCGATGTCACCCGCTTCTTGCATGGGGTTCCAGACTGGCAGCTGATTCTTGCCGGCTCGGGGATCGACCCGGTCGCCGACCTCGATCGCCTTTTGGTGGCGACTCCGAACCTCCAGCGATCGAAGTTGGTGCTGGCCGGAAAGCATCGACGCGACGCGACGTTCGCGCGCAAGAGCGTCAAACGACTCGCGCAGTCGCGAGGCAAGACGGTGCGTTGGAAGCCCAGGTACGGCGTCCAGACCGCTCCTTGGTACAACCGTGATCGAACGCCGAGAACCATCGCCCTGCTCAGCACGCATCACTTCAGTATCACGCGGCGGCAGGATCTCCGGCGCGTGTTGGCCCTTAGCAAGGCGCGCGAGCTCCGCGACGCCGAGGAAGAGGGGCTGGTGGCGGCGCGCGGTCCCGACGCGCTGTTGTCGATGGGCCCCGAGGAAGCGTTGGCGCTCGAAGTCGAAGGCGTGCATCGATTCATCGTCGGAAGCGTGAAGAACGTTCCGGCACGCCTGCGCTTGGCGGTGCGTGAGACGGGTCCGAACGAAGCGACTGTCAGCGCTCTTGCGACCTATGCGACGCCGCTCGAAGCACGCGAGGCGGCGACCTACTGGAAGAAAGTCGCCACCTTCTACTCGAAGCAGTTGATCGTCAGCCTCGCAGGGTTCGGAAAGACGCTTCGTCGGATGGACTTCCAGGCGAACGAGGAGCGAGTGACGGTGACGTTCAAGCTCAACCCCGATCAGATCCGTTTCATCCTGAGCTACGCCGAGGGGCGACTGCGTGGCTCGGGCGGCGCGACACAACCAAGGCAACCACGACAGGAGTGGTGATTGCTCAAGAAAAAAGGGGCCCCGAAAGGGCCCCTCTTTCTCGATTCACGGTCTCAGAGACTCAGAGGACGAGGTCCTTGAGCTTCTTGAGAGGCGTCGCGCGGATCTTCTTGGACGCAGGCTTGGGCGGAAGCATCATTTCTTCGCCGGTTGCCGGGTTACGTCCCATCCGAGCGGGCTTCGCCGGAATCTTGCGTACCTTGAGCTTGATCATGTCCGGAATGACAAATTCCCCCGGGCCACGGCGACCAAGCTCTTTCTTCACGAGGTCTTGCAGTGCACCGAAGACATTCGTGATTTCCTTCTTGGTCAGGCCGCTCTTGTCGGCCAGCTCACTCATGATCTGGGCCTTCGTCATTCGTTTGCCCGCTACCATAGTTCCCTCCTAACTCCGTGGCCTGCCCTTATGGTCCAAAAAAGCCCCCAAAAAGAAGCCTCGGACAGGCAACGCGCCATCTATGCCTGTGCTTTTCTGCGCTGACAAGGCCCTTTGTGCGCTTTCGCAAAGAAAATTTCAGGGGTTAAGCGATCCCCAGGTGGACGGTCGCGGACGTATCGACAGCGAGTCAGACCTGACAGGGGGTTACCCACAGGCCGTCCACAGCTGTCGCGGCGTTGATGTGCCGGCTTTGAACGAAGCCGTGCGCGACGCCGATTCGCTCTAAGTTTCCAATGCTTGGAAAGGAAAACGAAGAGAAGATGTGAAGTTCGGAGCACTCGGCGCTGTACCGCTAGCGCCTGTTTTCCACAGCGCAAAAGATTAGCGCGCAGCCTCTACGGCGGCGAGGAGCCCCTCGGTTCGCCCGGTCATTTCGAGCTCTTCGCGCCGCGTCGCGTGGTCGTAGCCGAGGAGGTGCAGTAGGCCGTGGGCCAACAAAAAGGTCACTTCTTGGATGATCGGACGATCGTGTTCGCCTGCCTGGCGGGTCGCGGTGGGCAGCGAAATCACCACGTCCCCGAGGAGCCCGGGGTTCGGCGATGGACCCGGACCCTCGTTCATCGGAAAAGCCAGTACGTCTGTAGGCTTGTTCTTCTTCCGGTATTGACGATTCAGCTGCCGAATCGTCTCGTCGTCGCAGAGGAGGATCGACAGCTCGGCATCAGGCATTCCAAGAGCGTCGAGCATGGCTTCCGCTCGCCAGCGCAAGTCGTCGTGGCGTACGGAACGGCGCTTCAGGCCGCGCGATCGGAGCCAAGCCGGCATCGCTGATGCTAGTGGCCCCGGGGCGAAGCACGGTCAAGCCGTCGGCGGGGTGCCCACCGCGATCCGGTTGCTATGCTCGCGCGGTGTTTCAGAAGCTGTTGATCCTCAGGCGCGGAGAAGCCGCCACCCGCGTGGCGCGAACGTGCCGCCGCATGGGCGTCGAATCGATTGTCGTCGCACCGAAAGACGAGCCTAACAGCCGCCACGTCGAAGCAGCCGACGCAACCATCGAGGTGGATTTCGATGAAGCCGATGCGATTCCCGTGGAGTCGCTCCCCTCGATTCTGGAGCGTGCTGGCGCAGACGCGGCTCACCTCGGCTACCAAGGCCAGCCAGAGATGTTCCAGCTCGCAAGCGCCGCGGAGAAGGCCGATGTCGCGGTCATTGGAACCGACCTCGACGTACTTGGAGCGCTCACCGATCAAGCCACGATTCAAGCCGCCGCCGATCGCGCGAACGTGCGAACCGTCGATGATGCACCGGGGCTGCGCAGGCCGAGAGAGCTCAGCGTTCTCGTAGCAGCCGACGCACACGGGGCCACGGTGGGCATCGCCGAATGCGACAGGAGCCTCTCCATCGCTGGTCACACGCTGATCCACGAGACGCCCTCTCCGGAGCTCATCTTCCGCGCCGACGGAGAGGCGTTCCGCATGGCCTTGTTCGAGAGCGCGAGAAGGATCGCCGCCCAGCTACGCTACGCCGGTCTCCTCGAGGTCATTTTTCACCTGGATCCCGCCGGTCGCGCTTGGGTGACCGACGTGAAGATCGGACTTCCCCGACATCACACGCTCATCGAGATGGTCACGGACACGGACCTCGTCGCGCTTCAGCTTCGAATCGCTGCCGGCGAGGCGATTCCCGAGGAGCTCGAAGCCCTTCAACTTCGGGGTCATGCGCTCGACGCGTCGATTCTCGCACTCGACCAAATCGACGCCCCGGTCTCCTCGTATTCCGTCGCACCAGCGCCGCAGGGGCGCGTCAGGGCGACGTCGTCCGCGACCGTCGGCCTGCCGCTCCCGGCGGACGACCGGCCGCTCATCGCCAAGCTCACTGCGCATGCTCCGATTCGTCATACCTCGCTGCTGTCGATGGACCGAATGCTCGCCGAGATGCGGGCCGCGCCCTTCAACACGAACGTTTCTACCCTCCGCCAGATCCTCGGCGACTACGCGTTCCGCGCTGGCCAGTACGACAACGAGTCGGCGGCACGCTTCGCAACCCCGTGATTCAGCTGCTCCGTTCAGGCCGCGAAGGTGGATCGTCCGGCGTACACGGCGGCGTCACCGAGTTGCTCTTCGATCCGAAGTAGTTGATTGTACTTCGCGATGCGCTCCGAGCGCGACGCCGAGCCGGTCTTGATTTGGCCGACGCCCGTCGCGACCGCCAGGTCGGCAATGAAGGTATCTTCGGTCTCACCGCTTCGATGCGAGATGATTGAGGCGTAACCGTTCAGCGCTCCGAGTCGGATCGTGGCCAACGTCTCGGAAACCGACCCGATCTGGTTCACCTTGATGAGAATGGCGTTGCCGACACCGCGGTCGATGCCCATTTGCACGCGTTCGGTGTTGGTGACGAAAAGGTCGTCGCCGACGAGCTGCACCTTGCTGCCGAGCGCGTCTGTCTGAACCTTCCAGCCGTCCCAGTCGTTCTCGTCCATGCCGTCCTCGATGCTGATGATCGGGTACTTCGCACAGTACTCACCGTACGTCTCGACCAAGGCGGCCGCGTCGACCGGCTTCTTGTCGAAGGTGTAGACGCCTTCCTTCTTGTCGTAGAATTCGCTCGCAGCACAATCGAGCGCGATACCGACCTGCTCGCCCGGACGGTAGCCCGCTGCTTCGATGGCACGCGACACGAACGAGAGCGCTTCCTCGTTGGTTCCGAGGTGCGGCGCGAAGCCGCCTTCATCGCCAACCCCGGTCGCATGCCCTGCTTCCTTGAGCAGCTTCTTGAGGTTGTGGAACGTCTCCGCGCCGGCGCGAAGCGCATCCGAGAAGCTGTCAAACCCGACCGGCACGACCATGAACTCCTGGATCTCGAGGCCGCTATCCGCGTGCGCGCCGCCGTTGATGATGTTCATCAACGGGGTGGGCAGAACGCAGGCCTGCGCGCCGCCCAGATAGCGCCACAATGGCAGACCCACAGCATCCGCCCCTGCTCGAGCCACGGCCATCGAGACCCCGAGCACAGCGTTCGCGCCGACCTTCGACTTCGACGCTGTGCCGTCGTAGTCGAGCATGACCTGATCCACGCCGAACTGGTCGAGCGCATTGCAGCCAACAACCTGCGGCGCAAGCTCGTTCACGACGTTGTCCACGGCTCTGAGAACACCCTTGCCGAGGTATCGTCCTGCGTCTCCGTCACGAAGCTCGAGTGCTTCGTGCTCGCCCGTCGACGCGCCTGAGGGAACCGCCGCGCGGCCAGTCGCGCCGCTCATGAGCTCGATGTCGACCTCGACGGTGGGATTGCCTCGGGAGTCCAGAATCTCTCTTGCGCCTACAGCGATGATCTCGGTCATGGTTTTACCTCGCGCTGGCATTAGCTTTTGAAAGGAGGCGACGCAAGGGCGTCGATGCTAGGCTCCGCCGCGATGTACGCTTCGCTGTTCATTCCTTGGTTTCGTTTGGAGTCGTGGGACATCCCACTCCCCTTCTCACTGCCGATCTTGGGCGACACGCTCTCCATTCAGCCGTTCGGCGTTCTCGTCGCAACGGGCGTGCTGCTCGGCGCCTGGGTGGCCGGCCAATTTGCGCGGCGCAACGACCTGGACCCAATCGCGACTGGCGACCTCGTGACCTATGCCGTCGTCACGGGTTTCATCCTCGGCTACTTCCTGAACGGCGCTCTGTACGAACGCGACACTTTCATGGAGGCGATGAGAAACCCGTCGATGTTTCTGTCGACCTGGCTCGGCCTCTCCTCGTACGGCGGTTTTTTCGGCGGAATCCTCGGTTGCTTCATCTGGAAGTGGCGAAAGAAGATGGAGCTTCTGCCCTATGCGAATGCGGTTTGCTTCGCCCTTCCCTTTGGTTGGCTCTTTGGGCGCCTCGGCTGCTTTGTCGTGCACGATCATCCCGGCAAGGTCACCGATTTTTTCATGGCAGTAAACGAGTACCACTTCGGTGCGCCTCCCTTTCAGCCCCGGCACGACCTCGGATTGTACGAGGTGCTCTACTCGCTGCTCATCATCGGTCTGTTCCTCTTCCTCGAGCACCGCAAGCGCCGGCCGGTCGGCTTCTACTGTGTGCTCCTCCCGATCGCGTACGCCCCGGTTCGGTTCTTTCTCGATTTCTTGCGGGCCGCGCCCCTCGAGGGAGGCGACGTGCGCTATGGAGGGCTCACTCCGGCGCAGTGGGCATCGATCTTGATGGTGGGCGTGGGGCTCGCCGTTTGGCAGTTCGCCGTCAAGCCACACAACGCCAAGGCCGCGCAGGAAGCGGCGAGCTAGCTCGGCTCACTTGAGTGACACGACGGTGACCTGCAGGCCGCCTTCGTCTTGCTCTGCAGGTCGAAATCCATCTACGTACGTGTCGTCGCGCGATAGGTGCTCGTGCAGCGCGCGTCGGAGCGCGCCGCTTCCGACCCCATGAACGATGTACGCGGCCGGCTCGGCTGCGCCGTACATCCGATCGAGGAACGCTTCGGCGAGCGCGACGGCCTCTTCTGCGCGCAATCCTCGGACGTCGAGCGTGTTGTCCAAGGTACGGATCGCGCGTCGGGTTTTCGGCTGAGCGCCCGAGACCTTGGGCTCACGACGAGCCGGCTCGGCTGCGTGCTTCACTGCGCGCAGATCGCTCACGTCGACCCAGAGCTTCATCATCCCCGCGGAAACCCGGACCTTCCCCCGCGCCGGCCCCTCGATCACGTCGGCGACGCTCCGAAGGCGCTCGACCCACACGCGCTCTCCGACACGAACGGCCCCGGGATCGAGGCTCGTGGTCTCGACCGGCTGCGGCTCCAACGCCACCCGATGCGCGTCGATGTCAGCGAGGAGCGCGCCCCCTTCGCCCAACACCGCATCCGCGGCCGCAATCGCGTCGGGCTCCGGCCGGGCACGCAGCGCCTTCTTGGCGTGCTCGAGCTGCTTCTGAATCTCCCGCACGCGATCGACCAAGCCCTGCGCTTCGACGCCGAGACCTTTCGCCTCGCGCGCCTTCAGCTCTTGGCGCCGCACGTCGAGCTTGGCGCGCTGCTCGGCCACCTCCGCTCGCTCTTGGTCGAGTGTGGCCCTGTCTCGCTCCGCTGCCTTGGTCGCGTCCTCGAGCTTGGCGACGAGCGTCTCGAAGCTCCGCGAGTGCTCGGGGAGCAGTAGCCGGGCGTCATCGATGACCTCCGCGGGGATGCCGTAGCGGCGCGCGACGTCCAGCGCGTTCGAGCTCCCGGGTACCCCCATCGTCACTTTGAACGTCGGCGCCATCTCGTCGAAGTCGAAGCCAACGGCCGCGTTGTGCATCTCTTCTCGCTCGGCGGCCAACGCCTTCAACGCTTCGTAGTGCGTGGTGACAGCGACGGCGGCCTTGCGCGCGATGAGCGTTTTGACGATCGCACATGCGAGCATCGCACCAGCCTCTGGGTCGGTCGCGCCGGCGAGCTCGTCGAGAAGAATCAGAACGCGTTCGTCCGCCAACTCGAGCACAGTCTTCAAGGTCACCAGGTGGGCGGAAAAGGTCGACAAGTTGCGCGCGAGGCTCTGTTCGTCCCCTACGGAAGCAAGCACGGGCGAGAAGAAACCGCACGCGCTGCCCTCCGCGACGGGCACGGGCAGACCGGCGCGAATCATCAGCGCCGTGAGGCCGAGCAACTTGAGGGCGACCGTCTTCCCACCGGCGTTGGGCCCCGAGATCACCAGCGCTTGGCCACCCTCGAGCTCGAGATCGTTCGGGACGACGTCGATGCCCCGCATGACCAGGAGCGGATGACGCGCTTCTCGCAGCGAAATCCGGGGCTCCTCGCAGAGGTCCACGAACCGAGCGTCGAGATCAACGGCCAAGCGAGCGCTCGCGTGTCGCATGTCCGCATGGTTGAGCGCCTCCGCGGCGGCGTCGAGCTGCGCGACGTACTGGCGCACGAGGTCCGAAAGCGCGGCGAGAATCCGGCGCTCTTCACGCTCCAGCTCGGCCTGCGCCATCTTCAGCCGGTTGCCCCGCTCGACGAGCTCGCGCGGCTCGACGAAAATCGTGGCGCCGCTCGAGCTCGAGCCGTGGACGATGCCATGAAAGCGCTCGTGCGCGTCGGCGCGCACGGGCACCACGAACCGGCCCTCCCGAATCGTGTAGAACGAGTCCTGCAGAATGGCGCTCCGCTTCTGAATGATGTCTTCGAGCTTGCGAATGATGCGTCCGCGGAGGTTCCCTGCCTCTTCTCGAAGGCGCGAGAGCTCCGCACTAGCGCCGTCGAGAATGGAACCGTCGTCACCGATCGACAGCGCGAGCTCTTCTTCGAGCCCTTCGAGCGTCGGATCGATGGCACAGACCCGATGCAAATAGGGGACGAGCTCCTTGCGCTGCGCCAAGAATCGGCGGAGCGCGGCGGCCGCCCGCAAGGTCATGCGGATGTCCTTCAGCGCTGATCCGTCGAGCACGCCTTCCCGCTCGAGGTGCTGGAGCGAGGCCGCGATGTCGCACAGACCTTCTAGCGGAAGCGATTCGCCTCGCTCGAGCAGTGTCCAGGCTTCCTTGGACTCGGCGAGCGCACGCGCGGTCTCCTCGAACGAATCGGCGAGCGCAAGGACGAGGCTCTCCCGGAGCGGCCCTAGACAGCGGTCTGCGACGGCTCGCTCCACCTGCTCCCACTCGAGGTCGGCTAGCGTCTTGCGCTCGGCCTCATTCACTGAGCCCACTCGGGGACTTTCAGATCGGAGCTCCGGGAAGCGCGCCTTCGTTTGGGAGGCGGCTCGGCCTGCGGCTTTGACACAGCCTTTCGGGGTGCTCGTAGCTCGATCAACACGGTTTCATCCTGGGTCGGCGTGATCGCCACCCGCCCCTTCCGTTTACCAAGCCTCGCGCGAAGTACCAGTGTCTCCCCCGGCGACGTCTCGAGGATGCAGGGTGCTCGTTCACAGGCTGGCGAGCCATCGCCACGGACGACCGCTCCGCCCACGGGATCGGTCGCGACCTGAACGTACACGAGCTGCGGCCCAGGGTCGGCAACTTCGACGACAGGTGCCTCTTCGATCGTGTCCGAAGCGAAGACGGCGGACGTCGGGAACTCCTCGGTAGCTCGGGTCTCGTCGGGCGCAAACCTTGCCCCCTGACCCTGGCTAGACCCAAACACGCCCCACGCCAGCGCAGCCACCGCGGCAAGCACCGTGGTCGCCCAGATCCACCTCGACGCCTTCCGTCGCGGCACCGGATCGAAATAGCCGAGCGACGACGGCAACCTAACCGCCGGCGGGGTAATCGCCGTCGCGCGGCTCAGCCGCCCGTCGAGCGCACAGCGGACCGCGTCGGCAAGCTCTTCGGTGTCCTGGTACCTGTCGTTCGGGTCCTTTGCGAGGGCCTGTCGAATCACGAGCTCGATCTCACGGCTCGGTGTTGCGTTCGGATTGATCTCCCGAATCGGTGGGAGCTCGGCAAACAAGTGTTGGGTGAGGACGCCCATGAAGGTGTCGCCTTCGAACGGCACGCGCCCCGCGAGGCACTCGTACAGAATGATTCCGAGTGCGTAGACGTCCACACGGTGGTCGAGCTCTTTTCCGGCGGCCTGCTCCGGCGACATGTACTCCGGGGTCCCAAAGATCATCCCGGTCTTCGTCAGCTTTCGACCCGGCGCACCGTCCGTCTCGATGTCGCTCATCTTGGCGATGCCGAAGTCGACGATCTTCACGAAATCGTCGATGCCGTCTCTCTTCGTCAGGAAGATGTTCTCGGGCTTGATGTCGCGATGGACGATGCCCTTGGCGTGCGTCGCGGAAAGTGCGCGGCAACACTGAAGGACGATGGCGCAGGCGCGTTCGACGTCGACCGTCGCCTCCCGTCCGAGCACATTGGCCAAGTCCTCTCCGTCGAGGAACTCCATGACGAAGTAGCTGGCCCCGCGCGTCGTCTCACCGAAGTCCGAGATGTCGACGATGTTCTCGTGGCCGATGCGCGACGCGCTCCTCGCCTCCTGGCGAAATCGCGCCACGACTTCGGGACGCCGCGAGAGGTCGTCTCGGAGCACCTTGATCGCAACGCGCTTGTCGATGTCTCTGTGGACGCCCTGGTAGACCAGACCCATGCCGCCTTCGCCAATACGGCGTTCGATCACGTACTTGCCCGCGAGCACGCGGCCGATGAGCGGGTCGTCCGGATTGAGTGGGCTCGCGCTGATCTGCGAGGTCGTCACCAGACGCGTCGCGTCGACGGGGCAGAAAACCTCCCCCCCGCCGTATTCCACTCTGCACGCAGGACACACCTTCATGACGATAAATTGCGGGCTAGCTCCCCGAAATCACGGTAGCATCGCCGTTCTCGGAGGGTCAACGGAGGCAAGGCGATTGGCGGCCGCCCGTTGCCAAGTGAAACGGGCTTTGATAGGCGCACGCCGTGGGACCGACGGTACGATTGCTCGACGATACGCTGGTCGACCAGATCGCCGCGGGTGAGGTGATCGAACGGCCGGCGAACCTCGTCAAGGAGCTGCTGGAGAACGCGATCGATGCCGGGGCGACGGTGATTACCGTGTCAGTGGAAGACGGGGGCCGGGGACAGGTCCGCGTCACCGACGACGGAATCGGGATGTCAGCCGAGGATGCGGCACTGTCGATCGAGCGGCACGCGACGAGCAAGATTCGGTCATTCGAGGATCTGGTCCGGGTCGGCACCCTCGGATTCCGGGGCGAGGCCCTCCCCTCGATCGGCTCGGTGTCGAAGATGACGATCACGACCCGCCCAAAG
>Ga0316198_10002105_pt1 | contig 11967 bp, 12 predicted proteins | sample OudBieAanoxic_MG_FD_204935 | JGI IMG/M metagenome (GOLD analysis project Ga0316198, IMG submission 204935) | Coastal sediment microbial communities from Oude Bieten Haven, Netherlands - site A anoxic | ecosystem: Environmental > Aquatic > Marine > Coastal > Sediment | place: Netherlands... | reverse complement strand
TCGCCCCGGCGAGGACCGCGCGCCGGATCCCCTCGTCCGTCGCCGCGTGCGCCGAGACGGGCACGCCCGCGACGGTGGCCTCGTCAACCAGCGCGTCCAGCTCTTCCTGAGAAAAGGTCGGCGTGGACGGCCCACCTGGACGCCGCCTGTAGTCGGCGTAGACCTTGATCCAGTCCGCACCGGCGGCGACCTGCTCACGCACGGCGCCCCGGACCCCGGCCACGCCGTTGGCCTCTTGCGCCCCCTTGGGCATCTTCCAGCGAGGGTCGAAGCCGGAAGGTCCGTAGGAGGCGACGGCGACGATGGCGCGGGTCGAGGCCAGCACTCGCGGTCCCGGGACGATCCCCAGCTCGATCGCGTCGCGCAGGGCGACGTCGGCATAGGCCGCGCCTTCGGTGCCCAGATCGCGCAGGGTCGTGAAGCCGGCCCGCAGCGTGGCCTGCGCCGCGGCAACACCTCGCACCGTGCGTAGTTCGAGCGATTCGCGCAGGACCTGATCGTCCCACGACGTCTCGTCGTAAGGGTGCAGCAACAGGTGCGAGTGCAGATCGATCAGCCCGGGCAAGAGATAGAGGCCCTCGAGATCGATGAAGCGTACGTCGTCGGCCAGCCGCATTCTCTCTTCGGGGCCAATGCGGCTGATTCGCCCGCCGGCGATGAAGACGGAATGGTCCTCGAGCCAGCCCTCGCCGTCGGAATCGAGCACTCGAGCGCCGGTCAACAGGATCGCCTCGGCCGATACGGGGCCGAGCGAGGTCAACGCCAGGATCAGCAGGAAGACCGAGAGTCGATTACGGTTCATGAGACTACTCGTTGGCCGTGGAGAGATCGGCCGGTCGGGGGACGGACATGAACTGCATTGCCAGCAACGAGACCAGGCAGTAGGCGACGAAGTAGTAGAAGCCGACCCCGATCTCGGCATCGAAATTCTGGGCGGCCTCGCTGGCGAGAAAGGCCACGTAGACCCCCATGGCGAAGACGTCGGCCATGGCCCACTTGCTGATCGAGCGGACGAAGGCATAGATCCGGTAACGCCGGGCGGAGTCCTTGACCAGGCCGACCACTCCCAGCAGCGCACCCTTGACGAACGGCACGACGACGCTGAACAACAGGATCAGGGCCGCGACGAAGTCGTTGTTCGATTCGTGGAGGTCCTTGATCGACTGCAGGATGCTGCGGGTCTGGTTGAAAACCTCGATCGTGTTCCCCATGAACCCGAACGAGGCACGGATCGTGATCAGCGGCCACGCCAGACCCGGAATCAGCAGTACGAAGGATAGCAGGATCAAGATCAGTGCAATCAGGTTTCGAGTCTTCATCAGCGCTCCAAGCAGAACCGGCGGCGGACTGCCGCGATCTCTCGATCAACGATCTTAACCGGAGATTGGTTGCAGGGAAGCGCTAGAATGACGGGCGGACCGCTGCGATGGCGATTCGCCCCGTGGAGGAGAGATGCCCGAGAGCCCCAAAGTCGTGATCACCGGTGCGGCGGGATTTCTCGGAACCCGCCTGATCCGGTTGCTGCGAGAGCACCATCGCATCGTCGCCATCGATCGCGAGCCGCCCGGCGAGATCGCCCTGGCCGAGGATCCGCAGGTCCAGTGGCACCGGATCGACCTGGCCGACAGCGCGGCCGTGCAGGAGACCTTCGCCCAGATTCGCCAACAGGGGGGCGCACGGGCCCTGTTTCACTTCGCGGCCTACTACGACTTCACCGGCGAGGAGCACACCGAGTACCAGCGCACCAACATCGACGCCATGCGCATCCTGCTCGAGAATTGTTGCGATCTGGGACTGGAGCGTTTCATCTTCGCCAGCTCGGTCGCGGCATGCGACTACCCCGCGCCGGGCGAGGCCATCACCGAGAAGACACCTCCCGACGGCCCGCACGTCTACGCCGCCTCGAAGCGGGCCGGCGAAGAGATGCTGCACGAATTTGCCGACCGGGTTCCGTCGTGCATCGTGCGCTTCGCGGCAATGTTCTCGGACTGGTGTGAATACCCTCCGCTTTACTTCTTCATGGACACCTGGCTGTCCGACCGCTGGAACGCACGCATGCTCGGCGGCCGAGGTCGATCGGCCATCCCCTTCCTCCACGTGCGAGACGCGACGGTCTTCCTGCGGCGAGTACTCGACCGCGCGGCCTCCCTCGAGCCCTGTGAGGTGCTGAACGCGAGCACGAACGGGGCGATCACGCACGAGCAGCTGTTCGAGGTCGCGACGACGCATTACTTCGGGAAGAAGCGCCGACCGATTCACATGCCCCGCATCATGTGTGGACCCGGCATGTGGGGACTCGACCTTGTCGGGCGCATCCTCGGAAACCGCCCCTTCGAGCGTCCGTGGATGGCCGCCCACATCGACCGACAGCTAACCGTGGACGCCACGCACACCCAGCGCAGGCTGGACTGGGAACCCCACGAGCGACTCGACATTCTTCGACGGATACCGTTCATGATCGAGAATGCCAAGACCAGTCCGATGGAGTGGTTCGGTCGCAACCTCGAGGCACTGGAGCATCACGCCCTGCGGCCGCGATTCCGCGTCTACCGTCTGGTCCAGAAGTACGAGATCGAGATCGACCGCAGGTTCGCCGAACTGCTCGCCAGCCAGGAAAACCCGCGGCTGATGATCCAGGACCTGGAGACGATCCGGCGCTCGGCGATGCGCGCACTGGTCCAGGCCATCCGTACCGGCGAGAAGAGTCCGTTCACGTCGTTCTGTCGCGAGTACGCCGAACGGCGCGTACACGCCGAGACCCGTCTCGACGAGGTCGTCAGGGGAATCCGGGCCCTGGAGCAGGCCTGCCTGGAGACCCTGCGGAAAGACCCGGAGGCGGACGAGTTGAAACGCGAACTGGACGATCTGATCGAGTTCACGATCGCTTTCGGAATTGACCAGATCCAGGAAATTTACGAGGACTACGGCGCCAACCGCGCCTGAGCCTGCCCCCGAGGAGAACTACCGATGCAACACCTGTTGACCGAGGAACAGAGGACGATCCAGGAAATGGCTCGCACGATCGCCGAGGAGAAGGTCCGCCCGGTGCGGCAGCAATACGACGAACAGTGCACGTTTCCGTGGGACGTGGTCAAGGCGCTGGCCCAGGTCGACATGTTCCGGGTCTTCATCCCGGTGGAATACGACGGCCTGGTCGAGGACGGGCACGGCATCGTCAACATGTGTCTGGTGACCGAAGAGCTGTCGAAGGTCTGCGCCGGTATCTCTCTTGCCTTCGCCGGCACCGGCCTCGGGGCCTATCCGATCCTGCTGTACGGTTCCGACGAGCAGAAGAAACGCTACCTGCCGAGGATCGCCTCGGGCGAGCAACTGGCCGCGTTCGGCCTGACCGAGCCGGCCGCGGGAAGCGATGCCGGCGCGATCCGGATGACGGCCATCCGCGACGGGGACTCGTACGTACTGAACGGCACGAAGATCTTCATCACCAACGGTGGTGAGGCGGACATCTACACCATCGTCGCGCTGACCGACCCGAACAAGGGCGCGCGCGGCGCGTCGGCCTTCATCATCGAGAAGGGCACGCCGGGATTCTCGTTCGGCAAGAGCGAGAGCAAGATGGGCATCCACGCCAGCGCCACTCGCGAACTGATCTTCGAGGACGCGCGCGTCCCCGCCGAAAACCTGCTGGGCAAGGAAGGCCAGGGGTTCATCGTGTCCATGAAGACCTTCGACATCTCGCGGCCAGGAGTCGCGGCGCAGGCCGTGGGGGTCGCTGCCGGGGCGATGAACGAGGCGCTGGCCTACGTCCACCAACGCAAGCAGTTCGGCAAGAGCATCATGACCTTCCAGGGAATCCAGTGGATGTTCGCCGACATGGCGACCCAGATCGAGGCCGCCCGAGCGTTGACCTACCAGGTCGCCGACATGATCGACCACGGGATCACCCGCGACATCGGCCACCTGTCGGCGATGGCCAAGGTCTTCGCTTCGGATGTCGCGATGAAGGTGGCGACCGACGCGGTCCAGGTCTGTGGCGGCTACGGCTACATGACCGAGTACCCGGTCGAGAAGATGATGCGCGACGCGAAGATCACCCAGATCTACGAGGGCACGAACCAGATCCAGCGTAACGTCATCGGGGCGCGACTGATGAAGGAGGCCTCGCGCCTGGCGCGTTGACGCGCGGCCCCCTTGTCGTGGTCTCAGATTCCGCCGTCGAAGACCCAGCGGTTCTCGGGGTTGTCGTTTCTCAGCGCCAGGTTGTACTCCCTGACCTCGGAGCCGAAGCGGACCTTGTACGGAACGTAAACGCCCGCATACTCCCCCGCACGAAACGGTTCACCGATGTACAGGATCTCGGTCGGCCGATTGTGCTTGTCCACTAGCCAATCGACCATCGCCGGCGAAGGGCACAACATCGCCACCCTCTCACGGTCTCCGCGGCGAGCGGCGTCGAACAGTCCGTCCGCGACCTCCCGCGGCCCCAGGTCGAGCAGGTCGATCGACGCGAGCTTCACGCCTCCCCAGCGGACTTCGTCCGGCAACTCGAGCTTGAACGTCTCCGCGGAGAGCGCGTCGAGGTAGTCGATCGACACCACTTCGGAAAACAGCCGACGCTGACCGTCGTGGTAGACCCAACGCTTCAGGCCAAGCAACAAGTTCGTCTTCAGATCCCATTCGATCTCCGTCTCACGATCGAACCCGCCCAGGAACATCGGTTCGAGAGGGGTCGTGTCCGCGCCACGCTCGCGCAGCAACAGCCGGCCGCGGCCCGCGGACTCGTCATGGCTGACGATCTCGACTCCCGGCGTGGGGAGGTTCTGGATGTAGCGCACCCACGCCGCGGGCCAGAACAACTCGAGATTGACGCCTGAAGCCTCGAAGCGGTAGGCCTCGTTGCGCCCGGGAAAATAGACGACCGTCTCGGTTCCGTCGAACTGCCGGATCCGGTCGCGCTTTTCGACGCGCGCGCGGCCCGGGTCTCCCGGCATGCGCGGCCACTCGATCCACGCGTCAACCTCGGTCATCTCTCCCTCGAGATTGACGAACGAGAAGTCCTCGCCGTCGCGCCCGAGCATGCGCACGACGAGGTGAACCGCACCGACCTGTTCGGTGGCCAGAATGATCGGCTCGAGCACCGCGGCCAGCAACGGAGGTGAGGCCGGGCCGACCAACATCATGACCGAGATCCAGGCCGCGCCACCCAGCATGGCCACGGTTGCTGTCAACTTGGCGAACATCGGGATCCTCCTCGGGCCCCATCCGATTTCCGGCCGCCTCGCGGAATCGGGGATGCCCTGGTCGAGGCGGGCCTGGAGTCCGGGCGCTGGCGCCGGCTCACGGATTTCGTGCAAGCGCCTTTCCAGCTCGTTCCGTTCCATGCTTCGCCTCCTTCGTTTCCAGTCGTTCGCGCAGCCGACCCAGGGCGCGGTTGACCCTCGACTTGACCGTACCCGCCGGGACACCCATGACCGCGCCGACTTCCCGCAGGCTGAGCCCCTGGAAGTAGTGCAGCGCCACGGTCTCCTGAAGCGCAGGCTCCAGCGCCACCACCGCGCGCCTCAGCTCTACTTCGCTCTCGAACTGCAGCAACTCGCCGTCGGCGCCGGGGCCCTGGCCCGGGAGCTGAACCAGATCGTCGCCCATCGCGACCTCGGGTCGGTCCACGCGAACCCACTGGAGAAACTCGTTACGGGCGATCGTCAGCAGCCAGGAGCGTAGCGAAGCCGTCCGGCGTAGCGTGCCGATCCGCAGCCAGGCCTTGGCGTAGGTTTCCTGTGTCAGGTCCTCGGCCTGCGCCGCGTCGGCGCCCAGACGCCTGAGATAGCCGTACACTCCCCGGTGGTGGCGCCGGACCAGTTCGCGGCAGGCTTCGGGATCACCCTGCCTCAGGCGCCAGACCAGGAAGTGCTCGCTCAACCCCACGATCGTCCCCTTTCACCCGTGAGAGATGCACGAAGGGTCCGAGGTGTTCGCAGTTGATTTTGTTTGGAGAATAAAAGGGCTGAGCTCGGTGGCTTTATCCAAGGTGAGGGTCAGTGAGCTCAGCCCCGCCGGGGACTCCGCATAGGGAGTCCCCACCACTGAACTAGACCGCAGTAACGCAGTATTGTCAAAGGTCTGCAGTGGATTACTTTGGTGCCTTTAGTCGTTTGAATCGATTGACGGACCCCTGAACGTAGCAGCGGCGCCCTTTCAGGCGCCGCCACGAACTTGACTGAACTGTGCGACCGAGGGAGGGCTACGGAGCCAGCTCCTCGTCGATGATCGCCTGGAAGTTCTCGAACGGTTGTGCGCCATTCAGGAACCGGCCGTTGACGAAGAAGGCCGGAGTCCCCTGCACGCCTATCTGCTGGCCTTCCTGGTAGTCCTGCACGACGTCGGCCCGGAACTGGCCGGAGTCGTAGCACGTGTTGAAGGCCTCGGTGTCCAGCTCGATCTCGGCCGCGTACTTCTTCAGGTCCTCGTCGGCCAGAGCGCGCTGGTTCTCGAACACCTTGTCGTGGTATTCCCAGAACTTGCCCTGGGCGTTGGCGCACTGCGCGGCTTCGGATGCGGGCTGCGCCCGGTCGTGTGAAGGAAGCGGGTAGTCACGGAAGACGATGCGGACCTTGTCGCCGTACGTTTCAACAATCTTGGTGAGAGTCGGACCGACCCTCGCGCAGTACGGTCACTGAAAGTCCGAATACTCGACGATCGTCACCGGGGCACTGGCCGGCCCCATCGAAGGATCGTTCGCCGCGACGATGACATCGATACGCGGCGCGTCGAGCGAGATCGTGACGTTGGCCTTGGACTTCAGACGCTCGAGAAAGTCGCGCTGCAGCTGGCCGTAGCTTTGCGCCACCAGGTAGTTGCCGATCTGGGCCTTCAGGCCGTCGTCCAGCGGGCGACCACCCATCTGCGCCTGGTTCTGGGTGTAGAAGTTCTGGATGGCGGCGTCGGTGACGGGCTCGGCCTTGTCCTGGACTTCCTGCTTCATCAGTTCTTCAGGAGTGATTCCCGCAGTCTCTGCCTCGGCGTCCAGCAATCGGTCGGCGATGATCTGCTCGATCGCCTGACGCCGCTGGTTGTACAGGTCCTGATAGGGCTTGAGATTCATGGCGCGGGACTTCTCGTCCACCTCGGCCATGGTGATGGGCTCGTCGCCAAAGAGTGCGACGACCTCACTACCGGTCCCTTCGCCACCGGTCTGCTCGGCCTTCTTCTCGGTCGATGCGTTTGCGCAACTGACGAGCAATCCGACCAGGACCAGCAGCGTCGGCAATTTCCAACGTTGCATGACTTTGTTCATGGGCTCCTTCCTACGTTACATATTGGTGGACAACCCGAACAGGCTACCAGATCCCCTGCGGGCCTGCCTACCCTGTACTCTACGGGGGACACTCGCGACCTGATTCGATTCCAGCCTCTCGCCGAATTCACGCGAAACCACGCGATTTCAGGCCTTTCCTGCCCTGGTACGTCGCTTGCTGTCTGTCTTCGCGAGTCTCCTCACACGGAGGGTAGAACGATGAAGATCACGAACACGAATACCGTCTTGATGTTAGTGGCCGCGGGGCTTGTCGTGACCGGATCGGTACTGGGTTTCAGTCAGTTCGTGGCTGAAAATCGCGCCGACGAAGAGACCGCCGTGATGGCTGAACTCGATACAACCGACGTCCAGACAACCGGCGAAGAATCCGAGGCCGACCTGCGAGAACAGGAACTCGCCGAACGACAACGCCTGCTCGACGAACGGCTTGCCGCGGTGGAAGCACGCGAAGCCGAAGTGAAACGGCAGGAACGATCCGAGGCCGCGCAAGCGCCGAAGATCACCCGGCGTCCGCGGCGCGAGTTGCCCGCCGTCGCCAGAGTCGTTTCGCAACCCGCGACCGAGCAGCGCACCGTCACCGTGACGGTTCCCGCCTCGACCGGAATCGAAGTCGAGTTCCTCGCCGGGCTGTCGAGCGAAGAGGCCCTGATCGGTGATGCGGTCGAGACCTTGGTGGTCAATGACCTGATGCAGGACGGTCGTGTCGCGATCCCCGCCGGCAGTATCGTGGCGGGCCAGGTGACCGAGGTGCAGCCCGCGAAGAAGATCGGCGGCCGCGCTCGGCTGCTGCTTGACTTCGACACCTTGCGACTGAGGTCGGGTGAAGAACTCGCCATCCGTTCGTCGATCGAGTTCGTCGGCAAGAAACAAACCGGCAAGGACGCCGCCACGATCGGCGGGTCGGCTGCCGGTGGTGCGATCCTGGGTCGCGTCCTGGGTGGCGACGACAAGGACAAGGGTACGGTGCTGGGTGCTGTCGTCGGTGCCGCGATCGGTACGGCGGTGGCGGCGAAGAACAAGACCGACCCGGTGTCGATCGAGGCCGGTGAGATCACCGAACTCTTGCTCTACGAGCCGGTCGCGCTGACCTTCACCGAGACGGTGCTCGCGCCCGCCATGGCGCGCAACCGCTGAAGCTGAACTGAAGCTGAAAAGGAAAACGGGGAGGTTAACCTCCCCGTTTTCTTATCGGTGGTCGGCGCGTGGGCTGAGGCCCGCGGGCCGTATCGCCGTGATCGCTAATGGATCGTGTGGCGCTGGTTACTCCCACGGTCGATCACCGCGTTTTTGCCCTCGGCGGCCCGCTGGTGCGGCGCCGAGGGCGCCGTCTCATCCGGTGGAGTGTCCACGTTCGTGTCTCCGTGTTTGAGTCCACTACAATCGTACTCCCAGGAAGGTCGCGAGGCAAGCACGACTTTGCCCCAAGGAGGCGATCATGTCGGAAAAGCTGGAGGGTGGTTGTTTCTGCAAGGCCGCCGTGTGGAGCGATTACGGTCGCCGGCCGGGCGTGCGCTTCGTGCGACTCGGCACACTCGACGACCCGACTGCGCTGTCACCGGACGTCCACATCTTCACGCGCTCGAAGCTGCCCTGGGTCCGCTTGCCCGACGACGTTCCGTCGTTCGAGGTCTACTACAAGACCAAGGAGCTTTGGCCTGCCGAGAGCTTGGAGCGACTGCGGGCGGTCTCTGGCTGACGTACGACTTACGGGAGCATCACGTCGCGGTCAGGCTCCCGTCCTATGCTGCTCTGCCAGATTGCCACCGGGCAACCTTTGGCCCCTTCCACACAGTTGTCGCAGGCATCCCCCACGTCGTCATCACCCGTGTCTTGCTGCTGCGTGCTACAGATTCCGTCTCCGGCGCCCGGCCAGTTGGCACAATCGAGGTCCTCCATACACAACAGCCCTACGTTTCCCTGGGAGCAGGCACGTAGTAGCACGTGCTGGAGTGGTTGCAGGGTCGGTAGACCTTCTTGGCAGCCGCTTCACGCGGCATGACAGGAAGACCCGTCATGGCAGCAACCAGAAAGACGACTCGGTGGACCCGGGAGGGCCTGCCAGGCATGGCACGGCGTGACATGGTGATGTACTCCCCGAGCAGATGGATTGCCCGCATTCCTCCACGAATCGACCGGTCCCGTCAACGCAATATCAGAATCAAAAAGGAGGACGAACATCGAAAGTACGAGACTGTTTTTGCACTTTGGCAAACCGGAGTCCTGGAAGAGCTATTTCGTCTGGGCCTCGCATGAACCCGTGTTACGATCTCAAGAACGCTATCCTCCCAACGAGTCGACCCATGCGGAGAAGCAGAGTCTCGGCAAGTGCGAACACCCCGATCCTGATCGCGATCATTGCAGCATTGCTCGCGTCGGCGATTCCGAACACCCAGGCACAGCAAGAGCCACGAGAAACGGATTACCGCGAAGAGGTACAAGTCGACCTCGTGCAGGTCGAGGTCACGGTCTGGCCGAAGAAACGCGACGACCCCGCGCTCTGCCGCGATCTCACGGTGGATGACTTCGAGATCTCCGTGAACGGTCGTGCTCGCGAGATCTCCTGGGTGGACTGGCTCGGTTCCGCCGAGGCGATGCAAGCCATCGAGAAAGCTCCGATCGTGGATCCGGAGAATCCCCCGTTGACGATGGTGCTGTTCTTCGACCTGTGGCACATCAATACGTTCTACCTGCTCTACAACACTTGCCCGGTCACCCGACCGATGGCCTTCGACCAGGCGCGCGAGATGGTACGCACGCAGTTTCGTCCGGGCGATCGATTGCTGCTGGTCACCTTCGCCGGGTGGCCGGTCGTTCATGAGGGCTGGATCCGCGACCCCGCTCACGCGCTGCGGGCACTCGACCGCCTCGAGGTCAACCCACAGGTCGTCAGCCCCATGCAGCAACACCCTCACCACCAAGAATGGATCGCAGGCATGCAGAGTCTGCTGCTCGCACTGGGACGTTATCCCGGGCGCAAGGAGATGTTCTATCTCGGCGAGGATTTCCCCTTCGACGACGTGCAACAACAGGTGTACGACCTCGCCGCACGTGCCCAGGTCAACGGAGTCACGATTTACGCTCCGGACCTTCTGGAGAGTTGCCGATCGGTGCCCGGACCCGGTTGCCCGGGGGTCTCCACGGGCGGGCTGGGCTGCACCGAGTTTCGAAGACCGGTTGCGCTTGGCTACATCACGGTCAACACGGGGGGCGAGGTTTTCGAAGGCGCGCACGACCTCTCGACGTCCGTCGCGACGGTCCGTCGCATGCGGGGCTGCAGGTACCTCCTGTCCTTCCCGATGACTCGCAAGGAGCACAAGCACTCTCCGGCGATCCTCGTACGCACCAAACGAAAGGGGCTGCGGCGCGCGCCGGGCGATGACTGGCCGGAGGGGCTCGAACGGATCGAGGTCGAGGCGGTCGCGCACCGGGGATCGAAGGTCTACGGGAAGTTCAGCAAGGTCATCGAGGGGGACGAACTGGCAAGTCTGTCCGACGGCCAGCCACGGTTGTTCATCTTCCCCCTGGACACCATTCGTCCAGGCCAGAACACGGTGGCCCTGCGCGCGATGGGAGTCGGGGGCGAGGTCGCTGCCAACGTGCGAAACGAGTTAGATGTGCCCAGGCCTCCGCAACCAGGGCAAGCGGGACCGTGGTTCCTCGTCGATCGGTTGGCCCGCGTGGGTGACACCGTCACCGTCATCCCGGCTCTTCAAGGCGTCCTCGCGCAGAACCGAGGCGGCTTGATCATGGGATACGGCTGCCAGGGAACTACGCCCGGAACTGGCGACGCCAGGCTGGTCGCTCTGGACGGCGAGGAGACCGTCACGATCACCGTCGAGTGGCTCGACGCCTCGGGCCCTTCCCCCGTGCCCGAGGGTCACTGCGAATGGATGGCCGGACCGATCGACGCAACGCTGGGACTCGGCTTGTGGCGTTTCGAACCACCCATGGCAAGACCGAACGACAAGAAACCTCCCGAGGTCGAGTTCCGAGTGGTGCCCCCCGAGGAAATTGCGTTCGCGGTCGAGCGGCCAGAATAGCCCCCAGTTTCTCGTTGCTCCCTGCCACAACAGTCTCCGACGGGCGACAGAAACCTGGAGTCTCCGAACGAATTCGTCCCATCCGGGGACGCACCGCTCTTCCGGCCGAACTGATCCGAGGATTGATGACCGACCTGCGCGGATTCGTGGACGGTGGCGCCCCGGACGACGACCTGACGGTACTGGCCATGCGCGTCAATGAATCCATCGCGCGGCACCGCGTTACTTCGACCCGTCATACCGGTAGTGCCCGGTGATCGGAAAGTCGAAGAGCATGTCGTCGAGCTTCGGGCCGGACCCGATGTTGTGCACCACCAGTGGACGCCGACCGTCGGCCGATCGGCGAGCGACCACGATCCCGATATGCGGGAGGTTTCCGGGCAACATCCAGGTGACGAGGTCACCTGCTGCGTAGTCCGCCGCGTCACGCGACGCGGCCAGGACCTCACCCTGTCTCTCGAAGAAGACCTGCAGATTCGGAACGCGGCGATGATCGATGTTCGTGTCCGGTCGGTCGTGACCCCAGATCTGGGGATATACGGCGAAGTTGGCGTTCATCTCCTCGTGGACGACCTGCTGAAGATCGATCCCCACGGCTCGGTAGCTCCGCACGACCAGATCCGTACAGACTCCGATGTCGTCCGGGACATC
>Ga0316198_10002104_pt1 | contig 11967 bp, 7 predicted proteins | sample OudBieAanoxic_MG_FD_204935 | JGI IMG/M metagenome (GOLD analysis project Ga0316198, IMG submission 204935) | Coastal sediment microbial communities from Oude Bieten Haven, Netherlands - site A anoxic | ecosystem: Environmental > Aquatic > Marine > Coastal > Sediment | place: Netherlands... | reverse complement strand
TGTTCGCTTGTTAAACCCTTCTTTACTCTTTTTAGCAGCGCCTCTATACACAATAAGTGTAACCTTCATTGAAGAACCATAAGCTAGATCTAATAATTGAAATTAACCTTTAGATGAAAAATTGTAATCGTTTACACTAGAGTTTTGCAGTGTACAATTTAATAATTATATTGCTGTTTAGCTGTTCTCTTTAATGTTTATTTTGTATTGCTTGTGTCAATTATGTTGATCTATAAACGGTGCATGTTAAGCAGAAAATAAGTAATTTTAATCAGTAGGATAGATCCAGTAATTATTATCATTGAATTAATGAGCCTATTTGAGAGAGGAATAAAATGAGAGCATTTTCGGAAATAATCAAAGCACGTGATTGGGAAAACCAACATGTAACTGCACAAAATGTAATGCCAGCCCATGCACCTCTTCATGCATTTCACTCTTCTGAAGCGGCTCGTCACAAACAAGACTCTGAATTCCAGCATTTATTAAACGGACAATGGGCATTTCAATTATTTTCCAAACCAGAATTAGTGCCAAGTGATTGTATCGATGTTGGCTTTGATGATAGTCATTGGTCTGAAATCACAGTACCTAGTAATTGGCAATTACAAGGGTACGATAACCCCATTTATACCAATCTTAAATACCCTTTTGAGGATAAACCTCCTTTTGTTCCTGCAGATAATCCAACGGGAGTTTATCGTGTTAATTTTGAACTACCCAAAGCATGGGCAGGGCGCCAGCAACGTATTAACTTTGATGGCGTAAACTCGGCTTTTCATCTTTGGTGTAATGGTATTTGGGTGGGTTACTCACAGGATAGTCGTTTAGCCAGTGAGTTCGACCTTTCGGCGCATTTACGTGAAGGTCATAATCAATTAACTGTAATGGTGTTGCGCTGGTCTGACGGTTCTTACCTAGAAGATCAAGATATGTGGTGGTTAAGCGGTATTTTTCGTGATGTGTGTTTGCTCAGTAAACCCGTGGTAGCGATACAAGATGTGACTGTCACAACCGATTTAGACGCATGCTTTAATCATGGCACACTACATGTTTCAACACAGTTAAGTGCCTTCAAGAATACTGAAACTGCAAGCTGTCATGTACAAGCTCAGCTTTTTGATGCCGACTTAAATGCGGTTACTGAGCCTATTTTAGCCAATTTTGGTGAACGTATAACCGATGAAAAAGGAGGTTTTAACAATCTTGCTGAACATCATATTGATGTTCCGTGCCCGCACAAATGGAGTGCTGAATCTCCATATTTATATCGAGTGGTTGTGTGTTTGCTTAATACGGATGGTACAGTCCTTGACTCTGAAGCTTATCAAGTGGGCTTCAGAGTGATTGAGATCGATCAAGGGCAACTTAAATTAAATGGTAAAGCGTTGTTAATACGTGGGGTTAATCGTCATGAGCATCACCCTGAGAAAGGTCACGCTGTTTCTTACCAAGATATGTTGCTCGATATTAAGTTATTGAAACAAAATAATTTTAATGCGGTGCGCACCGCTCATTACCCTAATCATCCTGTATGGTATGAGCTATGTGACCAGTATGGTTTATATATAGTAGACGAAGCCAATATTGAAACGCATGGTCAGTTTCCCATGTCACGTTTGTCTAACGATTTTAGTTGGTTAAATGCTTATATGCGTCGCATGACACGCATGGTTGAAAGAGACAAAAATCATCCCTCTATTATCATTTGGTCATTGGGTAATGAGTCTGGTATTGGTCATAACCATCATGCTATGTATCAGTGGACTAAACTGAAAGATCCAACGCGTCCTGTGCAATATGAAGGTGGTGGAGCAAATACTGCGGCTACGGATATTATTGTGCCCATGTATGCACGAGTAGATGAAGATGTATTACTGCCTAATGCAGCACAGGTAGTGCCTAAACATAGCATTAAAAAATGGTTATCACTGCCTAATGAACAACGCCCGTTGATCCTTTGTGAATATGCCCACGCGATGGGTAATAGCTTAGGTAGTTTCGATAAATATTGGCAGGCATTTCGAGAGTATCCACGTTTACAGGGCGGATTCATCTGGGATTGGGTAGACCAAGGTTTAACTAAAACAGATCCAAATGGTGTCGACTTCTGGGCTTATGGCGGTGATTTTGGTGATCAAATTAATGATCGACAATTTTGTATTAATGGATTGATGTTTCCCGATAGAACACCTCATCCTGGTTTACTGGACGTTAAGAAAGCGCAGCAGTTTTATCAATTTGAGTTAGTGAATAGTGAAAGCATCAGTATTAAGGTGCGCAGTGAAAACCTTTTTATTGATACTGATAATGAAACCATACAATGGACGATTACTGAAGACGGAGAAGTAATTGCTAGTGGCGATGTACCTCTTCAAGTAAGGGCTGAAAGTGAGCAAGTGCTTACTTTTCTTGATGTTTATCCACCGCAACGAGCTGGTTGTGATTATTTTCTTAATATTGAAGTGTTGTTAAGTGATGATACCACCTGGGCTGAAAAAGGTTTTGTGGTTGCCACTGAGCAGATGCCATTAAAAGCGGCTCTAGGATTAGCCGACATTGCTATCGAAAAAGGAAAAGCGCCTGAATTAGTTGAAACAGACCAAACGATTATGGTTAACGGTATTGGATTTCAGGTTGAAATAGATAAACAGCAGGGGGCGATTAGCAAATGGATCGTTGATGGTGTTAATAAGCTATTAAAAGGGCCGACGGATAATTTTTACCGAGCACCATTAGACAATGATATCGGTACTAGCGAGGCCAACTGTGTTGATCCTAATGCTTGGACTACCCGTTGGCAGAATGCGGGTTTAGCAAATTTGTCTGTACATTGTATAGCAATAGAAGCGGTTACATTTGCACATGAGGTTATTGTGAAGGTGAAATTTGGTTACTATTTTAATGATAACCTGTTGATCACTAGCCAGTGGCAATATGCCTTCAATAACCAAGGTCGCGCGTTAATTAATGTCAATGTACAAGCCGCTAAATCATTGCCTCCTCTGCCGCGAGTAGGGATGCAATTAGTGGTTGAAGATATCAGTGAAGAAGTTAAATGGTTTGGCCGAGGCCCACAGGAAAACTATCCGGATCGTATTTTATCTGCGCACACTGGCCGCTATACGAGTTCAGTTGAAGCGATGCATACAGGGTATATATTCCCGTCTGAAAATGGTTTGCGTTGCGACGTTAAAGAAGCTTCAATTGGTGATTTACTGATTGCTGGTGATTTTCACTTTAGTGTTAGTCGTCACAGCCAAGCAAATTTAGCGGCGGCTAAGCATACAAATGAATTGGTGGCTGAACAGAAACTTTATGTGTGTTTAGATGGTTTTCATATGGGCGTTGGTGGCGATGATTCTTGGAGCCCAAGTGTGCATAAGGAATTTCTACTAGATAAAGAACATTACCATTATCAACTATCACTGTGCTTTCATTAGATTTAGGCTGTTTATTTTAATTTGAAATGATCAACTGCCCCTAATGTGATGTCATCGGCGTGTTCTTTTTCAAATGAGGGGATCGCCGGTTATACCGCTGCTAAGTCTGGATTTGATGCGTTAACGAAAGTATTTAGAAAAGAAGCCAGAGAAGAGGGGGTTAAGGTTTGTGTTATTTACCCTAGTGGTGTTGATACTCCATTAAAGACGGCGAACGACCAGAGTATCTTGAGCCTAATAGTGTTGTCGATACGATCATCTATATGGCCAGTCAATCAAATAATGTCTGTGTTGATGAATTAGTAGTGCGCCCTTTGATTGAGAAAAATTTCTAATAAACAATCATTTATGTTTAGAAAATTAGAGAGTGTTACACAGGGAAAGAAGTTGGTTATGGTTTATATTTTTATTTTCTATAAACAAATGAAAAACTCAAATATACTCAATACATCTATATAGTCACCTAGGGTTGTTCAATGCAAAACATAGAAAATGTAGAATTATCAATATTAAGTCTTGATGATTATCAGGAACTTAAAACGACCATGATCGAGGCTTACACCAATGTTTCTCTAGCGAGTGCTTATTGGGAAGAGCAGCATATTAAATCATTAATTAGTAAGTTCCCCGAAGGTCAGATAGTCATCAAAGTAAATAATCAGTTGGCTGGTTGTGCTCTTTCTATACGTATTAATGATGCTGACTTTAATGATGCACATACCTATGATGATATTACAGGGACCGGAAAAGATACCTTTAACACTCATAATGACGAGGGTGATACCTTGTATGGTATTGATGTCTTTATTAAAGCGGAGTTTAGAGGCTTACGCCTTGGTCGTCGTTTATACGATTACCGTAAAGAGTTATGTGAAAGGTTAAATTTAAAAGGTATCACCTTTGGTGGTCGTATACCTAACTATCATAAATATTCAAATGAGCTATCTCCTAAGCAATACATTGATAAAGTAAAACGTAAAGAGATCCATGATCCGGTTTTAAACTTTCAAATATCCAATGACTTTCATCCTGCGCGCATTTTAAAAGGCTATCTCGAGGGAGATAAAGGCTCTAATAATTATGCGGTATTGTTGAAATGGAACAATATTTATTATGAAGAGATAAATAAAAAAGAAGTACCGACTAAAATGCTGGTACGCCTTGGCTTAATTCAATGGCAAATGCGACCTTATAAAAATCTTGATGAGTTGATGGAACAAGTAGAATACTTTGTTGATGCGGTTGCGGGTTATCGTTCAGATTTTGCATTGTTTCCAGAGTTTTTTAATGCCCCTTTGATGGCTGAAAACAATCACCTAAGTGAACCGCAAGCGATACGAGAATTAGCTAAGCATACGGAAACAATTGTTCAAAAATTTACTGATTTAGCGATCAGTTACAATATTAATATTATCACTGGCAGTATGCCTGAAATTATAGGAGATCGTCTCTATAACGTCGGATATTTATGTCGTCGTGATGGTACTAAAGAGCGTTTTGAAAAGCTTCACGTGACCCCCGATGAAGTTAAAGTTTGGGGAATGGACGGGGGCTCTCAATTACAAGCCTTTGATACGGATTGTGGAAAAATAGGTGTTTTAATTTGTTATGACTCTGAATTTCCTGAATTAAGCCGAATTCTAGCCGATGAAGGAATGGATATTTTATTTGTTCCTTTTTTAACTGATACTCAAAATGGTTATTCTCGAGTGAGAAACTGTTCCCATGCTCGTGCGATTGAAAATGAATGTTATGTAGCGATTGCTGGTGGAGTAGGTAATTTACCTAAAGTGCACAATATGGATATTCAATACGCTCAGTCAGCTGTATTCACGCCTTGTGACTTTGCTTTCCCTGCTAACGGTATCAAAGCAGAAGCTACGCCCAATACTGAAATGATCTTGATTGCGGATGTTGATATTTATTTATTACGTGAACTTAATCAGTTTGGAAGTGTGAAAAACTTAAAAGATAGACGTACAGACCTATTTGAATTAAGAAAGCGCTAATAACCCGCACATTAATAAATCTGCCTTTAATAGATAATATGATGGTGAGTAAAGTTAACTCACCATCATATTGTTACTGAAAAATACTGTTACTGAAAAATATTCAGCTTCTAGTTACAGTAATTTCATTAAGGATATGATCTGCTACGTAGCGGATTGGAATAAATCTCTGTTTTATTCCTACCCTTTTCTTTAGCTAAATACAAAGCTTTATCTGCATCTTCGAACAGTGTCTCTTGGGTATCATCTGCGAGCATCGTTTTTACACCAATGCTAACAGTTATCGAAATTGATTTGCCTGCAAATGTAATGATCAAATTCTCGATACTTTTTCGAACAATCTCTGCGACTTTAAAGGCTTCGTGTTTGTCACTTTCAGGTAAAAGAATTAGGAATTCTTCACCTCCCCACCGAAAAATAATATCAGATTCTCGAATATTTCTTTTTATATCTTGTACTAAGGCTTTTAAAACCACATCACCTGTCGGGTGTCCATAGGTATCGTTAATTTGTTTAAAATAATCAATATCTAAGATCAGAGCAGATAATGAAGTTTGTGTTCTTTTTGATTGAGTATGCGCTTGTTTAAATAGGGCATCAAAAATTTGCCGATTAGCACAGCCTGTTAGTTTATCTGTGGTCGCCATTGTTTCTAACTTCCTTTGATAACCAGAGATAATTAAATGCATAAAGGCAACCAAAATAAGTGAAATCACAAAACTAACGCTTAAATTAAGGATTAACGTATTTTCAATTCGTTGTTCAGCCTCATTTTCTTTCTGCGCAACAATTAAATACCAGTCAAATTCAGGTACAAAGCGACTATTAAGATAGTGTTTTTGGCCCTCTTCTTCATACTCTATCGAGCTTGTAGTGGTATCAAGTATCTGTGGCACAAATTCGGATAACCCTTTATTCTGATGGATATTGATATGAGTATTGCTAGCAACGCCACTGAGTACTACCTCACCATTTTTATCAATAAAGTAGATTTCTCTGTTGTAACGGTTTTTGTAATTTTCTATTAATTTTTGTACCGCACTAACGGCCAATCCAACCCCAATGGCACCAATGTAATCACCATCATAATCATAAACTCGATAATTAATAAAGATAGTAAAGGACTTGCGATTAGCTGTGTCCACGTCAACATTAATTTCATAATCTGACGTCATTTTTTGTACTCGAAAGTACCAATCATCTTGTTTATCTAATGGACTAACAGGTTTTAATATCCCTGTTGAATGATAATAGTGACGAGTTTTATCCGAGACAAAGAAACTAGTTACCGTGCCGTAGTGTAATTGCACTTCATTAAGGTATTTTACAATGGCTGTTTTATCCTCTTCCCCGTTTATTACCCAATCACGAACAAAAGTATCCTTGGCCATCATAGAAGAAATAAAAATGGGTCTGAGTAAATCTCGTTGAATTTCTGAATAAATATTATCACTGGTGAGTGGTAAAGTGCTTTTCGCTATTTGTGTTCTGATCGATTCATTGGCTGTGTAGTAACTAACGAGGCTAATAAATAAAAAACCAGACATCAGTAAAGTAATTAACAATATAAACCGTAATTTTCTATTCCACATTAAAAGTCCTTTCCCTGTTACTTTATTCTTTGAGAGGAGTTAAAAGGTTGTGTCGATATAATCCATTGTCGAATTAATCGGCTGGCTATAGCTGCAACTGTGCCCGTCTCTAACCTCTATAAAAGTAAAGCATAATTCGCGCCATAAAGTCATGTTTTTTGGCTTCGCGAACAGCTAATTTTTTTTATACAAGTTTGATCTTATGTTTGATCCCTCTCGTAGGTATACCTGTTACAAATCAAAATACATTATTCAGTCGCTACATAGAATATTAGTGTTAGACGTAACATGATGAATTTTCGAACGATTATCTGTGTCAATCCTTTAACGGAGTGTTAGTGATAAATGACATTTTAAAGATGATATTAAAGCTTATGGAGAGACTTTAATTTGATATTTATACCTATAAGTGGATACTTTTTTGAAGTTGTAATAATCTCAATATCATTTAAATATAAGGTGAGTTTATAGTAAACGTAATCTATTGAAGTAAGGTGTTAACGTGTTGTTTTTTCTTTTATTTCAATTTATTCAATGAGTTGTAGATTTGGCTCTGTTTTTCAGTAATTTTAGGCTAAAAAATTTCATAAGATATCTAATTTTAGCTTTGCAAATCAATAACGACTATGATATTTTTTTACCTTAGTTTGATGGTACTTTTACCAGCTAAATTAACTATATGGAACATGGATATGATTAAACGTAAATTACCCCTTCTTGTTAGCACATTGCTACTTGGCCAATTTCTTCCTGCTCATGCAGATCAACCTGATGCTGAAACGTTAGTTGGAAACGTTTATGGTGGTATCCACGGTGCCTATCTTAAAGCTGATAATGACCGTCTAGATGCTACTGGCGATCAATTTAATAATGCTGGCGGTGCTGGTGTCGAATTAGGTTATCGTGTTTCAGCTCCTTTAGAATTGCGTTTATCTTACACAAACTTCACTGCAGACCTTAAGCAAGGTAGTGATCTTGATAACCTAAACAAATACACGTTTGATGCTCTTTTTTTCCCAACAGGAAAGAACATTTATTTATTAGGTGGTGTTAGTGCATTGGATTTTGAAGCTGATGCAGAAGCTGCAGTTAACGTCGGTCTTGGTTACCGTCAATACTTTACTGACCAATTTGCTGGTTATGTTGAAGGTAAAGGTAGCTACCAATTTGACGAAAAATTTACTGATGCAATCGCTCAAGTAGGTTTAGTGTATTTCTTTGATAAAAATGAAAAAGCATTACCACCTGTTAAAGCTGAACCAGTAGCCTACGTTGCACCTGCTATGGATACTGATAAAGACAGTGTTGTTGACGGAACAGACCAATGTCCAGCTACACCAATGTCTAATAAAGTAGATGAAGTAGGTTGTACTATTTTTGCTGAAGAAAACCTTTCATACCGCTTAGCTGTAAACTTTGATAACAACAAAGCTGTTGTTAAGCCTGAGTACTTTTCTGAACTTGATAAAGTAGCAACATTCCTTAAAACTTACCCGCATGTAGACATTACGGTTGACGGTTACAGTTCAGTATTAGGTAAAGCAGATTACAACCTAGATTTATCACAAAAACGTGCTGACGCAGTTGCTGCTATGTTGACGTCTAAATACGGTATTGATGCAAATCGCATGAAGGCTGTTGGCCACGGTGAGACAAATCTACTTGATACAAGTAATACTCGTGCAGCTCACAAAATGAATCGTCGTATCGAAATTAACATCGACGAAACTCGTAAAGTGCCAGTTACTCGTTAATATACTTGCATAATTTAACTCTCCTAACTTGTTGGGAGAGTTTTTTCATTTTTTTATAAGTATATAGCACTAGTAAATTCCTTTAACCCTGTTAAAACGACTCCCTCCTTTTACTCAATCATTATTATTTCTTTTTTTGAACACTTATTCGCATGTGTCTATTGTTGTTTTCTGATTTCTTATCATTGATTTTATGAGTTTTTTTCGTGCACTATCCCCTGATGTACATATAATAGTTATCTGTATCGATACCCGTTACCATTTAAAATAAAAAATAAGCAAGCGTTGAGCTAAATAAGCTTCAGGTATGATACTGAGAGTGAGCTGTTAAAATTCAAATGAAAGTAATCATTTAGATAAAATTACGTTTTAAAATTAGCAAATTTTTGCTGTGCAATATTTACAACACTTATTTCGTACAATTGGTTATAACAAGGATGTGTAAAAAGTGAATACATTTTCAATTAAGTCATTATTACTAGCTATTGTTATCAGTTTGATTGGTATTTTCTCTACTTATACTATTTCATTAAAAGTAACCGAACGATTAAAAGCAGAAAGTTATCAAAAAATAGAGAATATTGCACAACAGGTTTCTATTCGCTTTCAAGATGCAATTGATAAATCAATTAATGATTTACAAGGACTACAAGCATTTTATAGTGCTAATAAACAGCACTTATCGCTAGCTGAATTTAATCAATACATGAAAGTACTGAATATCAATGATCGAGAGTATATTCAAGCCTTGAGCTGGGTTCCTCTGGTTAGATACAATGAGAAAGAGCAATTTGAAACCGATATAAAAACACAATTACCCGATTTCGATATATTAGAAGTAGGTGATCAAGGCAAGTTGGTTAATAGTATCGCAAGGCCCTATTACACCCCTGTTGTTTATGTTAGTGACTATGGCGCTAATAAGAATGCCGTGGGATTCGACCTTAATAGCAATGAAATACGTCGCTACTCATTAGAATTGGCAAGAGATAGCGGTAGTATGGCCACCACTGCAAAGATTCAACTAATACAACAAACTGCAGCTTCTGCTGAGGGTGCGGCTGGTTTTTTAATTATTGCCCCTGTGTATCAACAAGATCTGCCAATTGCAACCAGCGAACAGCGAATTACTGCCTTAATAGGTTATGTGACAGGCGTGTTTAAAATTGACACCTTAATGGAAAATGCAAAAAAACGCGCCGATATCGAAGGTTTAGAATTAAGTTTGGTTGATATTAATAAAAATAGTGGTGGCTTACTTTATGGGCAGGCTAAATATCAAGAATTCTTTAGCTTTGATATCACTATTCCTCAACGCAAATGGCAGTTGAATATTTCGCTAAAGGATATGCTGCTAGAAGGTATTGAGTCACCAGCTGTTATTAAATGGATTTTATTCGGTGGTGTTGTGATTAGCTTATTATTAGCTTTTGCCATCTATGCATTGCAAGTTGCTGTCATTAGGGCTAAAAATATTAGTCATTTAAGCGAGGCATTGCAGAATCAAAATAGCCAATTAGAGAAAAAAGTAGCCGAGAGAACTCAGTCTTTAGCCGATAAAAATGCGCAACTAAAAGACAATGTTGATGAACTTATTTCACAGAGAGTTCTTTTATCTAGCTTAATGAAAGAAGCTGATGCTGCTAAGGTACTTGCTGAATTAAGGGCGGTTGACCTTGCTCGTTCTAATAAAGACTTAGATGAATTTGCTTATGTTGCATCACATGATTTAAAAGCACCATTACGTGGTATTGATCAACTGGCGACTTGGGTTGTAGAGGATCTTGAGGAAGGAAATTTAGAAGAAATACCATCACACCTTAAGATGATGCGTAGTCGGATACTACGTTTGGAAACATTATTGAATGATTTATTAACATACTCACGAGCCAATCGCCAAGAAAAGAGCATCTCGAAAATTGATGCGAATATTGTTATTAATGATCTATTTCATTTAGTTGCCCCACTTGATGGTTTTAATTTAATTATTAAAAACAACTTACCAACCTTTTCAACCTATAGGGCTCCCTTTGAACAAGTGATTAGAAACTTGCTAAGCAATGCGATTAAGCATCATGATAAAGAGCAAGGGAATATAAAAATCGACTGTATCGAAACAGAATCATTCTATCAATTTAGTATAGAAGATGATGGGCCTGGCATCGCATCTGATTACCATCAAGATATATTCAAAATGTTTAAAACCTTAAGGCCTCGTGATGAAACTGAAGGCAGTGGTATGGGGCTAGCGCTAATTAAAAAAATAGTTGAGCATTATTCTGGTGAAGTTACTGTAAAATCTGCATTAGGTGAAGGTTGTACTTTTTACTTTACTTGGCCGAAGGGTGAAATAGAGTTCAGTACCATGGATAAGAGATAGTTAAGGTATAATCACAATATCAATAAAGTTCTGCTCTATTTAATGAAAATATTTCGCTAGCGATCTTTCCTACGAAAACTAAATACCGCGGTTCAATCAGTATAATATAGTTAAAAGGATTAGTTATAATGAGTAGCCATTATGGAGAAGTCAGCATTTTATTAGTAGAAGATGATGATATAGATGCAAAAGCAGTAGAAAGAGGCTTTGCTAAATTAAAATTAGCCAATCCCATTGTTAGAACTAAAAACGGCCTAGAGGCATTACAGTTGTTACGACAGCCAGATGCAATACAGCGCCCATATTTAATTCTACTGGATCTTAATATGCCGATCATGGGTGGCTTAGAGTTTCTAAAAATAATTCGCCAGGATGAAGAGTTAAAAAATACTATTATTTTTGTTTTAACTACATCATCGGCTGACCAAGACTTAGTCGCTGCTTATAATGAAAATATTGCCGGTTATATCGTGAAATCAGATGTAAAAGGCGGCTTTGATAAGGTCATTAATTTGTTAGATTGTTATTGGCGAGTAGTGATGCTACCTACATAATCCCTTAAATCTAAACGGCATAAAGGCATCAATTAGATAGTTATTTTATATTACTATCTAGACATTGATTAGAATTAATGGCCATCTCTAGCTTATCAAAAGCGATAGGGTGGCTAAAATAGTAACCTTGGTAATGATAACAACCTAGTTGTACTAGACAGTCTAACTCTTCTTTTTTCTCAACACCTTCAGCTATCACAGTCATGTTCAAACTTTTAGCTAACTCGATGATCAT
>Ga0316198_10002103_pt1 | contig 11969 bp, 11 predicted proteins | sample OudBieAanoxic_MG_FD_204935 | JGI IMG/M metagenome (GOLD analysis project Ga0316198, IMG submission 204935) | Coastal sediment microbial communities from Oude Bieten Haven, Netherlands - site A anoxic | ecosystem: Environmental > Aquatic > Marine > Coastal > Sediment | place: Netherlands... | reverse complement strand
TTCCTGCACGACTTAGGTAAAGTGGGGGTTCCCGATGCCATCCTGAATAAGACGGGTAAGCTCACCGATGACGAATATGAGGTCATCAAAACGCATCCCAGTATCGCAGCCGAAGTGCTTAAGCATCATCCCTTGGGAGATTTGGCGATTAACGGCGCTCTCGCCCACCATGAAAGACCCGATGGTAAAGGTTATCCCAACGGCCTGAGTGAGGCGCAAATACACTTAGATGCGAGCATTATTTCCGTTACCGACGCCTTCGACGCCATGACCTCTCACCGCCCCTACCGTAATGGAATGGGGGTCGACAAGGCGATCGAGATATTGCAGGAAAACAGTGGTTCTCAGTTCAATAGTAATGTGGTCAAACATTTCTGCTCTATCGACAGGCACGATATCGATGCCATCGTGTTACATAGCGATCACCATACCCCCTTGCAGGTCTGCCCTAATTGCGGCCCGGTAGTCGTGGTCTACAAAGAGATGGAGCAAGGCGACAAGACCTGCTGCCGTAATTGTGGTGGAGAGTTCAGCTTGTTTATCGAACAGGGGGTCAGAAGCCTCAAGCCCACAGGTGGAGTCGCCACTCCTGAGCAGTTACAGCCCACAGCCGATCATGAGCTGATTAGTCGCCTCGCTAATCGCGCCCTGCCCCTGCTTAAAACAGATGTGACCTGGTGGCAGAAGCTCGTTGGCACCGCAGGTAGCTCAAGTTAGCTTTCCATCGAGGGATGCCGCTTATCAAAAAAGATACCTGATGGCTGCAAACATGGCGGCACCGCAGGCAGCTCAAGTTAGCTTATCAATGAAGATTTTCGCTTCCCCAAAAAGCTGACCTGGTGGCTGCAAACATATAGGAACCGCTTGCAGTTCGAGTTAGCTCGAAAATGAGGGATTAGCACTACAGTTTCAACCAAGTGAGCGTATAATAATGTCAGAATTTTTGAATATACTCCTTACAGGAAGCGACCATGACACAAGATGAAATGAAAAAAGCCGCGGGCTGGGCTGCACTAGAATATGTCGAGAAAGACAGTATCGTAGGTGTGGGAACAGGCTCTACCGTCAACCACTTTATCGATGCCTTGGCAACGATGAAAGCCGATATTGACGGTGCAGTATCAAGCTCTGAAGCTTCAACCGAGAAGATGAAAGCATTAGGGATCCCGGTTTACGACCTAAACTCTGTCGACCAGCTGTCTGTCTATGTCGATGGCGCCGATGAGATCAACGCTCATATGGATATGATCAAAGGTGGCGGTGCGGCGCTGACACGTGAAAAGATCGTGGCGGCTGTCGCAGAGAAATTTATCTGTATCGTCGATAACACTAAAGAGGTCGATGTTCTGGGTGAATTCCCGCTACCTGTAGAAGTTATCCCTATGGCGCGCTCTTATGTCGCGCGTGAATTAGTTAAGCTGGGCGGCGATCCTGTCTACCGTGAAGGTGTTGTCACAGATAACGGCAACGTTATCTTAGATGTGTACAACATGAAGATAGTGAACCCTAAAGAGCTTGAAGAGCAGATCAACGCCATCGTCGGTGTTGTTACCAACGGACTGTTCGCCATGCGCGGCGCAGACGTACTGTTAGTCGGTTCTCCTGAAGGGGTTAAAACGGTTAAGTAGACTGTTTGTTCGAGGTTCGAGGTTCGAGGCAGGCATATTACAGCCACCCTTTATCGGGTGGCTTTTTTATACATGGAGATGTGTTTACTTGTCGGATCACAAGTTTCAAATATCTTTTTAGATTGGGTTCATTGGGCAGGTTTTGCTATTTGCTTGGCTCTCTGAAACCAAGGCTTCAATTTAATCTATAGCCTGCGGCTCGCCTAATGTGCAAACACTTCTGCGACACGCCGCAAGCACAATCCCTGTGGGCTCTGCCGTGACGTCCCTGTCACGGAAGGTCACAGCCGCGTTTACACCTGAGTGTTTATCTCTCCGATTTAAGCTTTACTTGTTATCACGATTTTGAACAGGAAATAGTTAAAGTTGCACTAACTCTGTCAGCTGGAAAAATGTCGTTATTAACCAATTTAGGGAAAACTAGAAGATGTTTTGACGGTCTGGTTTAAGCTGATGAGATAAAGTTTACACTGACCCCACTAGTTAGAGTTTACACTGACCTACTTGTTCCTAACCGGACTAAGATAGCGGGTTGAATATTTAAAAAAGCCAAACCTAACCATCTGTTTTAGTTCTATTTAAACGATTTGTCACGTGTCATTCTTACGCGACTTTTCTAGCAGTTCTTGATAGCCACCAGTTTCTTTTTCTAGGTCAGCTTCCATTCTTATTCGGAGCCTTTTTACGTCAGTTAAAGCTTGACCATAAAGCTCAAGATCATTCCCTCCATTGACTTTCTCGGTAAGTTCCCTCTGCTCTTCCTCGCCATTTTTGAAGTCTTTTAGAATATCTAAGTTTTTACGCAACCTTATTTCTTCACCTTCGAGACAATCATCAATGTGTGGGAATTGTTGAATTAGTAATATTTTTTGTGCAGTTATTAGCGCAAGCTTTCCCACTATTGCATTTTTTCGTTCAATCTCGACAAGAATATCCATTCTACGGATTACTTTTTTTATTTTCTTCGTTTCTCGCTCAGCACGAGCAACACGCCAGTTAGCTACTGCTGAAACGATAACAGAAAGACCAGCTATAAATATTGCTGAATTTTGCTGAATAAATTGAACCAAAGTGAACCTCCTTGACGCAAGAACGCTCCGCTCAAGCGCAACCAGGCAGAGCGGGATTTGTTTCAAAATTGGCACTCGCGCTATTGGCACAAATGACGCGACGGTTGGTTGTCGCTTGTAGCGGCTTGTTACGTGCTACTTCATTGCCAATGTGGCTGTTGTTACCCAGCCATGCCTCCCACTACAAGATCCATTTTGAACTTTTACAAACTTAGCCATCACCAAATTGTGTTCTTTATGTACTGGCCCAGTAGGAAGAACTTTTGTCCCCTGATCTAAAGCACATATAAACTTTGAGGAATCACCGTAGCTTGCAATAGATGGATCACTTAAAAGGTAAGTTCCACCACCAGAAGGGTGGACAATTACGTATTGTTCACCAGATGAAGAATCAGACTCATTGTAATTGATGGTAACATTGCCTTCATTGGTGCCAATAACAGTGTTTTTATTGCCATTTATAGCCTGGTTTAGTGAGTTTGCATCAGTAGGTAAAAATGCAACACAAAGCCCAAGAATACTTGCTATACCCGATACAATTGAGAATTTCTTCATAGCTGACATCTCTGTAAATTTTTTAATCATATTTACCAACCAGAATGTGCTGATTTGGCACGTAACGCCCGGCTCATCTGCGAACAAAGCGAGTCCAGTGGGGGCCGCAGGCCGGAACGAAATGCAGCCGCTTGTTAGGCTTGATGCACAGAAATATATTCATTTCTTAGTTTCTCAAGGTCATTTCCCATACCAAGTTCGTGATGTGAATTGTTCAGTTCCATGACTTGGTATAGGCATTGAAAAGCGACTGCGAGAGAAGAACAAAGCATAGAATTTACACTATCTAGATAAATAACCCCATTACCATCTCTTTCTATCATTTTCCCGATTGAAGCCACGCCCCAATGCTGCCAATCAGAATATGGCGAGTAAAGATTAGCGTATAGCTCATCTCCACCAACTTCTTTGGAAATAGTCTTCAAAGTTTTACCACAACGCCAATTTTTATGGAAAGGATCTTCATTTTCTGGAAGAGGCTTGCCTTTAAATCTATTTATCTTGAAAATATCGCCATTATCGATAACAAATTTTTCTATCCTACCAGCATGTTCATGATCTACATCCCTTCCATTATTGATCATGTCACGAGCAACTCGCCAATCATTTATCCAAGCATATCCCCTCCATTTAAAAGCCTGATCAGGCTCCTTAAAACACCATAGTAGCTGAACTACCCCTTCAATCATTGTTCTTGAAATTAGTTGTATATCAGGGTGTGGAAGCAACCTCAATATTGCAGACATATGATCGTTTTGCTTACTCAAAAAACATAGCGACATAAAACCAAGGTGATCCGTATCATCTAGTCTATATCGAGTTTTATCTTGGCAAAAAGCTAACAGCTCCTCGCAATGCTTTTTAAGTAAACTCAGTTGATGATCGGAATATCCCATTCTTTCTATCACCTCTAGAAGCCTAACAGTTTATTCAATAGCAGCACGATAACGTTCTTGACTGCTAGCTCAGTTAGGTAAACTATCATCTACAACTCTTTGCTGCAAAAGGATTATTTTTTGTTCCGTGAAGAGAAACACTTAAAACAGGCCTATAAAAAGAAGCATGGGATTTTATGAGGTATGTAAAAGGCTTTACCGGGTTTAACAGCAAGCTGATATTTAGCGGGTAAAGCCCAATCGAAGAGAGGAACTTTTCTTTTGAATATCCAGGTGTGGATGCGTCTGAGGGTATCGAAAACAGGGACGTTTTCGTTAAGCGGCCATGGATGGCTTCACAGCGGCCCGAAGAAGTATCCACACATAAGCTCACCGCAGGTGATAGATAACCATGAAGATACGACCTTCAAACACACGCTCAAATACAAACAAAACCAAAGACAAAATGTAATCAGCCTTCATTCGAAGACTACCCCTCTCCTAGCTTAACGAAGGCTTCTGCTGCCGGTGTCAGCGGTAGATTCTTACGCCAGATAAGCGCCAGATCCCAGGTCAGCATGGGTGACATGGGTTTATATACTAGTTTAGTTGAACCAATCTTATCGCAGATGGGTTGAGGCAATATAGCAACCCCGACGTTAGACTCGACCATGGCGCCGATGAAATCCCACTGACCACTCTGAGAGGCGATGTTGAGCTCGACACCATCCTCGCGGCTTAGACGGGTGAGTAACTTTGCCAGAGAAAAATCGTCGTTATAGAGCACGAAAGGCAAGCCCTTCAGATCTGACCAGGTGATAAACGCTTTATCTGTAAGCGGGTGTTTTGCCGGCAAGCACACCTGTAGCGGGTATTCCTCTAATGGCTGACAATGAAACTCCTGCCCATGGGTGGTCGGCAAGGCGGTGAATGCCAGATCTAAGCTATCGTTGAGCAAGGCTTCCTCGGCGCCATAACCACCCAGCTCCTGGATCTGAAGTTCAATTCCGGGGTAGCGACGTCTAAATTCAGACAGCAAGGAGATGATGATCCCGCCCATCATAGGGCACACACCGAGTCTCAGCTGTCCCGTCTTAAGGCCCTTAAGATTATTAAGATCTTCCTGTAATCGATGCCACTGCCCCACTATTTTCCGGGAGCTGTTGACCAGGAGATCACCCGCTTCGGTCAATATCACCTTCTGATTATTTCGGATCAATAACGGTTGTTCCAGGTTATCCTCGAGGCGCTTGATCATCTTACTCAGCGTGGGCTGAGTAAGATGCAGCTGTTCGGCGGCGCGGGTATAGCTGCGGGTTTCCACTAATGTGAGGAAACACTGTAGATTCTTAATTGGTATATTCATGCTTATTTGGAATGCACTTAATGGAATTAATTCATTTTACTTATAAACCCTGGTCACGTACTTTGACTTCGATCTTAAATACAGGAGTCATTATGAAAAAGTTTGAAGGTTTATGGGTAAATGCCTTAGTGAGTGCCGCCGCCCCTTTGGCCGAAGACAGTGCGTTTCGTCAATCAAAAAGTCAGAGCACTGAAAAGAGTGAATCGTTGAGGCTTAACGACGAAGTAGACGTTGCTACCGCATAGGATCTGCTTGCCTCACTTAATACCAGGGGCCTTCGAATGAAGGCCTGGTAGTTTTTTTGTTTAGTGTCTTCAGATGAAGACTGAAGGTTTAACCTTTATGCAAACCCAAAGCTAGCAACCAAAAATGGTCAACCTACTTCAGTGGCCTGCCCAGGTGCCTGTTTCTTCCCCCTCCTCAAACACCCGATATCACCTTATTTCTCATCTTGAGTCGTGACCTATCTGGCTGCCTCATCATTTCTCGGGCAATAGAATGCACAAATTGGTATAGAATTATCCATTCACGCAATTCAAACGGAAAACAACACTAAACTGTTGAACATTGAGATGGATAAACGAGGTTGATATGAATAAGTTAGTGGTGGCAATTTTGGTTCCCTTACTCACAGCCTGCTGCGCAACGACTCCGGAGAGAACCTACAAAGGCATCTATTCTTATGGCCATGAAGTCCGCGGTTTCAAGCCATGCAACGAGAAGGAAGATTATTGGGTGAGCTTCGATTGGGCGGGTATGGAGATGCAGGATTTTTATGAAAATGCCCGCAAGCCCCCCTATCAACCACTGTATATCGAGTTCAGAGGGCAAGTTCTCAATGAAGCCGTTGACGGGTTTGCAGAACAATCATCCGGCCTGATACGTATCAGCGAGGTTTTCAGCTACACATTTGAAGTGCCTTCCGGGTGTAACTAAGCCAACTAAAACGAAAAACAAGATTAGAAGCGATGGGCTTCAACACGGATAACCCGTATCGATGAAGCCCAAAACTAAAACAAGCATACCCGCTATCTATCCCTCTATAAGCTACATAGCCTCAATCTGATCCACCATCAGTTGCAGGGTCTGATTGCCCCTGAACTCGTTCACATCCAACTTATACACCACGCGTGCATGCTTGATTGTTGCATCCGGCCAGGTGGTCAGGTCAACATTGAAGGCGATAGCGTCGAGCATCAGCTGACCACAATCCGTTTCTAACACCAGTTTAAGGTGTTTCTCACCCACGATGCGTTGCTGGATCACCTTGAAATAACCATCGAACAAAGGCTCAGGGAACTCTTGCCCCCAGGGACCTGCATTTCTCAGCTCCCATGCTATATCCAGCTTCATCTCATCCGGGGTCAACTCTCCATCTGTGACTAATTCACCTGTTAATAGCTCAGGCTTTAACAGCTCTCTGACGCCCTGATCGTAAGCCTTCTCAAACGCGGCGAAATCTTTCGCTCTTAAGGATAGCCCTGCCGCCATGGCGTGGCCGCCGAACTTGAGGATCATTCCCGGATGACGCGTATTGATAAGCTCCAACAGATCTCGCATATGCAGCCCTTTAATCGAGCGAGCCGAACCTTTTATCTCCCCCTCCCCCGCATCGGCGAAGGCAATCACAGGCCTGTGATATCTGTCTTTGATGCGCGAGGCCAAAATACCTATCACACCTTGATGCCAGTCCTCTTGAAAAAGGGCAATCCCCCAGGGAAGCTCCTCTTCATTGAGCTCTACCGACGCCAGGCTCTTTAACGCCTCCTGCTGCATATCGGCTTCGAGATCGCGCCGCTCGGCGTTGAGTCCATCGAGTTCAGCCGCCATTCTTCTTGCTGTCATCATGTCGTCACAGAGCAAGGTCTCGACGCCGAGCGCCATCTCGTCCAATCTGCCTGCCGCATTGAGTCTTGGCCCGACAGCGAAACCAAAATCTGAGGCGACGATGCGGGCCGGATTGCGTTTAGCCACCTCGAGTAGCGCCGTGATACCTGCACGACAACGCCCCGCTCTGACTCTCTGCAGGCCCGCTTCGACCAAGATCCTGTTGTTGCAGTCTAAGGCGACCACGTCGGCAACCGTGCCAAGGGCAACGATGTCCAGCAATTGCCCCAGATTGGGCACCGCCAGGCCTTGCTCCTGATACCAATTACGCTTACCCAGTTCGGCTCTCAAGGCTGACATCAGATAAAATGCCACCCCGACACCGGCAATCGACTTACTGGCGAAGTTGCAATCGACCTGATTAGGGTTAACGATGGCATCAGCATCGGGCACCGTTTTACCCGGTAGATGGTGATCGGTAATAACAACTTGCATGCCTAAGGCTTTTGCCGCCTTAACTCCCTCTATCGATGAAATCCCGTTATCTACGGTTATCAATAACTCGGCCCCCTTGCTATGGGCGACGGCGACGATCTCTGGACTCAAGCCATAACCATAATCGAATCGGTTCGGAATAAGATAATCGACCTTAGTGGCCCCCATCATCGTCAGGGCAAGCATACAGACGCTGGTCGAGGTAGCACCATCGGCATCGAAGTCTCCCATGATGAGAATTGAACGCCGGGCCTTGATTGCATCGGCAATAATGGCTGCGCCCTCGGCAAGCCCTTTCATGGTATCGGGTCTTAATAAGCGAGCCAGTGTTAACTCACAGTCTTGGGCTGAACTACCACGACTGGCGTAGATTTGTCTTAAGAGTGGCGAAAGGGTACTGGGAAGGTGACTATCATCGACCTTAGGACGGCGAACAATCTTATGGATCACTAATTTACTGCCTTATTCCGGGTTATATCGATTACTTCAGTTCACTGAGCGTGGCGCAGACCCTAGTGCTGAGTCGCACAGCATATCAAACTGGTTTAGCGAAGACACAAAAAAGGCGAGCTAAGCTCGCCTTTGTGCTTTCTATATGGAATGGAACTCAGATTAATTGGTTGATTCCAATGCCCGCAGTAGATCTTTAGGTGGCTGGTAGCCAGGGATCATACTACCATCTTCTAAGATAATCGCTGGCGTACCATTGATACCCAGGCTCTGTCCAAGATGATATTGCTCTGCTATTTTTGCATCACATTTTGCCGTCTTAATACTCTTACCCGCCTTGGCTTCAGTCATGGCTGTCAGAGGGTCGGCTGCACACCATACCGCTTCCATCTCATCGGCATTGGCAGAAGGGACGCCACGACGCGGGAAAGCAAGATAGCGCACGGTAATGCCTAAGTCGTTATACTCATCCATCTGATTGTGTAACTTACGGCAATATCCACAGCTGATATCGGTAAATACGGTGACAACATGCTTCTCGTTTTTAGCCTTGTAGACCAACATATTATCTTCGAGTGGCTTAATCATCTTCATACGAGGACCCGCCATGGCCGCCTCGGTCAGATTTTTCATGCCCTTATCAAGATCGTATAAGCTGCCATGAAACAGTTTAGAACCGTCTTTAGTGATATAAAGCACGCCGCGATCGGTTAATGCTTCATATAAACCTGAAATGGGTGACTGCTGAAGCGAATGAACTTCCACGCTTAAGGTCTCGGTTAATTTTTGTTTTAGCTCTGCGCTATTAGCGATAGTATCGGATTGAGTATTCGGTGCGGCAGCAACAAAAGGGGCTAATACCACAGCGATAATCAAAGAAAGTGCTCGGGTAAACTTCATTAGATATCCTGTTCTTTGTAGGGTTTACTTATACCCAATCTACTCAGTCATTGCTGCTCGGGTATGGTCATAAAAGATTAGACCTTATCAAGGCCTGAAAAGTTACAATTTCAATGTAAATAAAGCAAATAATAACTGTAAGCAGATTAGTGCGCGCTTACTATACACTATGTAAAGGCTATCTATAAAAGCTATCTCTGCGATAAAATCCCATTAATTATTCTGGTATGGGAGTGGGGTCACATTCCAGCCCGATCCGGGCAAGTTAGCAGAGAAGCTCTGCGCTCGACTCGTTTATATCACCCATTTAGTCCAATATCTTAACCCACAGGTTTAGCCTCGAGGATGATGTTCAGAGTGCAACTGACTCAAACGCGCCTTCGCCACATGGGTATAAATCTGGGTCGTAGACAGATCACTATGCCCAAGCAATAGCTGCACGACACGAAGATCTGCCCCGTGGTTCAGCAGATGAGTAGCAAATGCATGCCTTAAAGTGTGAGGGGACAGTTCGGTCGAGACACCTGACCGCAGGGCATAGTGTTTAATCCGATGCCAGAATGTCTGCCTCGTCATCATCACTCCACGCTTGGAGGGAAAAAGCACATCGCTTTGCTTATGTTTTAACAGCTCGGCTCTTGCGCCTTGAAGGTAATACTCAATATTATCGACCGCAAGCTCCCCCATTGGCACTAAGCGCTCCTTGCCACCCTTACCTATCACCCGAACCAAGCCCTGACGCAGGCTCAGTTGCTCCATTGTCAGACTCACAAGTTCTGTCACCCGCAACCCGGTGGCATAAAGCAGTTCCAGCATCGCCTTATCCCGGCACTCTATCGAGTCCTCAACATCGGGCTGTGAGAGTAACCTGTCGACATCGGACTCGCTGAGTGATCCCGGAAGCTTACGGGCTACCTTTGGGGATTTAATCTGTGCAATAGGGTTAATCTCAATCTTCTTGCTGATGACCAGGAAACTATAGAAGCGTCTCAGACTACTGATCAACCTGGCACTGCTGGTACGGGCAAAGCCCTGCTCGAAGCGGATATCCAGATATCCCCGGATCCCCTCTTGGGACACCTCAATTAGCTGCAGACCAGCGCCTTGAATATGGCGGTCAAAATGGTTGAGGTCGGTCCGGTAGGCAGACAATGTATTATCACTCAGGCCTCGGCTCGACCACAGGTCATCGAGAAAAATATCGATCAGAGGATCGGGGCAATAGGTCTCTTCTCTGGACTCAGACAATCAGTTTCCTTAATGCTTTCACTTAAGAGCTTTAACTTACATGATAAAAAGGCGTAGCTGAAAACAGCTACGCCTTATTATATGTCAGCCTTTCAGCAAATAGAAATCAGTTCAATAACGGTTCCGACTTTGGCTTTTTAATGAATAAACAAGCCAGAATAGTTAAACCAGTTGGCAGTAACCAAGCCATACCTTCATTATGCAGAGGCATAAAGTCGGTCAAAGTGATATCGAAACCCGCAGCCTTAAGACCATCGATCACGCCGAACAACAAAGCAACGCTCAACACGATACGATGAGAGAATTCCGGCATAGAGAATTTCTCGGTCAGGAAGGTCACTGCTACCAAAGCGATAGCCACCGGGTAGATGGTATAGAGTACAGGCACACTGATACTAATAAGTTGTGACAAACCAACATTAGCAACGGTTGCACATATTACACTGATGATAACGACAAATTTACGATAAGAGATCTTGGTAAATAACTCATTAAAAAACTCAGAGCAGGCTGTAACCAGACCGATAACCGTCGTCAGACAGGCTAGAGTAACGACGGCAGCTAAGAGTATCTGCCCTAAGTAGCCAAATTCATGGTTCACATAGTTAGTTAAGATCACACCACCATTATCGGCACCTACGGCGATATCACCGGCAGTCGCACCAAGATAAAAAAGTGAGATATAGACGAACGCGAGTCCGGCGGCAGCAATTAAAGCGGCTCTGATCAGATATTTAGTCTGCTGTTTACTGTCACTTACCCCTTTTCTGCGAAGGATATCGATGATCAGCATACCGAAGATCAGTGATGCCAGCGTATCCATGGTGTTATAACCTTCCAGGATCCCTTTCGTTAACGGGCTAGACTGGTAATCACCAACGGCTTGACCCACTTCTGCGCCTGGCAACATAAATACAGAGGCTGCCAGCCCCACCAATAGTATCAACATGATAGGGGTTAATACTTTACCTACGCTATCGAGCAACTTGCCCGGATAAAGCGCGAGTAACATGGCGCCACCAAAGAATATCACTGAGTAGATAAGTTGAGATATGTTAAGGGTGATTCCTGCAATCATAAAGGATGCACTGCTGTCATCAAGGAAAGGCTTAAAGCCCATTTCGTAAGCAACAAGTCCGGCACGAGGAGCGGCAAAGGCAGGCCCTATAACGATATAGATGGCGACGGCAAATGCAGTTGCTGCAAATGCAGGCAAAAGCCCCATAACCTTACCGTTTGCCTTAGCGACGGCGATGAGTGTTATCAGAGGCAAGCTCACTGCGGTGATCAGGAAGCCAATCATGGCCAATGTCATATTCTCACCAGCCATGAAGCCAGCCAGAGGTGGAAAAATCAGGTTACCCGCTCCTAAAAAGAAAGCGAAGGTCATAAAGCCTAACCCTAAGGTATCACCCATAGTCATCTGTTTATTTTGCACTTTTTGCCCCATCAAATTGTGTTTTATAACGATCTCAAATTATTACGCCCATCACAGGCACCACTAACATAGAGATAAAAAATTGTGTGTAAACTTTGGATTACACTGGTCCGTGGT
>Ga0316198_10002102_pt1 | contig 11972 bp, 14 predicted proteins | sample OudBieAanoxic_MG_FD_204935 | JGI IMG/M metagenome (GOLD analysis project Ga0316198, IMG submission 204935) | Coastal sediment microbial communities from Oude Bieten Haven, Netherlands - site A anoxic | ecosystem: Environmental > Aquatic > Marine > Coastal > Sediment | place: Netherlands... | reverse complement strand
CGGCGATGACCACGATCTTCGGCTTCGGGATTCTCATGACCTCAACCACGATTCCGTTCCGGCAGTTCGGCTTCGTGACTGCCTACACGATTCTGCTGTCGTTGCTTGCCGCCATCCTCGTGTTGCCGTCCATGCTGGTGGTGTGGGATCGGTGGCACCGCAATCGTGGTGAACAGACGATCGATCCCGAACTCGTTGAGAGCGCGCTGGGAGAAACGCCGAGGTGAGTCAAGACCGACGCTCGATCGAGATCCCGGCTGAGGTCGCGGAAGCGGCAGCGATTCCCGAGGATCTCGATTCGAACGTTGTCGCTGAGTATCACGTACCGAACACGAACCGAAGGCGGCGGACAGCCGTCGTGTACTTCGTGGGCGCCATCGTGGTTGCAGTATTGATCGCCACCGGGGCCCTGCCTTCAGCGATGTGGTGGACGGCCGTGGCTGTGCTGGTTGTGGTCGGTGTCTATCACGTCATCGCGTCGTGGGATCTCGAGATTCGCGAGGGACAGGCGCTCAACGTTGCCAACCGGACCGTGGATTTCCCGGTCGGACATGCATCCGCATCGCTCGGTTTCGCCGGATGGAGAGCACGGCCGATATGGAACGTGTTGGTTTTTAATGCCGACGATCCGCCGTCCCAACGAGCCCTCGTAATGGTGGACGGAATCAGCGGTGATGTAGCTGACTCGTACGTCGAACCCGTACCGCCACCACCGGAAGACTCGAGACCCGAGATGTGAGACCCGAGAGGTGAGACTCCGTGTCTCGTGTCTCGTGTCTTGTGTCTACTTCCAGCTACCTCTGGCCGATAGGGATGAACTCCTTGTCGATTTCACCGGTGTAGATCTGGCGGGGGCGCATGATCCGCGTTTCCGGATCTTCCGTCATCTCTTTCCATTGCGCCATCCATCCCGGCAGCCGCCCAATGGCGAACAGCACCGTGAACATCCGCGTTGGGAACTTCAAGGCCCGGAAGATCAGCCCGGAGTAGAAGTCGACGTTGGGGTAGAGCTTGCGATCAGCGAAGTAGGGGTCGTCGAGGGCCGCTTGTTCGAGTTCCTTCGCGACGTCGAGGAGCGGGTCGGTGATCCCCATGGAGCCCAGAACCTCATCGGCGTACGTCCGCAGCACGCGAGCGCGTGGGTCGTAGTTCTTGTACACCCGGTGACCGAATCCCATGAGGCGGAACGGATCGTTCGGATCCTTGGCGCGTTTGACGACCGACTTCGCCGAGGCGTCGGGATCCTCCACGATCATCCGGAGCATCTCGATCACCCGCTGGTTTGCACCGCCGTGGAGGGGGCCCCACAGTGCGTCAATGCCTGCCGAGACCGAAGCGAAGAGGTTCGCCTGGCTCGACCCGACGCCTCGCACCGTCGCCGTGGAACAGTTCTGCTCGTGATCCGCGTGGAGGATGAGCAGAACGTTGAGTGCCTTGACGAGGACCGGATCGACTTCCTCCTGCTGCACCGGCAGATGGAACATCATGTGGATGAAGTTCTCGACGTACATGAGGTCGTTGCGGGGGTAGCAGTAGGGCATCCCGATCGACTTCTTGTACGCCCATGCTGCGATCGTCGGCATCTTCGCGATCAGCCGGAGTGCACTCTCGTTGAAGGAGAGCTCATCGGTCGGATCGTGGAACTCCTCGTAGAACGTCGAGATAGCGTTGGTGGCTGACGACAGGATTGCCATGGGGTGGGCGCTCTTCGGGAAGGCATCGAAGAATCGCTTCATCTCTTCGTTCAACAGGGTGTGGTGACGCACGTTGTCTTCCCACACATCGAGCTCGGCTCTCGTCGGCAGCTTCTTGAACAGAAGGAGGTACGCGACCTCGAGGAACGTTGCGTTTGCCGCGAGATCTTCAATGGCGTAGCCACGGTGCTGCAGGACGCCGGCTCCTCCGTCGATGTAGGTGATCGAGGAGCGGGCGCCCGCGGTATTCGCGAAACCCGGATCGAAGGTGACGGCGCCGGTGTCATTGCGCAGTTGACCGATTCCCAAACCGGGGTTGCCGATTGTTGGTTCGGCAACGGGGAGAACGTATTCGGTTCCATCGAAACTCAGCTGCGCGTGGCGCTCTTGCATCAGTTCACTTCCTTGCTACGGCGGCGGGTCGGTTGGCCTTCATGATCATCAGAGTCGTACCATTGTATCCGGAGCGAGGACGCGTGAGAGGTGTGGTAGCTTCGCCCACGTGAAAGGGACCGGATGATCGACCTCAAAGCGCGCAAGAAAGCGGCGCCGATTCTCAAGCCGATCGCCCGCGCGCTCGGGAAGATCGGCGTCACTCCAACGATGGTCACGGTGCTCGGTCTCGCCATCACCATTGCCGGTGCCGCTCTGATCGCCAACGGTCTCCTCTGGCAAGGAGGGTTCACTGCCGCGTTTGGCGTCCTGCTCGATGCGCTCGACGGTCCTCTGGCGCGATACAAGGGTGTGTCGTCCGACCGGGGGGCGTTCATCGACACGATGTCCGATCGCTTCGGCGAAGTGGCCGTGTGGGTCGGCCTCGGTGTGTATCTCCGCGACGATTCGGTCGGCTTGATTCTCTGCCTCGTTGCCCTCGCCTTCTCGCTGCTCGTTCCGTACGTCCGAGCGAAAGCTGAGTCGTGGGGCGCCGAAGGGCGCGGTGGATGGATGGGCAGAGCCGAACGGATGATCCTGGTGCTCATCGGGGTGATCCTTGCCGGCTTCGGACTGCCCGTGCTCGAGCCGATGCTGTGGATCTTCGTCGTGCTGACCGGACTCACGGTGGTGCAACGCATGCGGCGCACCTGGCAGCAGCTCCCAGGGTGAAGGGCCTTCCCGGCTACGTCCTGTACCGGGCACTCTCCGGTCTCTTCGGACTCCTCCCCGCGCCCGCCATGAGAAGCGCCGGACGCGGGATCGGCTTGGGGCTGTCCTTCGTCGCGGGGAAGCGGATGAGGCTCCTCCGGCGGCATATGCGTCGCGTCATAGGGCCCGCACCGAGCGAGGAGCAGATCACCGCCGCCGGGCGTGAGATGTTCGCCTCGTACGGCCGCTACTGGGCTGAGGTGTTCTGGTTTCGACCGAGAAGGAAGGGATGGGTGGTCCGCCAGGCTCGCGCAACCGGCCTCGACGCCGTGTACGCCGCCCAGCAGGCAGGACGCGGCGTGGTAATGGTGGCCCCGCATATGGGGAACTGGGAGGTTGCGGGTGCGGTGGCTGAGTCCCTGAACCTCCGCGTGTTGTCGGTTGCCGAGGACCTCCCAAACCGGCGGATCACCGACTGGTTCATCAAGACGCGCGCCGCGTTCGGCATCGATATTCTGATTCACGGCAGAGGTTCAACGATGTCGGTGCTGACAAAGGCGCTCAAGGGTGGCCAGGTGGTTGCGCTCGTTGCCGATCGTGACGTCAACGGTCGCGGCGTTCCTGTCGAGTTCTTCGGTGAGATGACGACGATGCCGGCCGGGCCGTGCTCGCTGGTTGAGTTGACCGGAGCGGCCCTCTTCCCGGTTGGCTCGTACTACGACGGACCCGGATACCTGTTCGAAGTCCATCCTGAGTTGGCACTACCCGATGCCGACGATCGTTCGGAGCGCATCCGGCTCGGTACACAAGCGCTTGCCCACGAGTTCGAAGACATCATCCGTGCCGCACCCACCAGTTGGCATCTGTTCCAGCCGAACTGGCCGTCCGATGCTGTTCTCGAGGACGAGCCGGAATGAGGGTCGGGCTCGTTTCTCCGTACGACCTCGGCCGGCCGGGAGGCGTCCAGGACCAGGTGATCCGTCTCGCCGGATGGTTGAGCGAAGCAGGACACGATCCGGTCATCGTGGGCCCGGGAACCGAGGGTCCCGAGGAGGCGATCCTGCTCGGTGCGACGAGGGTTATCACCGCGAACCGCGCTGCAACGCCGATCCTCCTCGACCCGCGTGTTGGCCGCGCCCTTGCGCGGGCCCTCGCGGGGGTCGACGTCATCCACGTGCACGAACCGCTGATGCCTGCCGTATCTCCCGCAGCGTTGCGGGTTGACGGCCCGCCGAAGGTCGCAACGTTCCATGCCGATCCACCCGGCTGGGTTCGGCGCCTTTACCGGTACGGCAGGAGCGGGGTACGGATGGCGCTTCAGGGGGCATCCGTGGTAACGGTCACCAGCCCGGTTTCCGGGAGCTCGATCGACGGTATCGTCGACTACCGCATCATCCCCAACGGGATTGACGTCGGGAGTTACGTTGGCGGTCCCAAGGATCCGCTCCGCGTCGCCTTTCTCGGGAGGGACGACGAACGGAAGGGCCTGTCGGTGCTCCTCGACGCGTGGCCGACGGTACGCAAATCGATCCCCGGCGCCATGCTCAGCGTGATGGGCGCCGACCGTGGCGAGCGGAGTGATGGTGTTGAGTACCGCGGATGGGTCGGCGACGACGTGAAACGAGACATGCTGGGCGCCGCGACGGTTTTCTGCGCCCCGAACCTCGGCGGTGAGAGCTTCGGGATCACCCTGGCCGAGGCGATGGCCGCTTCGTGCGCCGTGGTCGCATCGGCGCTGCCCGCGTTCGAGTATGTGGCAGGGTCGGCGGCGCGATTCGTTGAACCAGGTGACCCCGCGAGTCTCGCGGAGGAGATCATCGATCTCCTCGCGAATCCGGCGACGGCGCACGACCTCGGAAACGCGGCCGCCGAACGGGTCCAGCAGTTCGACGGTTCGACCGTTTCAGCAGCGTTTGTCTCTGCCTACGCGGACGCACTCGCGGCGCAGGCGACCTTGTAGGTCACCGGTTCTACAGGACGGCGCGTCGGTACACTTGAGTCACAGAACACCGAGGAGATCACCGTGGACATCACCACCGAGCTCGGGACCGATCGCGTCAAGCGCGGGCTCGCCGAGATGTTGAAAGGCGGCGTCATCATGGACGTCGTGAATGCCGAACAGGCGAAGATTGCGGAAGACGCCGGTGCCGTGTCGGTGATGGCGCTCGAGCGTGTCCCCGCCGATATCCGTGCCCACGGCGGTGTTGCCCGGATGGCGGACCCGTCGAAGGTGGAAGAGATCGTCAATGCCGTCTCGATTCCGGTCATGGCGAAGGCGCGGATCGGCCACTTCGTCGAAGCTCAGGTGCTCGAGTCGCTCGGGGTCGACTACATCGATGAGTCGGAGGTTCTCACGCCGGTCGATGCGAACCACATCGACAAGCGAGCGTTTACGGTGCCGTTCGTCAACGGTGCGAAGGACCTCGGGGAAGCGCTTCGCAGGATCGGCGAAGGCGCCGCCATGATCAGGACGAAAGGCGAGCCGGGAACCGGCAACGTTGTCGAGGCCGTCCGTCACATGCGCCTCATGAATAGCCAGATCCGTTGGCTCACGACGCTCGATCCCGAGGAGATGATGAACGCCGCCAAGGAGCTCCGCGCACCCTTCGAGCTCGTGCGCGAGGTTGCGGAATCGGGAGCGCTGCCAGTCGTCAACTTCGCAGCGGGTGGGATCGCGACGCCGTCGGACGCTGCGCTGATGATGCAGCTCGGATGTGACGGCATCTTCGTCGGGTCGGGCGTGTTCAAGTCGGACGAACCCGACGTGCGGGCGCGGGCGATCGTCGAAGCCACGACGTTCTATCAGGATCCGGACAAGATCGCCACCGTGTCCAAGAACCTCGGTGAGGCCATGGTCGGAATCAACATCGAGACGCTGCCGGCTGAGGAGCGGATGCAAGACCGGGGCAACTGAGGTGAGGATCGGGGCACTCGCTCTCCAGGGCGATTTCCGGGAGCATCTCGCCGTCGTTCAGCGACTCGGGCACGTCGGCATCGAGGTCAGAACTCCGGAGGACCTCGACTCGGTGGGCGCGCTGATCATCCCGGGCGGCGAATCGACGACGATCGGTCGTCTCGCCACCATCTACGGTCTGATGGAGCCGCTTCGCGAACGGATCGAGGCCGGGATGCCGGTATTGGGGACGTGCGCAGGCATGATCTTCCTGGCGTCGGCAACCACCGGTCCCGTTCAGCCGCAGCTCGGCGTACTCGATGTTGTGGTGGAGCGGAACGCATTTGGCCGGCAGGTCGATTCGTTCGAATCTGATCTCGACGTCATCGGCTTGGGCACTCCGATGCGGGCGGTCTTCATCCGTGCACCGTGGATCGATAAGGTCGGCGCCGAAGTGGACGTCCTCGCCACCGTTGGGGATCCCGGAGGGGGAGGAGCACATCCGGTTGTGGTCCAGCAAGGCCGTATCCTTGCAACATCATTCCACCCTGAGTTGACGGATGATGACCGTCTTCACACCATGATGATCGAACTTGCCGAGGAGCGCTGATGGCCGGACACTCGAAGTGGGCAAACATCAAACACCGCAAGGGGCGTCAAGACGCCAAGCGGGGGAAGTTGTTCGCCAAGCTGATCAAGGGCATTGAAGCCGCCGCCCGGACGGGTGGGCCCGACCCGGACGGAAATCCGACGCTTGCCACCGCCATCCAGAAGGCAAAAGACGCGTCGGTGCCGAAGGACAACATCGAACGAGCCATCGCGCGCGGTGGCGGTGATGCCGACGGCGTTGAATACGAGGAGATCTGGTACGAGGGATATGCCCCCGGTGGTGTTGCGCTCTACGTCGAGATCCTCACCGACAATCGCAATCGTGCCGCCGCGGACGTGCGGTCGACACTCACCAAACATGGTGGCAGCCTCGGAGAGCCCGGTTCGGTCGCGTACCTCTTCGAACAGAAGGGCTATCTGCTGGTCACCGGTGATGAGGACACCGTGATGATGGCGGCCCTCGAAGGCGGTGCCGACGATGTTGAGGGGGCAGACGATCAATGGGAGGTCACGTGTGCGCCCGGTGATCTTGCCGCCGTGCGAGCGGCGGTAGAGGGAGCCGGCGTGGTCGTCGACCAGGGTGAGGTGAGCCAGATCGCTTCAGTTTCGATTCCGGTCAACGAGGCGAGTGCACCCAAGGTGCTGCGACTGGTTGATGCGCTCGAAGATCTCGACGATGTGCAGAGTGTGCACGCGAACTTCGACATACCGGACGAGGTGCTGGCTTCCCTCGAGTAGGGGGCAACAGACCGGAGGGGCCGGAGGGAGAACCGGCCGGGAAGGCCACAACCACACAGTGGGAGAGGTGCAGGAATGGCTGAAGAATTGATCCCGGCTCCATCTGGGACACGGCTCAGGCTGAGGACCGGCGAAAAGGGGGGCGTGCCGACCTTCCTTCAGCTCGATGTGATCGGGTGGACACTCAAGAAGAGCTCCGACGACAGGTCGGTCCTCATCCCGATGGTCTGGGGTTATGGCTCCGAGAACACCGGACAGGTAGACCGCCTCGACGACGTCGTTGCCCACCTGGCCCAGACCGGCGTCGCCGTCGAGAACTACACGCTCGTCTCGCCGGACCTCGGCGGAGAATTCTGACCGGACCGATGCGACCCCTCGGCAGCGACCGGCCGATGTCGACGGTCGACGGACGGTGTTGGGATCTACGGCCGCTCGACGCTACGATGTAGAACATATGTTCGTATTGGGAATTGATCCTGGTCTCACGCGGACCGGTTACGGAGTCATCGAATCGTCCGGCTCAACGGAGACGGCCGTGGCCGCGGGAGTCATCCGAACGGATCCTGCACAACCACTTGGCGAGCGCTTCGTCGAGTTGGCCCGTGATCTCCGGGAGATCGTGGCCGAGTACGAACCGGAGGCCGCAGCGATCGAGCAGGTCTTCGTGAACAAGAATCGCCAGACGGCGATGTCGGTTGCCCGTGCCTCTGGCGTCGCTCTGTTGGTCCTCTCGGAAGCTCGCCTCGAGACGGCCGAATACACCCCATCTGCCGTGAAGATGGCGCTCACGGGCTCCGGCACCGCCGACAAGCAACAGATGCAGAGGGTCGTCGCCATGCGTCTCAAGCTCCCGAGTGCGCCGAGTCCCGCTGATGCCGCGGATGCGCTTGCTGTCGCCTTGTGCCATGTGCAACACCGGGTCTTGAATGCGAGGGTCTCATGATCGGCCGCCTGCGTGGCATGCTCGCTTCGGTCGGCGCCGACACCGTGCTCATCGATGTCGGGGGTGTGGGATACGACGTTGCGGTGACGAGTCGTACCTTTGTTGAACTGCCCGGCGTTGGATCCGAGGTCGTTCTGCACACCCATCTCCAGGTGCGTGAGGACCTGATGGCGTTGTTCGGGTTCACCTCCTCCGACGAGCGGGACTTGTTCCGATTGCTGCTCGGCGTCTCGGGCGTGGGGCCGAAGGTCGGGCTCGCCATTCTCGCCACGATGTCCGGAGATGACCTTCGCCGGGTTGTCGCTACCGACGATGTCGCCGCACTCACCGCCGTTCCCGGCATTGGGAAACGTTCTGCGCAAAAGCTGCTGCTCGAACTCAGACCCAAGCTCGAGGTTCCCGACGGGGCACTACAGGTATCGGGTCCGCTCGGCGAGGTGCGGCTGGCGCTCGAGGGCCTCGGGTACCAGTCAGATGAGATCAGCGGAGCATTGAGAGACATGCCTGCCGACTTGTCCGTGACAGAGATGCTACGCCGGTCACTCCAGGCGCTCGGGAAGCAGAGTGAGCGATGAGAGACGAAGGGCTGCTCACCGGCGATCCGACACCCGAGGACGAGGCGATCGAATTCGGCCTCCGCCCCCACCGGATGGACGAATTTGTCGGCCAGAGTGACCTGAAAGAGCGCCTCGCGATCCTGATCGAGGCAGCCAGGGGCCGCGGCGAGGCGATCGATCACGTGCTGTTTTCGGGTCCGCCAGGACTCGGGAAGACCTCGCTTGCCGGCATTCTGGCCGCAGAGATGGATGCACAGTTCCGAGGGACATCGGGGCCTGCGCTCGATCGCCCAGGAGACCTCGCAGCCGTCATCACCAACCTCGAAGCGGGTGATGTTCTCTTCATCGACGAGATCCACCGCCTGCCGCGACAGGTGGAAGAGGTGCTGTATCCGGCGATGGAGGACTTTCAACTCGACATCGTGGTCGGGAAGGGTCCGGCAGCTCGGTCGATCAAGATCGACCTTCCTCCCTTCACGCTTGTCGGAGCGACAACGAGAGTCGGGCGAGTTGCTCCACCGTTGCGCGATCGCTTCGGCTACGTCGCGCGCATCGATTACTACGAGTCGGACGATATCTCGGCCATCCTCCACCGATCGGCCGCGATCCTCAACGTCGACATCACCGAAGAGGGATCGGACACCATCGCCCGTCGAAGCCGCGGCACTCCGCGTGTCGCGAATCGTCTTCTGCGGCGCGTGCGCGACTATGCCGCCGTGCGGGCGGACGGACATGTCGACGGCGAAGTCGCCGACCGGGCGCTCGAAGTGTTCGAGGTGGACGACATGGGGCTCGACAAGGTCGACCGCGCCATCCTCGATGCGATCGTCGGGAAATTCGGAGGGGGACCGGTCGGGCTCTCGACACTCGCAATCGCGGTCGGGGAGGAGCCGGAGACGGTTGAGGACGCATACGAACCGTTCCTTCTCCTCGAGGGTTTCCTTCAGCGAACCCCCCGAGGCCGTATCGCAACCGAGCGGGCGTACGAGCACCTGGGGGTCGAGCGTGCCGGTGTCGAGTCTCCGCAGGGGAGACTGTTGGAGTAGTCGCCGTCCGGCCCCCGCGGAATGGTGATCTCCGAAACACCCAGAGCCTCTGTCTCCACCACGTAGTGGGGGAGACGCGACCGAGCTGATGCTCGGTCGCAGAGGGGGCAACCTGGGAGCCAGCACCACCAAGGTGAGGCACACCGCGGATCTCGAGTCTCGTGTCTCGAATCTCATCTCGGGTCTCAAACACCCGTATCGTTCTGACCCATGCACGCCTCTGATTTCGACTACACGTTGCCGCCCGAGGCCATCGCGCAGGAGGCCATCGAGCCTCGCGATGCCGCGCGGCTGCTCGTCGTGCGGACATTGGCCGATCAGACGTTCTCCGAACTCCCGGATCTGCTCGACCCTGGGGACCTGGTTGTGGTCAACAACACGCGGGTTCGGCCCGCTCGAGTCCATGCGAAAAAGGGGACTGGTGGGCGGGTTGAACTCCTGCTGACGAAGCAGATCAGCGCTACAACATGGGAGGCGCTGGTTCGCCCTGCGAGGCGGATTCGACCCGGGAGCGAGTTGACGGTCGGGCCACTCACGCTGGTCGTGGTGACGGAACCTGATCGCGGAGTTGTGACCCTCGAGGTCTCGTCCGAGGACAGCGTTGACGCAGTTCTGAGCGAACTGGGTGAGGTGCCGCTCCCACCGTACTTCCACGGCACCTTGGACGACGACGAGCGGTACCAGACGATGTTTGCGAGAGCTGTCGGATCGGCGGCGGCTCCAACGGCCGCGCTCCACTTCACGCCCCGGATTGTCGAGGCGCTCCACGCCCGCGGCGTGCGGATCGTCGATGTCGAACTCGAAGTCGGGCTCGACACGTTCCGGCCGATGGAAGACGGGCCGATCAGTGACCACGAGATGCACGAAGAGCGGTTCTCGGTGCCGGTGGCAACGGCCGATGCGATCGCCGGAACCAAGGCGCGCGGGTCACGTGTCGTGTCCGTCGGGACGACCGTCGTGCGCACCCTCGAGACGGCGGCCGGGCCCGATGGGAGGGTTAGTCCCGGGTCGGGTTCGAGCGACTTGTTCATCACCCCGGGGTTCCGCACGAAGGTGGTCGATGCGGTGGTGACCAACTTCCACGCGCCCGGTACCACCCTGATCGTGATGATCGCCGCTCTGCTCGGCCCCTCGTGGCGTGAGGTCTACGCTCATGCTCTCGGATCCGGGTACCGATTTCTCTCGTTCGGAGACGCCATGTTCATCGAGATCGATCAATGACTGCAGTGACCTGGGAAGGCGCCGCGAGCGATGGCCGCGCTCGTAGGGGGACGATGAGCACCCCGCACGGAGCGGTGCAAACGCCGAACTTCATGCCGGTGGGTACGCGTGCGACCGTCAAGACGATGGATGTCGAGGACCTGAGAACGGTCGGTGCCCAGATCGTCCTTGCGAACACGTACCACCTGATGCTGCGGCCCGGCGAGAACGTCGTGGCTCAACTTGGCGAACTGCACGGGTTCATGGCGTGGGACGGCCCCATCCTCACGGACAGCGGTGGCTACCAGGTCCTCTCGCTCAAGCCGAAGATCAGCGAGGACGGGCTCGTATTCCGCAGCACCTACGACGGCGCCCGGGTCGAATTAACTCCGGAACGCGCGGTAGCCGTTCAGGAGTCGCTCGGTTCGGATATCGCAATGGCGCTCGACGTTCCTGTGCCGCTCCCTTCGACTCGAGGTGATGCCGAGGCCGCGATGCACCAGACACTTCGCTGGGCGGAGCGAGCCCTTGCAGCCAAACGTCGCGACGACCGGGCGTTGTTTGGGATCGTTCAAGGCGGTGCGGAACCGGATTTGCGCGAGCAGTCGGCCAAAGACATCGCAGCGCTGGGATTCCCGGGTTTCGGTATCGGCGGCCTGGCGGTCGGAGAGACACCCGCAGAACGCGACCGTGCCCTGGACGCTGCAGTTCCCCACCTGCCGCTCGACGCGGTGCGCTACGTGATGGGCCTCGGGGATACGGAGGGAATCCTGGCGGCGATCGAACGAGGCGTCGACTTGTTCGATTGTGTGATTCCCACGCGACTTGCGCGCCATGGGAAGGCGCTCACGAGAACGGGCGACATCTCCATCAAGCGGGCGGAGTGGATACTCGACCCCGAACCCCTTGACGGCGGCTGCACATGCCTGGCCTGCAGGCGACACAGCCGCGGCTACCTGCGCCACCTGTACACCACGAACGAGCCCCTCGCACACCGCCTCCTCACGCTCCACAATCTCACGTACACCTTCGACCTGCTTCGCGGCGCCCGCGATGCCATCGCGGAAGGCAAATTCTCCGACTACCGCGACCGAGTTGTGCGTGCCAGGATGGGGGACTAGACCACTTCCGCGGCTAGAGTTCCGGCGCCTTCCCGGCGGCTATGCCGGCCCATCGAACGGAGGATCCAGTGCTGTATCTGTCGAGCGT
>Ga0316198_10002101_pt1 | contig 11980 bp, 11 predicted proteins | sample OudBieAanoxic_MG_FD_204935 | JGI IMG/M metagenome (GOLD analysis project Ga0316198, IMG submission 204935) | Coastal sediment microbial communities from Oude Bieten Haven, Netherlands - site A anoxic | ecosystem: Environmental > Aquatic > Marine > Coastal > Sediment | place: Netherlands... | reverse complement strand
CTTCCCATCTTTGGCGTGACGACATTGAGATAGAGGCAGTCCTCATCAACCGGGCCGACAAAGCCGGCAGATACGTCACCGCCGAACAGGGTCTGCGGGCACTTGGGAACCGGGATGATTGCCGGAGCGGCAGGAATCAATGGCTCTTCCGGAGCGACCGTTTCCAGTGTGTCGGCCCACGGTGTCACCGGCTCTGGGGGCTTCCAGCGTAGCGGACCCACAGGCGGAGCGGCGTAGGGGATCCCGAAGTACGTGTAGAGATTACCGCCGTCCTGGCCTCGGACGGGACCCGTGGTTGTCTCAACGAGAGCGGTGCGGGGAGCGCTCGGTGCACTCGTCGATTCACTGCATGAGCCAAGCGAGATTGCAGCCACAAGGAAGAGTAGTCGGTGTCTCATAAGCTGCTCTCCTGGCTCGCGGCATATAGCACCACCTTCCCGGTCGCGAGGCAATACCCCCTTCTGGATGACTGTTGCGCGTGAACCATCAAGCGCGCCGACCAAGACGGACATCGGGGTGGCCTCACGCCGCCAACCTCCGAAGCCCGCTGAGGCCATCGAACGTTTCGTGGGTGAGGAGTACATTCAGCACAACACAGAAGTGGCCGACCAACGCGGCCTCAATCTCTCCACTTGGTCTGCGAGCCAGCCCCCACCAAGCCGAGGTCGAGGAGCACGGTGACGACGACGAGGACGAGATACATGCCGTCCACCGAGCCGTTGCTGTTGATGGCAAAGGCATAGGACAGCGTCGTCAGCGGCATGAAGAAGAACCCGAGCAGCGGCCAAATCGTCGTCTCGTAGGCGGTCCCAATGTAGTCGCTGAAGAGGACGACCAAGACGATGGCAAAACGCGGCGTGCCTAGCGCCAAGCAACCGACGAGAAATGGCATCGGGCGAGAATATCACAGCGGCGTCCCGCGGATGTCGAGCAGAGCTCGCTCTGGCCGTTTGAGCAGACTGTGCCAACGGCGCCACAGGGATCGTGCCCTGCGGTCACACATCCAAGTGAGTCGGGCCCCGATCGACCGCAAAATTGAGCGGCATGTCTCTTGCTTACAAACCCGGCCATGCCCGGAGCGCATCCCCCAAGCCACTCGACCATGATGGTCCTACGAGAGCGGCTCTTGCTGTGGATGTGGAAGCACGGCTGGGTCTCCCGGCCCCTCTGATCTACCCCGCCCAGCTCTCGTGATACCGTCGGCGCTCATCGGAGGAGCGGATGCGAGCGGTATGGTATGAAACGCAGGGGCCCCCGAGCGAGTCGCTGTTTTGTAGCAGCACGGCGAGGCCCGCGGTACTTTGGCCGACTCAGCGCTGCTGCTCCTGCATCTTCTTCATCCACTCTTCTCGCATCTTCTCGGCTTCTTCTTGCGTGGTCGGCATCTTCATGTTCGGGATGCCTGCTGGCATGTCGGGCATCTCGGTCACCTTGTAGCCGGGCGGAACGGCGAACTTCCCTGCTGCCACCTTCTTCTCTTGCATTCGGATCACCTCCAGGCCGTTTTGCCGTCCGCCCTTGTCTTTGGACAGCATCTTCATGACGAACCCGGGCTTGAAGCCGTACTCCTTCTCCATGACTTGGGTCCATCCACTCGACGGGCTCTTCCCACCGTCGCCGCCAAACGAGAAGATCCGCTGCCAGAGCCTCGCGGGGTACCGGTCGCTCAACCAGAGGTCAGTCGTGCTCCCTTCATCCTTGTCGATGACGCGAAGGTGGCGGGTGCTCTGCCCAGCGACGGTGTCCGTGCCAAGCTTTTTGATCTCGACGTTTGCTTTCTTGCTCTTCTGTTTATCGGCCTGGCTCTGGGCCACTTTCGTGATCGTGTCTTTGGGGATCTTGGTGGCCTGTTTTCGATCGTGGTCGAGCGCGTAGTCGTACTTGCCCTTGGCGGGCTTGATGTACGAGGCACGATTTACCTGACCCGTGGGGCTCTTCGCCGACGTATCCACGCGGAGGTCTCCATTTTTGGCGACGTAGATTTCGAGTTGAACGGCGCCATTGGACGCGTCACCGATCGACTTCGCCTCGATTTCGCCTTCGAAGGCCAGCGCAGGGGCCGCAGTGGCCAAAACCAGAACACCGATCAACCAGCGCATCCAACACTCCATGGCTCGTCCCCCTTTCGATTCTTCGTCAGCGCTCCGCGACCTGAAGGCCCTCGACTTGGGCGTTCGGTATCCTTTTGAACTTAACTCGCTTTTTGAAGATCAGGATGTGTGCGGTCAGCGCGAGCTCGTTCGCATGAGGGACCTCGATGTCGATTGGAACTTCGCGCTTGCGCTTGATCGAGTATGCCCGGCCGTGCCAGGCGCGGGCTTCCTCGTCGTACCGCAGCTCGCGGAACACCACGATGCCCACGGTTTCTGGTCGGCGCTCGCTGCTGACGATCACGCCGTGGTAGCCGGCCGAATGCTGCGTGACCTCGATGATCGCTTCGCCCTCGCCGCGCTGCCAATAGCCCAAGATGCTGGCAGCGGTTCCGGGCTCGTCGGCCGCGTGGGCCACTGTGTGGAGGCCACCTAGGGTGAACCACCCTGCAAGCAACACGAGCGAAACTACCTTGGACCGGGAGATGGGTCTTCTCCTTTCCGACGACGGGAAAGGTTGATGTTCTCCCAAAACGCCGAATTTTGCATTCGAAAAATGAAATTCGGGGCCGCCAGGACGAGATCGCCGATGTCATCGATCTCACAATGGAACGTTGCGACGGCTCCTTCCTCGGGCGTAGCATGGCCGCCGTGAAGAAGATCATCCGGGGAATCGTGTGGGCCCTCGTCGCGCTCGTCGCTCTCGTCGTCGTCGCCGGAGGCCTTGCTTGGCTGCGGCTCCACCCTTCTCCGCCCGGGCTCCAGGTCTGGACCAACGGCCGGATCCTCACGATGGACCCGGAGGGCAAGCAGGCAACCGCGCTGGTGATAGAAGACGATCGAATCGCAGCGGTCGGCAGCGACGAAGACGTGGAGCGTTGGCTGCCAAACGCCGACGTCGTGCTGGACCTCGAGGGCCGAACGGTCGTTCCCGGGTTCATCGAAGCGCACGGCCATTTCCCGGGAGCGGGGCTCGTCGCGGTTGCCGCGGACTTGAACAGTCCGCCGATTGGCACCGTGAAGACGATCCCGGAGGCGCTCGACGCACTCCGCCGGACCAACACCGAACAACCAGGAGATGGCTGGCTGATCGGTTTTGGCTACGACGACACGATGCTCGAGGAGCAGCGACACTTCACGCGCGAGGATCTCGACAGCGTTTCTACGACCCGGCCGATCCTCGCGATGCACATCTCGGCGCACATGGCGGTCGTGAACTCTCTGGCCCTCGAACGCTTTGGCATCACCGCGGAAACTCCGGACCCGCCCGGCGGGGAAATCCGCAAAGACCCGGAAACCGGAGAGCCCACCGGCTTGCTCCTCGAGACGGCCTCGCGCCCCCTTCAGCTGGAGGCGCTCAACATGCCGCCGCTCCAACAGATCGCCGTGGTCCGTTCGGCTGCGGCGACGTATGCGGCGCAAGGGTTCACGACCGTCCAAAACGGGCTCGCGACCCTCGTGCAGATCAAAGGAATGAGTGGCGGCTCGAAGCTGGGGCTGATCCCGCAGCGATTGGTGATCTGGCCGAAAGACGAGCTGGGCCTCGAGGTCGCGGAAGGCACGCTGGACCTCGGGCCCTACGCGAGTGAACGCGTGCACATCGGCGCCGCGAAGTTCGTCGGGGACGGATCGATCCAGGGATACACCGGTTTTCTGAGCGAGCCCTACTACCGACCCGGCGAGCACCAAGCGGACTACCGCGGCTATCCCAACATCGATGCCGGCACGCTGAACGCGCAAGTCAAAGCAATTCACTGCTCGGGACAGCAGGTCGCGGTCCACGGCAACGGGGACGCGGCGATCGATCAGTTTCTAGATGCCTGGGAAGCCGCGCTCGAAGCCTGTCCCGCCCAAGACGCTCGGCCGGTTTTGGTGCATGCGCAGATGGCACGCCCCGACCAGCTCGAACGGATGAAAAGACTCGGTGTGACCCCGAGCTTTTTCAGCGCACACGTCTACTACTGGGGCGACCGGCACCGCGACATCTTCCTCGGCCCTGAGCGCGCCGCACGAATCAGCCCGGCAGCAAGCGCGGCTGCGCTTGGAATTCCATTCACGACCCACCTCGATACGCCGATCGTCCCGATCGACTCGATGCTCCAGCTTTGGACACCTGTCGCACGCGAGACCTCGAGCGGCGAAGTCCTTGGCCCCGACGAGCTCATTTCCGTCGAGCAGGCCCTTCGCGCGATGACCTCCGACGCCGCCTGGCAACTGCGGCTCGAAGAACAACTCGGCTCGATTGAGCCCGGCAAGCTCGCCGACCTAGTGATTCTATCCAAGAATCCACTCGACGATGGAGATCTCCGTGATATCGAGATCGACCAGACGCTCGTGGGCGGCGTGACCATCTACGAGAAGCCTCGCTGAGCATCACCCGGCCCGAGCCCCATGACCGATCCCCCCCAGACCCGACTTCGAGCCGGTTCCATCGGACGCATGCTGCGCTTTGGCGTGGTCGGGCTCAGCGGTGTCGTCGTGAACCAAGGCCTGCTGATGCTGCTGCACGGCACCTTCGAAGCTCCGCTCTTGCTGTCGAGCATCATCGCCATCGAGGTCTCGATTCTCACGAACTTCCTGCTGAACCACACGTGGACCTGGCGCCTGCCCTTGCGCGAGCCTGGACTAATTCGCCGGGTCGTCCAGTACCACGCAGCCGCGGTCATGGCGGCGTTCGCGGGCAACGTCATCATTTTGATGAGCGCCGTCGAGCTCTTCGGCGTCGACTACCGAATCGCAAACCTCGTGGGGATCGCCGTCGGCACCGTGATCAACTTCACGGCCGGAGAGGTCTGGATCTTTCGTTCACGGTGAGCGGTACGGTGGGTCTACGAGCGCTCGTACTCGTCGATCAGCTCGTCGATAAGCGTGTCCATCCAATGCTCGGCCTGTGGGCTTACGAGTAAGGACGTAAACGCAGGCCAGGTCGCCTCGGCCAAGGCGTCGAGCGGCGGACGTGCCTCGATGCCTTGTAGATGAAGGGCCTCGCCGAGGCTCATGTCTGCGGCGTACTCGATCGCCCGATCAATCCATGCATGGACGTCCGTTCGTACGTCGGGCATGTCTGCGACGTGTCGCGCGGTCAGCTCCGCGACGGCGCCGATGTCGTCGAGCAGCGCGTCGTCCGCGGCCCCGACGAGAAAGGCAGGGGATTTGGAAAGCACGAAGCTGACCAGGTTGGCGCGAAACTCGATCGACGCGGGATCGTCGAGCTTGGCGATGGTGAACTCCGCCGCGCGCTCCAGAATCTGCTCCGAACGGTCGGCGAGAAACGACTTGATCTCGGGTTCGATCCGCCTCTCCAGGTCCACGATCAGCTTCTCGGCAAAGGCACCTGCGCTTCCGAGAACGCCGAGGCGCCCCATCGGTGAAAGTTTCACCATCAAGCGCGGCAGCAGGGTGGAGAAGTCCTTCAGCGCGCGATAGAGGGCGTCGTTGAGCACGGCCTCGGCGGCCTTCCCGCGAAACATGGCGCGAACCCAGTCGGGGTGAACCAGGCCGGGTCGAGCGATCGCTTCTTGGAGCTTGGCCTGCGCGTCTTGAGGCAAGAAACGTTCGAGCGGACGTTCGTCCCCCCTGAGCTCTTGAATGACCGCGGGGGCGAATGCCGCCACGATTGGGCGCGACAGCTCCGTGACGAGCTCCGCGTTCATGAGCTCATCCGCAGCGGCCTTCGCTGTCCTGGCGTCGACCAGGTCACGAACCGGCGTTAGCAGAAGGTAGTCCCAGGTGGCCTCCAAGAGCTGGCGCCACTCCTCTTTGGGGGGCTCGCCTTCGGTCAGCCGCTCACGAAGCCACTGCTTGAGCGCCATGCGCTTGTCCGGTTCGGCGCCCATTCGACCGACCCTAGCCCGGGCCGCGGGGAGAACAAGCCAAGCACGCGAAACCAGTGAAAAAGTTGACTGGCGAACGCTGCCCTTGATGTAGGCTCCGGCACGATGAGGATGCAATGTACGAGTTGAGCTACCGCTCTGCCTCGGAGTGTCTGGCGGCGCTGCGAAACCGAGAGGTCAGCTCTCTAGAGCTCGTCGACGCTTGCATCGCGCGCATCGAGGCCTTGAACCCGGAGCTGAACGCGGTTGTTGCAACGGATTACGACCGTGCCCGAGAGACGGCGCGCGTAGCCGACGCCGCCCGCGCGAACGGAAACGCGTTGGGCGCGCTCCACGGCCTGCCGATGACGATCAAAGACTCCTTGGAAACCGCAGGCCTGGTCACGACCTCTGGGGCTCCCGAGCTTCGCGATTACGTGCCACAAGAAGATGCCGTAGCGGTTCAGCGTGTAATCGAAGCGGGCGCGATCGTTCTCGGGAAAACCAACCTGCCCGTCTATGCGGGCGACTGGCAGACCTACAACGCGGTCTACGGGCGCACCAACAACCCCTGGGATGTCACACGCACGGTGGGTGGGTCCTCGGGGGGCGCCGCCGCATCGGTCGCCGCGGGCTTCGTGCCATTGGAGATCGGCAGCGACATTGGCGGCTCGATTCGGACTCCTGCCCACTACTGCGGCGTCTACGGGCACAAGCCTTCGCACGGGATCGTTCCGGGGCTCGGGCACATTCCCGGGCCGCCAGGAACGAAGAGCGAGGCCGATCTCGCGGTGGTCGGACCGCTCGCGCGAACGGCGGGCGACCTGCAGCTTGCGCTCGATGTGATTGCGGGCCCCGACACGCTCATGCGAGACGCATGGTCGCTGGACCTGCCGGCGTCGCGGGCCGATCGTCTGGACGATTTCCGGGTCGGGTACTGGCTCGACGACCCGCTCTGCCCTGTCGACGCCAGCGTTCGGGACCAGCTGGAGGCGACGATCGAGGCGCTTCGACCGCACGTCAAGCTCGTGGACATCGGCTCGCCGCTTCAGCTGGACCGAATCGTGCCTTTGTACATTCGATTGCTGATGGGCGTCATCGGAGGCGACATGCCGACGCCGCTCCGAGCGATGGCGCGCGTCTTGTTGCCCTACTACGCGCTCGCCGACCGCGTGGGGATCCCGACCGACCTCGTCACCAAGAATGCCGTGCGTGGCATGCTGCAGTCACACTCCGATTGGAACCGCGCGAACGAAGGGCGCACGAAGCTCCGCTGGGAGTGCCACGAGCTCTTCAAAAACATCGATGTGCTGCTCACCCCGGTCGTTCCGGTCACTGCCTTTCCACATCAGACTGGAGGCCACCATCTGTCGAGAAGGCTCACGGTCAACGCAGAGAAGCGCCCTTACATGGATCACGCATGTTGGGTGGCGCTCGCCAGCGCGGCCTTCTTGCCGGCCACGAGCGCCCCCGTAGGGGTCACGCCCGAGGGCCTCCCGGTCAACGTCCAAATCGTCGGTCCGTTCCTGGAGGACAAAACGACGATCCGATTTGCGGAGCTGCTTGCGGACGTCCGGGGCGGCTTCCAGCCCCCACCCGCTCTCAGCCGCTGACGCTGGCACTGGCACTGGCACTGTAGCTGCCCTATGACACCGGGATGACCAACCTCCCCCGCCCTCGCGATCGCTCCCGTGACTTCGACATCGTTCTCTGGGGCGCCACCGGCTTCACCGGTCGCCTCGTGGCCGACTACCTCGTCCGCAACTATGTCGGCGGCGATACCGGGCTGCGGCTTGCGCTGGCCGGTCGCAACAAAGCGAAGCTCGAAGGAATCGCCAACGACATCGGCGCGTCCGACCTTCCGATCTTGGTCGGCGACAGCTTCGACGTTGAATCGCTCGATACCATCACTTCGAAAACCGAGGTCCTCATCAGCACGGTGGGGCCCTACGCGAAGTACGGCGCCGAGATCGTCGCGTCGTGCGTGCGCAACGGGACCGACTACTGCGACCTGACGGGCGAAACCCATTTCGTGCGTGCGATGATCGACGCCCACCACGAGGAAGCGCGAAAGACAGGCGCCCGGATCGTCCACTGCTGCGGCTTCGACTCGATCCCGTCCGACCTAGGCGCACTGATGGTCCAAGAGGCCTTCAGAGAGCGCTACGGTCGTTATGCTGCCGAAGTCAAGATGGCCGCTGGCAAAATGAGTGGGGCATTCAGCGGCGGCACGTTCGCGAGCATGCTGAATATTTTTGACGAGCTGAAAGTGAATCCGAAGCTTCGGAAAGTGCTCGGCAACCCCTACGCCCTGAACCCCAAGGGTGTCCGCGGTCCCGACAGAGGCGACCAGGCCGGCGTCCGCTACGACAAGGATCTGGGGTGGACGAGCCCGTTCGTCATGGCCGCGATCAACACGCGCATTGTGCGGCGAAGCCACGCGCTGATCGGCCTACCCTGGGGAGAAGATTTTCGCTATTCGGAGGTGATGAGCACCGGCAAGGGTGCGCGGGGTTTCACCAGGGCGGTGAGCTTTGCGGGCGGTATTGGCGCATTCATGGCCGCAGTGGCACTTCCTTTCACGCGACCGCTGCTTGTGAAGCGACTTCCATCGCCGGGAGAAGGCCCGAGCGAGCAAGTGCGTGCCAAGGGCTATTTCGAGACACGTCACGTAGCGCTAGGCGATGGCGATTCGCTGCGTGGTGTCGTGTCGGACCGACGCGATCCGGGATACGGCTCGACCGCAGTCATGCTCTCGGAAGCGGCGCTTTGTCTCGCACTGCAGGGCCAGGAGATCGAGACCGAAGGTGGCATCCTCACGCCGGCATCCGCGATGGGCATGCGACTCGTCGAACGCCTTCGCGCAGCGGGCCTGACGTTCGAAGTTCAGGGTTAGACCCAGGCTCCGACACGAATGCGGTACGAAGGACAGATCTACCGGCCGCCCAGCGAGGCCGACGCATACATCCTGCAGGCCACGATCGGCTGCTCGTGGAATCACTGCACCTATTGCGACATGTACCGGAGCAAGACGTTTCGAGTGCGGGACCTCTCCGAGACGCTGGCGGACATCGGGGAAGCTGGGCAAAGCTTCGGTCGGAACGTGAGCAAGGTCTTCGTTGCCGACGGAGATGCGCTCGTCCTCGAGCTCGACCACTGGGAAGCCATTCTGACGGCATGCCGCGAGGCGTTTCCGCGAATGAAGCGTGTCAGCGCGTACGCGACCGCCATGAACGTGAACCAAAAGCGCCCCGAGGAGCTTCGGCGGCTTCGAGAGCTCGGCTTGTCACTACTCTACATGGGCCCTGAGACCGGCGACGACCCAACCTTCAAGCGGATCGCAAAGGGCTCGAACTTCGAAGAGCACGTCGAAGCTGCCCAGCGCGCACACGAAGCAGGCATGAAAATCTCCGCGATTTTTCTTCTTGGCGCGGGCGGTTCGGAACGCACGAAAGAACATGCCACCGGTTCGGCCAAGCTCATCACCGAGATGGACCCGGAGTTCGTCTCGGCCCTGACCCTCACGGTCATTCCAGGCACGCCGATCGCTAAGATGCAGTCGCAGGGCAAGTTCACCCTCCCCTCGGTCACCGGCCTGCTCGAGGAGCTGCGAACCATGGTGGCCGAGGCCACGCCGACCGACGCGGTCTTTCGCACCAACCATGCATCAAACTACCTTCCACTCGCGGGTCGCTTGCCCCGGGACCGCGAGCGCATCGTGGCCGTGCTGGATAGAGCGCTCGCCGGCGACATTACGCTCCGCTCTGAATCGTCCCGCGGCCTCTGAACACCCTTCACGGTTGCGCGCACCCCCGAAATGGACGTATGACTCCTGCCCTAGGAGCCAACTCGATGCGAAAATTAGGCATAGCGCTTGCGGTCTTGGTCGCCCTGCTTTTCGCAGGGACGCTCTACTATTTCATGCCGCGGGCGACCAAGGTCCTGATCACGGGAACCGAGGTCAAACGGATGGACACCAAGGACGCGGCGACCGGCGATCACCGGAGCCGCGACGTTCGGTTCATCTACGCGAAGGATCAGGACACGCAGAAGGCACGCGTCTTCCGCAACGAGGACAACGGCTGGTACCTCAAATGGGACGCGGGTGACATCGCCGCGGAGGCCTCGAAGCTGGCAAAAAACGAGGTCGATGAGACCGCGCTACTCACCTACTACGGCGTACGCATCGCGATTTTCGACTCGTACCCCAACGTCCTGTCGTTGAAAGAAGTCGAGCCGGACTATGTCTACATCCCGTGGTTCAACATGGTCGTCTTGGTGCTGCTGCTCATCGTCTTCATCTGGGCGGGCGTGAAGGTCCGACGCATGTTCGTCGGCGCCAAAGCCAAGCTCAGCAAGCGGCCCGAGGGCTCATAGGTCGAAGCGCGCGCAGTAGCCCGCGAGGCGCTCTCGGATCTCGTCGGCGCGGAGCCCGAACCCCTCGGGGCTGTGAATATGCATGTCCCGAACCTTTCGATGTTCGGCGTCGACCATCGCGGCCATCGCCGCCCGAGCCGGCTCGCTCAGCTCCATCCCGAGGTCTCGATACGCCTGCGCCATCGTGCCGATTGGATCGCGGCGCACGTCCACGTGACGCATGTGGGCCACCCTTCCCGGAGGCAGCACGTCGACCTTCTGGAGAGCGACCTCCAGCGAAGCCGGAAGGTAGCTGTGGAGGAGCTCCGGCCCGAGCGCGCGCGGGTCGACATCGTCGCTGAAGAGCGCGCGGGTATAGGCGTAGAGGCTGCAAAGCGAGCTCATCGTGGTCGCCGGGTCGCGATGGGTGAACACGAATCGTGCGTCGGGAAACAGCTCGAGAATTGTGTCGACGAAAACCGAGTGGGTCGGATCTTTGAGCGCGAACCGGCTGCCGTGCGGTCGATAGTGCTGAACCAATTGAAGCTGTTGGCGGTATTGGCCGTACGCGATCCGCGGATCTTGCGCGCGAAGCCATTCGATGTAGCTCGGGACCCGGTATTGAACGTTGTACTGCAGCGTGCGGAAAACGTTGGTGAAGAGCGCGACGCATTCTTCGGGCTCGCGTGCGCCCATCGGATGAATGGCCTCGTAGTTGGGAGAAATGCTCTCCAGTTGCCCGAGCACGTGGGCGAGCTGATCCGGACGATCGTCCTTGCCACTCCGAGGAGGCACCGGATACATGCTTTCCCAATAGGGCATCGTCCGCGTGTCCGGGTCTTGGGCGAGCAGGCGGTGGACGAACGTGGTTCCCGTCCGCATCCAACCGATGAGAAAGATCGGCGGCGGGATCTCGGTGTCTAGGATTTCGGGTGTCTCAACGAGGGCCTGTTCGATTTTCAGGTGCTGACTTGCCATTCGCTGGCAGTCCATGTGTGCCGCGATCCGCCCGGAGAAGCTGAGCGCCGCATCTTCTTGCACGGAGCGAAGGAGCGCATCGAGCGCGGCCACCGTCTCGGGCCTCGGGTCCCCAACTCCTGGGTTCTTTCGCTTAGCCTTCGCGAACCAGGCCTCGGCCGAAGGCTTTCCAAAGCTCGGCAGGACCCGCCCAACGCGGTTCACGGCACGATACCAGAACGGCTGCGCAGCACGCGCCGTGGTGAACTGCTCGGCGCGGAGGGGCTTGTGGCGCTCTGCTTTCATGCGGGGGAGATCTAGCACGTCAGCCACCTCGGACGCTGGCACTGGCACTGGCACTGGCACGGAGGGTGTCGCCGAGCCCGACGTTGAGGTACAAGCCCACCTGTGCCTGGCTTCAAGCTCGCCGCTCTCTGGTTGCTTGCGATCCTGATGGTCGCGATTGGCATCCTTCACTTCGTGCAGCCCAAGCCGTTCGTCCGAATCGTCCCGAAGTTCCTGCCGGCGCCTCTTGCGCTGGTCTACATCAGTGGGTTCTTCGAAATCCTTGGTGGCATCGGTCTACTCGTACCTGACACGCGGGCCTGGGCCGCCTGGGGCCTCATCGCGCTCTACGTCGCCGTGTTCCCCGCCAACATCTACATGCTGACTCACAACATCTCCCTGAACCCGAAGAAGCCCATCCCGCGCTGGGCGCTCTGGGCGCGGCTTCCGTTTCAGTTCCTGTTCATCGCGTGGGCATCC
>Ga0316198_10002100_pt1 | contig 11983 bp, 10 predicted proteins | sample OudBieAanoxic_MG_FD_204935 | JGI IMG/M metagenome (GOLD analysis project Ga0316198, IMG submission 204935) | Coastal sediment microbial communities from Oude Bieten Haven, Netherlands - site A anoxic | ecosystem: Environmental > Aquatic > Marine > Coastal > Sediment | place: Netherlands... | reverse complement strand
GCCGCCAGGCCGATGCCGCCGATGAGCCCGAGGATGAAGACCAACGCGAGAGTACGTCGAGGTTCACGCATACCCATCCCTCCGGTTCGCCGGATTATAGTCCATGACCTGCGCATACCCGTTCAACGATGTCATAATGGGGCCAGTCATGTTCCGATTTCAAGTCACCCCGGCCGAGGGCGAACCCTTCGACTACGAGATCGACGGCGATGTGCTCTTTGTCGGTCGGTCGACCAACTGCGACATCACGATCGCCGACCGGTTCCTTTCACGCCGCCACGCCCGCCTCTTTGAATCCGACACAGGCTGGCAAATCGAAGATCTTGGTTCGCGCAACGGCACCTTCATCAACGGCCGGCGGGTCGAACAGCCGACGGACATCCAGGCCGGAGACGTCATCGCCATCTCGGCGAGCATGATCAAGGTCCAACTCGGACCCGCGGCGAGCTCGCCATCCGGCGTCGCCACCGATGTCCCATCCACGGACCGCTTTCTACGATCGGCGGTCGAGGTTCTCCGCCAATCCGGGACACCACCCCCCCCAACCGATGCTCCGGACTCGCCCGCACTCCGCCGCTATGCGGCCCGCCTGGCAGTTCTCAACAACATCCACCAGGCCACGGCACGATCCATCAGCCTCGATGAACTGCTCGGACTCATCCTCGACCACATCTTCGCCCAGCTCCAACCCGAGCGAGCCGAGGTCTTCATGCGCTGCAACGACGGCAGCTACACCTGCGTCGCCAACAGGTCGGGGCCGCGCTCCAACCTCCGGTCCCTCTACTCGGAGAGTCTCTTCTCCGAGGTCGGGGACAAGGCCATGGCGGCGTTGGTGACCGACACCCGGTCCGATCACCGCTTCGCCGAGGCCGAGAGCCTTTTGTCTGCGGGCGTGCGGTCGTTGATGGCTGCGCCCCTCTACGGCCCGGACCGCGCTCTCGGCCTCATCGTGCTCGCCTCCAACGCCTCGTTGCGCCAGTACTCTGAAGAAGACCTCGAGCTCCTTGTCACCCTCGCCTCGGTGACCGCGCTCCGCCTCCACAACCTGGCCCTGACTCGGGAGGCCGTGGAGCGGCAGCGCCTCGAACGCGATCTCACCATCGCCCGCGGCATCCAGGTGGCGCTGCTGCCGGAGCGTCTGCCGGAAATCGGCGGTTACCTTCTCTATGGCGCCACGCGTCCGTCGCGGGGCGTATCCGGGGACTACTACCAGGTTGTGGAGCGCGCCGGTGGTGACGAGTTCGTCCTGGCGCTCGCCGATGTCTCGGGCAAGGGCATCTCTGCGGCCATGATCACCGGATATCTCGAGGCGGTGGCTTCGGTTCCCATCGAAGACGGTCTGCCGCCGCACGATATCTTCGGCCGCATCTCCCCCAAGCTCTACCGGAGGACCCTGCCGAATCAGTTCGCCACCATGTTCCTCGGTGTTCTGAAGCCATCCACCGGCGGCTTCCGTTTTGCCAGTGCCGGTCACTCACCGGCCTGCCTGGTGCGATCCTCGGGCGTGATCGAGTGGCTCAACTCAACGGGTATGCCCCTGGGGCTCGTCCCCGATACCGGATACGAACTCGGCGAGGAGTCGCTCGGTTCGGGAGACACCCTCGTGGTCTACTCCGACGGCTACACCGAGGCCGAAAACCCCGCCGGCGAAGAGTTCGGCCAGGATCGGCTGGCCGAGGTCTGCCTCGAACACCAGCATTTCGAACCCGATGATCTCGCGGAGGCGGTCGACCGGGCCCTCGAGAACTTCGCCGCCGGTCGGCCCTTTTCCGATGACCGGACCATCGTCGTGGTCCGACGATCCGAGTGAGAATGGGTCAACCCGTACATCAGGGCCCAAAAACGCGCCGGAGGGGCACTCTCGGTCAATTGCGTCGAGAAAACCGGGTTTGGTGTCACCTTCCCGGGGCGCGTTCCCCGGCAACGGACAGAAACTCCGCGACGGTCGGTGCGACTCGCTCCGGATGCGTCAGGTGGACGTGGTGGCCGCCCTCGACTTCCACTCGTGTGACATCGGATATGGCATCCAACCGCGCCATCATCTGCTCTTCGGGGACGGGCCAACCCGAGGCGGCGCGCACCGCGAGCACGGGACAGTCGATGGCGGCGAGAAACGCCAACACCTGATCCTCGGTGAAGCGCCACCTCGAACGGGTCCTGAGCCGCTGGTCGAAGGTGAATCTCACGCCGCCGTCGACGGGTTCGACCGATCGCTCGACGAGCCCATGCGCCGACTTCGGATCGAGATCGGTTCCGTGGCACCGCGCCGCCACCGCGCTCGCCAGATCCGGGTGGATCTTCGCCGCCGATATCGCCACCCGACGCTCATCCTCGAGGGCCCTCCGCAGCAGGATTGGCGCCTCCTCGGGAGGCGTCGTCAAGGGTCCCGCACCTTCGAGAAGCGCCAGTTGGGCGACCCGCCTCGGAACGGCCGAGGGCACCAACGACGCGATTCCGGCGCCCATGGAGTGCCCGACGAGGGCGAACCGCTCGTAACCGAGGAGGTCTGCGGCTTCGATGATCTCCGGCACCCAATCGACAAAGTAGTGGCTGTGCCTCTCCGGCCGGTGCTCCGACCTACCGTGGCCGGAGAGATCGAGGGCGGTGACCCGGAAGCCCTCCAGCATCGGGGCCAGACTGGAGAAACTGGCCGCATTGTCGAGCCAGCCGTGGACGGCGATCACCGGGGAACCATCCGACGGACCCCACTCGAGGGCCTGCAGTCGGTGGTGGCCGAGATCGAGGGTGATTTCGCGACCGCTCATCGGCAGTCCCGGTAGACCCGAAGTGCGTGAGCGCCGGCCGCTGTCGCGCGGAAGCTCTCGACGAGCTCGACCACTTCGGGTGGGATCTCGTCAATCCCCGGCAGGGGGGCGCCGTACTGGGCAGGCAGAAGGACAGGAGCGGCGAGCGACGCGAATGTCAGATCCGCAGCGGTGAAGACATCTCCAACGAGGAACTCCCGACCATCGGCGAGCCGCTCGTCCACCGCGTGGAAGACCTGCCTCGCGTAGTCGAGAGATCGCTCAGCCGAGGCCGGAGAGATGTTCATTCCGCGCCGCATCATGAATCGGAAGAACGGGAAACCTGTACGTAAAACCAGCCTCTGGATCCCACCGACGCCGGGCTCGATGGCGTCGAGGGCCAGCGACCTCCGGCGCAGGAGGTGGAAGTAGACGACCCGCCGGGTGTGAGGACCGAGCCGGGTGTCGAACCGCTCCTCGAGCTGCTCGACCTCCGCACGAAGCCCTGAGTCGTCGGGATAGAGGCATCTTCCGTTGCGGTGCCCGGCATCGACAAAGCGGAGAATCGCCGAGGATTCGCCGATCACTTTCCTCCCGACTTTGAGGATCGGGACGGTGCGACCACCACCCGATGGCAGGCTCCACGCCCAGTGGATCAGGGGTGGATGCTTGTCCTCGGTGTAGTCGACCTCGAAGAAATCGAGACCCCACCTGGCCTTTTCGCAGTAGTGACTCGGTCCGATGGTCATCAATCGGTAGGAATCCGCCATGTCTCACCCTAGCGCATCTTTGGACCCATTGTGTCTACGGCACACCGGGAGGTTCATGCCCCGGTTTTCGAAAGATCTGTCGCGCACTGCGCGTGATGCTCGGGCACTTCGTCACGAAGGGCGCGAGCATCACGAGCAGAAAAAGATTGCCCCTCCCGCCGGGAGGTGGTGTAGCGGGAGGGGCGAACAACGCCACCGAGGCACGCCTCGGGAACGTCTGAAAACTGTGAACCAGGTATCAGTCCATCTGTTTGCGCAAGATGGCCGGAATCTCGTAGTCGTCGGTCTGGTTGATGCCGTACTCGGAGTTGGGCCCTCCCGGCACGAAGAAACGACTGGCTCGCGCCGGCGGCGTGTCGTCCACGGCCGGTTCGGTCAGCGACCGCACCTCGGCCAGCGGCACCCGCGCCGAGTCCTGCTCTCTCTGGAATCCGGTGGCGATCACCGTCACCTGCAGGCTATCCTCGAGGGTGGAATCAACCACCGCGCCGAAGAGGATCTGGGCATCGGGATCGGCGCCTTCGGTGATGATCTCCGCCGCTTCGTTGATCTCGTTCAGAGTCACGTCGGTGCCGCCCGAGATATTGATGAGCAGTCCACGCGCGCCGTCGATGGATGTCTCCTCGAGCAGCGGCGAGGCAATGGCCTGTTGTGCCGCCTCAACCGCGCGGTGCTCGCCGAAGGCGAGACCGATCCCCATGAGGGCGTGGCCCATGCCCTTCATCACAGTCCGCACATCGGCGAAGTCCCGGTTGATGAGACCCGGCACGGTGATGATGTCTGCAATTCCCTGGACCGCCTGACGCAGGACATCGTCGGCGATGCGCATGGCGTCGGTGAAGTTGGTGTTGCGTTCGACGAACTTGAGCAGCCGGTCGTTCGGGATCGTGATGAGGGTGTCCACGTGCTCGGCGAGGTGGGCGATGCCCTCTTCCGCCACCTTCCGGCGCCGCGATCCCTCGAAGGAGAACGGCTTGGTCACAACCGCCACCGTCAGGGCGCCCACGTCCTGCGCCATCTGGGCGATGACCGGCGTCGCGCCGGTTCCGGTGCCGCCCCCCATGCCACTCGTGATGAACACCATATCGGCGCCTTCGAGGAGATCGAAGATCTTCTTGTCCGCCTCGAGGGCGGCGTTCCGCCCAATCTCGGGGTTGGCGCCGGCGCCGAGACCGCGAGTAAGTTCGGAGCCGAGCTGGAGCTTGACCGGCGCCATGCTGGCCGCAAGCGCTTGAGCGTCGGTGTTCGCAGCGATGAACTCGACACCGGTCAGACCGGCCGAAATCATGCGGTTCACCGAGTTGCAGCCGCCACCGCCGACGCCCACCACCCGAATCCGGGCCGGGGCCGTGCCTTCGTCAAGGAAGATCCCCGAATCCGGCTCCTCGTCGAACAGGGACGGATCGTTCTCGTCCAGATCCTCGATATCGTCAACCACTTCGTCATCAAACTCGATCATGCCCACCTCCCATTTCAAAAATATCGCCGAGGGCGTTGCGGAGCCGGGCCAGAAGGCCACCGTTCCGCCCCCGAGTCGCCATGTGTTCGTTCTGTCGATTGCACTGCATACGGATGAGACCGCAGGCCACAGCCCACCCGGGCCCGGAAACCGGCTCGGTCAGACCGGCCAGGTCCAACGGCCGGCCAACCCGGGCTCGATGCCCGAAAATCTTCTCTGCCGCCTCTTCAAGCCCGTCGAGAGCGGCGCCTCCGCCGGTCAACACGACTCCCGCCCGGGGCACTCGATCGAGCTTGTGTTCCACGAGCACCCTGTGGACCCCGATGAAGAGATCTCGGGCGCGCTCGTGGAGGATCTCGGCCGCAAATCGGGCCGGATGTACATGGTTGCCGTCCCCACCGAGACTCGGGACCTCCACCGCATCGAGGTCGAGACCCTCACGCTCGAGGGACGCACCGACGCGGCGTTTGGTCTGCTCGGCGGCCGCGGTCGTCGTCTTGAGCAGGGCCGCCAAATCGGCCGTGAAGTGACGTCCACCAACCGGCAGCACGCCCGAGGAGACCACGGCCCCCTCGGTATAGAGCACCCACTCGGTCGTCGCATAGCCGAGATCGAGCAGCAGACAGCCGAGCTCACGCTCGTCGGGCGTGACCACGGCCTCCGCCGCCGCCAGCGGCTCGTACACCAGCTGTTTCACCGCCACGGCGGCGCGGTTGACGGTCTGTTCGACGGTATCGGCGTGGGTCTTGTTGGTGTAGACCACAAAGGCCGAGGCGTCGAGACGGGTCCCCGGCATCCCCACCGGGTGCTCCATCCCGGGCTGGCCGTCGAGGGCATAGCCGCAGGCGATGATGTCGAGCACCCGGAAGTCCCGAGGGATGCTGACCTGGGCGCAGGCGGTGAGCGCGCGCCGGAGATCGTCCTCTGAGACCGTCATGTTGCGTCCGGTCACCGGCACCGACGCCGTCGCGGGCAGGCCCTGGATGGGCAGGCCACCAAGCCCCACCGCTGCAAGCTCCACCGGCACCGAGGCCATGGCTTCGGCCTCTTCGGCCGCCACCCGGACCGCATCCGCAACCTCTTCGAGGTTGGCGACCACGCCCTTGCGCGCGCCGTCGTGACCCGCCTGGCCGCAGCCGCGAATGACGAGGCGATCGTCCTCCATGGCCCCGACGACCACCGACACGCGGGTCGAGCCGACGTCGATTCCGACCAACGGCCGAGCGTCGTTCATCATGCGGCCTCCCGCAGGACACGCACGAGCCGAGTGTTTGTCCGATCGGCCTTCAGTACCATTCGGTGGGGCCAACGGAGATCGGCCCAGTCAACCATCACTCCCCCGTCCGTCACCAGAGCGCACCACGCCGCTTCGGCCGCGGTTCCTTTCGGGAGGACGTGGACCGAGGCCCTGCGGCCCTCGTCGAAGAGCAATCCCACGCGGTAGTCCGCCGGAGTCACCTGCCGCACGGCCACCACCTCGCCCCCGCTGGCAGCGGCCAGCCGCCGGGCCACGGAAAAGGCGAGTCGGCGATCGGTGGGCCGACGAAAACCGACGAGCCGGGGTGGATGCGGCTCGTCGAGCGGACCGGCCAGTCGACCATCCGCCGCCACCGCGTGCCAACCTGCACCCACCGGCGCCGAGCCGCGGGGCGATTCCGGATAGATCTCCACGACCACGGACCCGGGCAGCTCGAGGTGGACCCGGACTTCGGTAGCGGCCGGCCATGCGGCCGCGACCTGGTGCAGCCAACCGAGCTCCAACACCGGCACCAGGTGCCCCACCAGCCCCTCGAGGGAGGTGGTCACCGACTCCGGAACCACCTCGCCGCCAAGCACTTCCACCGACTTCACGGTCCACAGCGGAGCGATCAACAACCCGACTACAAGCACAACCACAGGAACCAGAAAACGCCGGCTCGAACGATGCCGGGGCACCCGCGGCCGCAAACGATCGGGGAGGAAGCGGCGGTGGACCATCGTCATGCGGCACCTCGCAACCAGTCCTCGGCCACGCGGTGAACATCGCCGGCCCCGAGAGTGACCAGAACATCTCCCGGCACCAGAAGATCATCGACGAAGGAGGACGCCTCGGCGACGGCCGGGCCGGCGGCGATCGCCGGGTGGCCGAGACGGGCGGCCGCCGTCACGACCACGTCCTCGTCGATCCCATCAATCGGGCACTCGCGGGCGGGGTAGATCGGCAGGACCACCACGACATCGGCCCCGAGTAGGGCGCGACCGAAACCGTCGGCGAAGTCGCGGGTCCGACTGAAGAGGTGCGGTTGGAAGACCACCACCAAGCGGCGGCCGGGAAAGGCCTGCCTCGCCGCCCCGAGGACCGCTTCGATTTCGGTGGGGTGGTGGGCGTAGTCGTCCACGACCGTGATCTCATCCCTCGCCCCGAGCACATCGAACCGGCGCGCCACGCCGCTGAAGCTGTCGCAGCCGGCGGCGAGCTGCGAGAAGGGCAGTCCGAGCTCGAGGCCGACGGCCAACGCCGCCAGGGTGTTGAGGATGTTGAACCGGCCCGGCAGCCTGATCCCGGCTTGACCCAGGGTTTCTCCATGGCGGACGACCGTGAACCGACTGCCCTCGGGTTCCCTCCGGACATCGACGACGCGGAGGTCGGCGGCGGCGGAGAACCCATAGCTGGTGAGCGGTCGCCTCACCGCCTCGGCCAGGGCCCACGAGCCCTCGTCATCGCGACACAACACGACACGTCCGGTTTCCTCGGTCTGGTTGCAGAAGAGGACGAAGGCCGCCTCCAACTCGGCCGCGGAACCATAGCAATCAAGGTGTTCGGGCTCGAGGTTGGTGACCACCGCGACGGTGGCGCGGATCTCGAGGAAAGACCGGTCGTACTCGTCGGCCTCACAGACCATCGTCTCGCCGCCGCCGATACGCGCGTTGGAGTCGGCGAATCGGGCATGACCGCCGACCAGGACGGTGGGGTCGAGCCCGGCCTCGGTCAACAAATGGCCGATCAGCGAGGTGGTGGTTGTCTTGCCGTGGGTTCCGGCAACGGCGACGCCCCGCCGACCGCGCATGAGTTCGCCGAGGACAGCCGCACGCTTGACCACCCTCATCGGTCCGCGGCGGGCACTCTCGAGTTCGGGCTCCTGATCATCCACCGCTGCAGAGTAGATCACGGTATCGACAGCTTCGAGGTGATTCGGGTCATGCCCGATCCGAACTTCAATACCCAGTGACGTCAGCCTCTCGGTCCGTTCCGATGCGGCAATATCACAGCCGCTCACCCTCGCTCCTCCGGCGTGCAGCACCTCGGCCAGACCGCACATGCCGACCCCGCCGATGCCTATCAGGTGAACGTGGCGTCCGGTCACTGTCCACCCCCGATGGCGAGAACCCGATGGGCGATCCGCCGGGCGGCATCGGGCCTCGCCATGGTCGAGGCCGCCGCCCCCATTTCGACCATCTTCTGCGGGTCGCCCAGGATCTCGTCGAGAAGCTCCGCGACCGTTTTCGGTGTCGCCTCGTCCTCGGTGAGCACGGCCGCGCCACCCGCCTCCTCGAGGGAGCGGGCGTTGAACTCCTGGTGATTGCCCGCCGCGGACGCGAAGGGCACCAGGAGCGCACCACGACCCGCGGCAGCGAGCTCGGACACGGTGAGTGCGCCCGATCTCGCCACCACCATGTCAGCCTCCCGCAGGGATCGCCACGGCTCGGCCAGGAACGCGGAAACCCTGGCCTCGATCCCGAGGTCGGAATAGCTGGTCTTCACCACCTCGGCCCAGCGCCCGCCGGTCTGGTGCTTCACCTCGAAGACCGCCCCTTCACTCTGGAGGATGGCCAACGCTCTCGGCAACATACGGTTGAGGAAGAGCGAGCCCTGGCTGCCGCCGAGGACCAGCAGACGTGGCGGCTGGTGGGGTTCGACCGCATCGATCTCGAAGAAGTCCGTCCGAACCGGATTGCCGGTCCACTCGGCAGGAAGCGACGGAAACCGACTCACGGCGTCGGCGAAACCGCAGCAGATCAGATCCGCCCATGGGGCGAGGAACTTGTTCGTCATTCCCGGAATGGAGTTCTGTTCCTGAAGCACTGTCGGCAGTCCGAGGAGTCCCGCTGCGGCAAGGCCCGCCGCTGAGGCGTAGCCACCGACACCCACCACCGCGAGCGGTTCGAGCTTGAGCAGGGCGCGCACCGCCGTCGTCACGGCCCGCGGTAGCAGGGTAACGGCGCGCGCCGCCGCCGCCGGGCTTCGGGCCTGAATTCCCTCGAGCTCGACGAGGATGATCGGCAGCTTGCGCTCAGGGACGAGGTCGGCCTCGAGTCCGCGGCGGGCACCGAGCCAATGGACCTCCACGCCCAAGGCCTGAAGCTCGGCGGCCACGGCCAAACCCGGGAAGACGTGGCCTCCGGTTCCGCCGCCGGCAATCACCACGCGCCTGCTCATACGCTCGCCTCCCGGGAGAGATTGAGCAGCAGCCCCACCGAAGCGAGGGTGACCACGAGATCGGTCTTGCCATAGCTCACCAGGGGCAGCGGAATACCCTTCGGCGGAAGGAGATCGAGACAGACAACCATGTGAATCAGACTCTGGACGGCGAAGGCGAAGGTCAGACCGAAGGCGAGCAGGGCCCGATCGGGAGAGGCCAGGCGGGCCGCGATCCGCAAGCCCCGCCAGGTGATGAGCACGATGAGACCCAGCAGACCCATCATGCCGATCAGGCCGAGCTCTTCACCGGTGATGGAGAAGATGAAATCGGTGTGCGGTTCGGGCAGGAAGAAGAGCCTCTGCAATCCGCTTCCATAGCCGCGCCCGGCGATCCCGCCGCTGCCGATGGCGACGAGGCTCTGATAGCTCTGCCACCCGGCCGCGCTCGCCGCGTCGGGATCGAGGAAGGCCCGAACACGCGCCAGACGGTAGGTCGAGGTGACGACCGCGACGGCTAGCGCGAGGATGCCCACAACCGTCGGTGCAGCGACCAACCGGATGGGCATCCCGGCGACGAAGGCCATTGCCGCCAACACCACCAGCAGGAGCGCTCCCGAGCCGAGATCGGGCTCGGCGATGATGAGAATCGCCGTCATGGAACAGACCGCCCCAAAGATCCAAAGCCGGCGCACCGGCCAGCCCTCTCGCCGTGCGCGGTCGAGCTCCACCGCGGCAAAGACCATGAGAGCGACCCGCGCCAGGACCGACGGTTGGAGGGAAAATCCTCCGATGGAAAGCCAACGGTGGGTCGCCGCCACCGGCGGCTGGAGAAACGCCGCCGCCAGCAAGAGCCACACCAGCCCGACGCCGAATCGCGCCAGCTTGGGATCGGTGAGGAGATCGGACCGTAGGTGCATGCAGATCACCAGGACGCCGAGACCGACCAGGGCGGTGGCCGCCTGCCAGGTGAAGAAGTACGAGCCGGGCCGACCGTAGCGTTCGGTGGCGATGAGCCACGACGCCGAGGCGAGCAGGGCCAGACCCACCCCCGTTTGGAGGATGGCGGCGCCGAGCAGGAGGCGGTCGAAGCGCTGTCTTATGGGCACGCCGCGACCTCCTCCCGCGCCAGGGCCGCGAAGACGTCGCCGCGCTGTTCGTAACCCGTGAACTGGTCAAAGGAGGCGCAGGCCGGCGCCAGCAACACGGTCTGGCCGGAAACGGCCGCCGCCCGCGCCCGACTCACCGCTTCGTCCAGGGTGCCGCAGCTCTCCACCGGCGCGGCGCCGCTCAGGGCACCGGCGATCTCGCCACCGTCGACCCCGATGACATAAAGCCTTGCAACGGCGCGCCGCACCTCGCCCGCGAGCACGGTGAAATCCTGGCCCTTGGCCTGACCACCCAGGATCAAATGCAGCGAGCCGACCGGGTAGCCTCGCAGGGCAGCCAGAGTCGCCCCGATGTTGGTCGCCTTGGAGTCGTCGATCCAGCGCACTCCGGCGACTTCGTGGACGGTACGGTGGCGGTGTGCGAGACCGTCAAACGACGCCGCAGCTTCGGCCACCTCCTCCAGCCCGGCGCCCATGGCCAATGCCGCGAGGGCCGAGGCGAGAATATTGCTGAGATTGTGGGCTCCGCTCAACCGCACCCGGTCGGTTCTGAGCAGCTCCGAGTCTCCAACCAACAACCGATCACCATCGAGCCAGGCATCCGCCGGACGCTCGAGCGAGAAGAACCGCCTTGCCGCCGCGGTTTCGGTGCTCGCCGAGGCCGGATCGTCGGCGTTGAGGACCGCGGTATCGCCGGCCTCCTGGAAGGCGAAGAGTCGTCGTTTCGCGATCAGGTACTCCTCGAGACCGGCGTGACGTTCGAGGTGGTCCTGGCTGAGATTGAGGAAGACTGCCGCCGACGGCGCCATGGCTGTGAGCAGCTCTGACTGGAAGCTCGAAATCTCCAAGACCCAGCGATCCCAACCGCCTGTGAGAACGAGTTCGGAGGCGGCGGTGCCGAGGTTGCCCCCGGCCACGACATTGAAGCCCCCGGCGCCGAGCATCTCCGCAACCAGGGTAGTCACCGTGCTCTTGCCGTTGGAGCCCGTGACGGCCGCCAACGGCGCCTCCGGCCGGTGGCGCCAGGCGAACTCGATCTCCGAAATCGGATCGAGACCCAGGGTCCTCGCGGCGACTATCAGGGCGGCTGTGGGCGACACGCCGGGAGAGACGACCACAAGATCCACGCCGTCGAGACAGGCTTCGGGATGACCACCGAGGAAGGACCGGGTCCCGTCCGGGAGCTGCGCGAGGATCTCGGTCAAGTCGGACTCGGGCCGCCGATCGGTCACGACGATCTCGGCGCCATCGGCGGCCGCGAGACGCGCCGCCGCCAAACCGGACCGCCCCAGTCCGATCACGAGTACCCGGGAGTAGTTCATTCGGCCCATCCTCACCTCAACTTCAGGGTCGACAGGCCGGCAAGGGCAAAGACCACGGCGATGATCCAAAAACGTGTCACCACCTGGGTCTCGGTCCAGCCCAACAGCTCGAAGTGATGATGGAGCGGCGCCATGCGGAACACCCGCTTGCCGCGCAGCTTGTACGAGAGAACCTGAATCATG
>Ga0316198_10002099_pt1 | contig 11984 bp, 10 predicted proteins | sample OudBieAanoxic_MG_FD_204935 | JGI IMG/M metagenome (GOLD analysis project Ga0316198, IMG submission 204935) | Coastal sediment microbial communities from Oude Bieten Haven, Netherlands - site A anoxic | ecosystem: Environmental > Aquatic > Marine > Coastal > Sediment | place: Netherlands... | reverse complement strand
CTTGTTGCCAGCATTCTTGGGTCGTTGTGTCGTTTTGTTGTGCAGGATGCGCCGATGTCCTGCCTCCTCTCCTTAAATGATTATCCGTGATCCTTGGTGTTTTGGAGGGGTGGTTCCGGGCAACTTGTAGTCGTCAATTGATTTATGTCAACGATCAGATGAATTCACTCGCTCGAACAGGTGCGATGCAGCAGATTGTGGTCTGGAGCGTAGGCTCATGAGCGATCTCGACGCACTCGTTGCCCATTTGCAGCGTCCGGATGCCTATTCTCACCCTGTGAGGTCGGTGGAGCATATCGAGACGCACATCTCACATGTTCTGCTCGCGGGCGAGTACGCCTATAAGCTTAAGAAGCCGCTGGACCTGGGGTTCCTCGATTTCTCCACCTTGGAGCGGCGCAGGTTCTGCTGCGAAGAGGAGTTGAGGCTAAACCGACGCCTAGCACCGCAGACCTATCTGGCCGTGGTGCCCGTGACCGGAAGCGTGCAAGCGCCGGACATGGGAGGGGAAGGGGATATCCTGGAATATGCGGTCAAGATGCGCCGTTTCGATCAAAAGTCTCTGTTGAGTTCCCGACCCCTGGACAGCGATCTCCCTGAACGTATCGCTGAACGCGTCGCCAGCTTCCACCAATCTATTCCTTCGGTCGCTCCAGAGCGGCCTTATGGCGATTTCGATGCGGTGCTAGAGCCGATGCGCTCTAATTTTGCACAGATCCGCTCACGTCTCGCCGGTAACGAGCTGCTCGATCGCCTGCAGCCGCTGGAAGCTTGGACTCTGCGCCGTCACCTGGCACTGCGCGTTGCTCTCTTGCAGCGGAGGGCTCGGGGTTTCGTTCGTGAATGTCATGGCGACATGCATCGTGGGAATATCGCCCTCGATGGTGACGAGATCCTGATTTTCGATGGTATCGAATTCAATCCATCCCTGCGCTGGATCGATACCATGAGCGAGCTGGCTTTCCTTGTGATGGACCTGGAAGAGGCAGGAGAGGCGAAACAAGCACGTCGCCTGCTGAACCGTTATCTAGAACTCACCGGCGACTACGATGGTTTGCGAGTGTTCGATTTCTATAAGCTATATCGTGCCATGGTCCGGGCCAAGGTCATTGCTATCCGTCTTGATCAGCCAGATCTGGATGACAGGGAGGTCATTCGGGATAAAGATGAGCTGGAAGGTTATCTGGACCTTGCCGAGGAATACACCCGCCCGAGATATCTCGGAATTTATCTCGCTCACGGGGTGTCCGCTTCCGGAAAGAGTCGGTTGTGCAAGAGATTGCGTGAGCAGTTGCCCTTTATCCATATCCGTTCCGACATTGAGCGCAAGCGTCTGTTCGGACTATCGGAAAATGCGCGAAGCAACGAGGGGCGCAACGACGCGGGTATCTATGGGCCAGACGCGAGCGAACGCACCTATGCGCGTCTACATGAGCTGGTAGGGACCATACTTGACGCCGGTTACAGTCCGCTGGTGGATGCAACCTTTCTGAAGGCATCTCAGCGTGAACCATTCATTGCGCTTGCAAAAGAGCGTGGTGTTTCCTGTAGGATTCTGGATCTGCAGGCCCCGGATGCCGTTCTGCGACAGCGGATCTTGGACCGTGAGAAGGACGGTCAAGACCCATCCGAGGCGGGTATTGCCGTGCTCGATCGGCAGCTCGCCATGCGTGAACCCTTGGGTTATGAAGAGCAGGTTCTTGCGATAACCATTGATTCCACGGACCCGAATGCGTTGGGGACATTGCCGGCCCGTTTGGCAGCGAGTGTCGCGGCAATTCGGGTTGAACGATAGCCACTGTGTCGCGCGCCTGGATTGTCAGGGGCTTGGAAACGGCAACGCTCCCTCAACCGCGCATCGAGTCGAAGAATTCCCCGTTGGTCTTGGTGGCCTTGAGCTTGTCGTGTAGGAACTCCATAGCGGCGAGCTCGTCCATGGGATGCAAGATTTTACGCAGGATCCACATTTTCTGTAGCTCTGCCGGATCCATGAGCAGCTCTTCGCGGCGGGTGCCGGAGCGGTTGATGTTGATGGAGGGGAAGATGCGTTTCTCGGCGATACGCCGATCCATGTGGATCTCCATGTTGCCGGTACCCTTGAACTCCTCGTAGATCACGTCGTCCATGCGCGAGCCCGTGTCCACCAGGGCGGTGGCGAGGATCGTCAGCGAACCGCCTTCCTCCACGTTGCGCGCGGCGCCGAAGAAGCGTTTAGGTCGTTGCAAGGCATTGGCATCCACACCGCCGGTAAGCACCTTGCCGGAGGAGGGCACGACGGTATTGTAGGCGCGAGCCAGACGGGTGATGGAGTCGAGCAGGATGACGACGTCTTTCTTGTGCTCGACAAGGCGCTTGGCCTTCTCTATGACCATCTCGGCCACCTGTACATGGCGTGTGGCGGGCTCGTCGAAGGTAGAGGAGATGACCTCGCCGCGCACAGAGCGGGCCATTTCGGTGACCTCTTCCGGGCGTTCGTCGATGAGCATCACGATGAGAAAGCAGTCCGGATGGTTGTGGCCGATGGACTGGGCGATGTTCTGCAACATCATGGTCTTGCCCGCCTTGGGCGGGGAGACGATGAGCCCGCGTTGGCCCTTGCCGATGGGGGCAACCAGGTCGATGGTGCGGGCGGTGATATCCTCCGTACTGCCGTTACCGATCTCCAGATGCAGCCGCTTATTGGCGAACAGCGGCGTGAAGTTCTCGAACAGGATCTTGTTTTTGGCGTTCTCCGGCCGGTCGAAGTTGATGTCGTTGACCTTCAACAGTGCGAAGTAGCGTTCCCCGTCCTTCGGAGGGCGGATCTTGCCGGATATAGTGTCGCCTGTGCGCAGGCTGAAGCGGCGGATCTGGCTGGGCGAGACATAGATATCGTCTGGGCCGGCCAGATAGGACGCATCGTCCGAGCGCAGAAAACCGAAACCGTCCTGCAGGATTTCCAACACGCCGTCGCCGTAGATGTCCTCCCCCCGCTTCGCCTGCGCCTTGAGGATGGCGAAGATCAGATCCTGTTTGCGGGATCGGCCGACGCCTTCGATAGACATGGACTGTGCCAAGTCAACCAGCTCGGGCACGGGCATCTTTTTGAGTTCGGTGAGATTCATGATTGCTGATTTGTGGGGGTGTGGTAAGGGTTGCTCGAAGTTACCTGCCATCATCGAAGGCAGGCCGAACGGCGCAGCGGAGAGGGGCGGTGACAGATTCTCGGAGGAAGGGCGCCCGGGAGGGCGCCGCATTAGGTCACGTCAGAGCTTCGGGGCTTCGGGGAAGCCTCTCCTAGGGAGTCGGATTTACAGGTTGCTGTCGATAAAGGCCGTGAGCTGGGATTTGGAAACGGCGCCGACCTTGGTAGCCTCCACTTCGCCCCGCTTGAATAGCATGAGCGTCGGAATGCCGCGAATTCCGAATCGCGGTGGGGTATCTGGATTCTGGTCGATATTGAGTTTGGCGATGCGGATTTTGCCCTCATACTCATCGGCGATCTCGTCTAGCACGGGCGCGATCATCTTGCATGGACCACACCAGTCGGCCCAGTAATCGACGAGGACGGGATCCGAGGACTTTAGCACCTCTTGCTCGAAGGATTCATCCGTCAAATGGATGATGCGGTCGCTCACTTGGGTTGATCTCCCTAGTTGGGGTTGATGCTTGTGGGGCGAAGGTACACCCCTTTCGGGGACTCCGCGCGGGGCGGACGAGCGGTCGGGCGTATTGGCGTTGGAATCTGCCCTTGGGTAAGATGCTATTTCAGCCAACATTCTAGAAATTTGCAAGCCCTCTGGCCAGGAGGGCGCCTACATGGCCCTCAAGCCACCGGTTTTCATGACCCAAACACATCTCTCAAATACCCGTTTCGATTCATTCGATCTCGATCCACGCATTCTCCAGGGGCTCGCCGACGCGGGTTTCGCCTACTGTACCCCCATCCAAGCCGAGACTCTACCTATTGCGCTATCGGGGCGCGACGTGGCCGGACAGGCCCAGACTGGTACAGGCAAGACGGCCGCCTTTGTGGTTGCTACCTTGCACCGCTTGCTGACGCGTGGGCCGAGTTCGGAGCGGCGACCGAATCAGCCACGTGCCTTGATGGTCGCCCCGACCCGGGAGCTTGCGGTACAGATTCACAAGGATACCCTGGCACTCGCCAGGCATTGCGGTTTTCGACTCGGACTGGTCTATGGCGGCACCGGGTATCAGAAGCAGCGTGACGAGGTTGCCGCGGGTGTGGATATCCTGATCGGTACTCCTGGCAGGCTTATCGACTATTTCAAGCAGCGCGTGTTCGACCTGCACGCATTGGATGTGGTGGTCATCGACGAAGCGGATCGGATGTTCGACCTGGGATTCATCAAGGATATCCGCTATCTGTTGCGACGCATGCCGCCGCCGGACCAGCGTCTAGGCATGTTGTTTTCCGCCACCTTGTCCTATCGGGTGACAGAGCTTGCCTACGAGCATATGAGCGATCCCAGGCCGGTGGCCATCGAACCGGATCAAGTGACCGTAGATCGGGTCGTCCAGCGCTGCTATATGGTAGCGAACGATGAGAAAATTTCGCTGTTGGTCGGGTTCTTGCGCAGCCTTGAGGATGCCCGGGTTATCGTCTTTGCCAACACCAAGCGTGCCACCGAGGGTATTTGGGGCTTTCTCGAAGGCAACGGTTTTCGCGCCGCCGTGCTGTCCGGAGATGTTCCGCAGACAAAGCGTCTGAGCCTGCTCAAGGCGTTCCAGCATGGGGAGCTTCCGGTTCTGGTGGCCACGGACGTGGCGGCCCGCGGTCTGCACATCCCCGACGTGACCCACGTCATTAATTATGATTTACCCGATGATGCCGAGGACTATGTCCACCGCATCGGTCGTACCGCACGCGCCGGTGCCAAGGGCGATGCCATCAGCTTTGTGTGCGAGACCTACGCCTTTTGTCTGCCCGATATCGAGAAGTTCATAGGTGCCAAGATTGCGGTCGAGCCGGTACGGAGCGAGATGCTGGCAGCGATCAATCCCCGCAGCCGGGTACATGTACCGCGTCATCGGCGGGAAGATCGGCCAGGTGGCGGCGCGGGCAGGCGGAGCGGTCGCGGCCAGGGGGCGAGAGGTCGCTCGGGGGGTTCTGCATCCGGGGAACGACAAGCGCCAAAGGAGCGATCCGCGGAGGGCGAGGGCAAGCAAGATGAGGCCAAGACAGAGGAGGGCGATGTCCAGAAGCAGCGTCGGCGCAGACGAAGGCGTTCGGGCAAACCGGCCGGTACTGGGGGCGATTCCGCGGCACCCTCGACGCGTTGAGTCGCTGGGCGCCACGCAGGGGATCAATATCCCCGTCATTCGTATGATGCGCCAATAAGAAACCGAATCCATGCCTAGCGCTCCTCGCTCTTGAAAAGTCAGGCACATAGTCCCGGCAGCAGGTCGGCGAAATGTGCAATGGCCGGAAACTCTCCAGCGTCTCGTGGTGGGGCTTTGGAGTCTGGCCGAAGCACGGCGAGCAGGTGACGGAAACCGTAGCTGCGTGCGGTGCTTAGTACGCTTGGGCTATCGTCCACGAACAGGGTGCGGTCTTTGTCGAAGGGCTCGAACTGCTGTACCCGATGCCAAAATTCCGGCGACTCCTTTGGCACGCCCAGATCGTGGGAACAGATGATGCGTTCCAGGTGACCGGCGAGGCGTGTCTTCTCCATCTTGATGGCGATGGACTTCTGGTGCGCGTTGGTTACCAGCACACGACGCTTGCCTCGTTTGGCCAGTGCCTGCAGAAATTCGAGAACGTGAGGATGGATCGCGATCAGGTGATCCGTCTCCTCCTTGAGTAGGGCTATATCGAGCCCTAGGGCGCGGCTCCAGTGGTCGACGCAATACCACTCCAGCGTTCCTTCCAGGCTCTTGTAGCGCTCGTAGAGTTCGATACGGGCCGTCTCCAGGGGCATGGCGCGTGCCTGTGCATAACATGCCGGCACATATTGCAGCCAGAAATGGTTGTCGAAGTGCAAGTCCAGCAAGGTGCCGTCCATGTCGAGGAAGACCTTGTCTACGTCGTTCCAGTCGATCATTTGTGCGTTTCCAGCCTGTGATGAAGATCAAGCCGAAGATTCTCTCCCGAAAAGTGGCGGTAAGCACCAGGATCTTCCAGGTGGAGGCACTGGATCTGGAGTTTTCCAACGGTGTCCGACGCCAGTTCGAGCGTATTCTCGGTGGACGCGGATCGGTACTTGTAGTGCCGCTGCTTGATGATCGGACCATGCTCATGACCCGTGAATATGCTGCGGGAACCGACCGATATGAACTTGGCTTTCCCAAAGGCGTAATCGATCCAGGGGAAGGGCCTCGTCAGGCGGCCAATCGCGAGCTACAGGAAGAAGTTGGCTACGCTGCCCGCCGCATCGACCTGATGCGAACCATGTCGATAGCGCCAGGCTACATCGAGCATGTTACCTATATCATTTTAGCACGCGATCTCTACGCTCAGTACGCCGAGGGCGACGAGCCGGAGCCCATTGAGGTGATTCCTTGGTCAATTGACGATGTTGACGGTCTGCTAGCGCGGGAAGATTTCAGCGAGGCACGTTCGATTGCGGCTGTTTTTTTGGCACTGCGATTCTTGCGGGGAAAGTTGGGGAATTCCGCTATGGACAGCCCGTCGTCCAAATAGCATCTTGTACCGTCAGCCGTCCCACCGTTCCGATGTTTCCCGTGTCCTGCGCGCCGTGCGCATGGCGGTAACAACGAGATCACCACAGGAGACCAAGGCATGACCCGCTTTTTCGCACCCGTGGCTGCGATCCTATTCGCTTGTCTGCTGCTGGCTATGCCGGGCGCAGCTGCCGTCGACAGTGACGATGCCTACAGCTTCGATGATTTTCCCAGCGAAACTCTACTGGAGTACCCGGACTGGTTCAAAGACAGCTTCCTGTATCTGAACGATGACCTGCATGAAGCTGTCGAGGCTGGCAAGAGTGGATTGATGGTCTACTTCGGGCAGCGTCGTTGCGCTTACTGCCACAAGCTGATGGACGTGAACTTTGGCCTAGACGACATCGTCGAGTACACCAATCGTCACTTCGATGTGGTGCCAATTGACATCTGGGGGGTACGTGAAGTCACGGGTATCGATGGCGCCGTACAGACAGAGCGCGAGTTCGCCCTGGCTAACGATACGAACTTCACACCCTCCATCGTCTTTTACGACAAGGATGGCCGTGAGGCCCTGCGTCTGCGTGGTTATTATCCTCCTTACCAATTCAGAGCGGCGCTGGAATACGTGGCTGACGGCCATTACCAGCGGGAGACTTTCAGGGACTATCTCGCGCGCGGTGAGGGGCGCATGTTGTTCGATTCGGACGATCTAAATGAAGAGGGTTTCTTTGCTGCCCCGCCCTTCAATCTGGATCGTAGCCATTTCCCGAGTGGTCGCCCGTTGGCGGTATTCTTCGAGCAGGGCGATTGTCATGCCTGCGACGTGTTGCACGGGCAGGCCCTGCGCGAGCCTGCCATCTACCGCCTGTTCGAGGAGTTCGACAATGTCCAGCTTGATATGTGGTCCGATACGCGGATTGTTACGCCCACTGGCGCACGCTCTACGGCGCAGAAATGGGCCGAAGAACTCGGCCTGTTCTATGCGCCTTCCATTGTCTTCTTCGACGAAAAAGGTAGAGAGATCCTGCGTGTCGACTCCGTTGTGCGCTTTTATCGCTTGCGCAACGTGCTTAATTACATCAACAGCAAGGCCTATCTGACCGAGAGCTATCAGCAGTGGCGGGTGTCGCGATCATTCTGAGATCGCCCGAATTCGACATCCTGTCGAAGGATGCCGACGGCGGGTTGCCTGACTATGGGCAACAACTTCCGCTTAGTGCTGGGTACAGAACCTGTCGAGATAATCTTCGTAATCGTTGCGGCGTCGGCGGAGCTTTCCGCCTTGTGCAGCCTTATAACCGCGTCTTAGCTGCCGGTTGACCTCCTCGAGCTGTCGGCTTTTTTTCCAACAGCGTCTTACTTGCGCCGGGTCTGCGGTTTCCGCGGTTGGCTTTCGCGCTTTTCCGCTAGCGCGCTTATCCCGTCTCTTTTCAGCTTTTTCCGCTGGCTTTGGTGGTACCCAGCCGGTGCGTCCGGGTTCGATGGTCAATTCCTGCTCCTTTCGCGCTGGCGCACAGGGCGTCTGGCGAAACTCTACAGCGCCGCTCGGACTGGTGCAGCGGAATACCTTGGTCTCGGTTGCGCCCATTGCTGTGGCGAAAAGGGCGATCAAGGCGGCAAGGTACAAGCGTGTCTTTCGTCCTATCGGGTTGTTATTTGTGCAGTGCAACATTTCGCCGTATCCTTTGCGCCCGAACCGTCGACGTAATGCGCGATACCGGTGGGTGTTTGTAAAGAAACGTTCATGATTTTCTCACATCTCGTGGGCGTCAAAATCATCCTATCTCCTGATCTGGGCCAGCTTGAACCGGGCCGAGTGTCGTATGTCCGGTAAGGGAGCGAATATGCAAAGTCTTTATGTAGCCGGTGCCGGAGCCGGCACCGGCAAGTCCGCGATCATCCTCGGTGTGATGGAGATGCTCTCCGCGGTCAATCGGAGGGTAGGTTTTTTCCGTCCCATCGTCCGCCGCTCAGTGGATGACGACAATCTGATTGCGCTAATGCGTAGCCGTTACGATCTGCCATTCGTCCCCGAGATGCTCTATGGCTGTACGGCGACAATGGCGCAGCAACTGATGGGCCGCGGTCGCTATGACGAGCTTCTAAAGCGTATTCTAAACAAATACAAGACGTTGGAAGAAAGTTGCGACCTGGTTGTCTGTGCCGGTACAGATTTCGATGGATTGGTACCGTCGCTCGAGTTCGATTTCAATGCCGATCTGGCTAATAACTTGGGTTGTATGATTCTAGTCGTGATTAAGGGCTTCCAACGCGAACCCGATGTCATCATGGACTCCGTCCGGCTTGCACATGAATCCCTGCTCGATCGAGACGGCGAATTGTTGGCTACCGTGGTTAACGGCGTGCCGGAGCACCATGTCGTCGCGACCCAGTCGTGTGCCCGTGCTGCGCTACCTGTCAACGAGATGGTCTACGTCCTGCCCGTGCAGCCGACGCTGAGTATGCCGACGGTGGGCGAGATCAGCAAATCCCTTGGAGCGACCTGTCTTTGCGGCGATGGCGATGCCCTCAATCAGGTGGTGAGTAACTTCAAGATCGCCGCTATGGGCGTATCCGAGTTTCTGAAGTATGTAGAAGACGGTTGCCTCATCGTCACCCCCGGTGACCGCTCGGACATCATCCTGGCGAGTCTCGCCGCGGATGTCTCCTCCAACTATCCGCGCGTGGCTGGTCTGTTGCTGACCGGCGGATTGCAGCCCGCGCCAACGGTCCAAAATTTGATGACGGGTCTGCGGCGGACCAAGGTGTCTATCTTGCAGGTTCCGTCGGATACTTACTCCACCGCCATGGCTCTCAACCGCGTCGAAGTCGCCATCCTGCCCGGCGACGAGCGCAAGATCGCTGCGGCTTTGGGTCTTTTCGAGTCCTATGTAAAAACCGACGAGTTGTTGCAGCGGGTCGCTGTCCGCCGTTCCATACGGCGTACCCCGCTGATGTTCGAGTACGAGCTCATTCGGCGCGCGAAGTCTCAGCGCCGTCATGTCGTGCTACCCGAGGGGCACGACGAGCGTATCTTGCGGGCTGCCGAGATACTGACCCTACGCGACGTGGTTGATCTCACCCTGCTCGGCAATCCTGAAAAAGTCGACCGGCGCATCGCCGAGCTGGGCCTGAAGCTAGACGGGATTCGCATCATCGACCCGGCCAGCTCCCCGGACCGTGAGCGCTATGCCAATGCCTACTTCGAGCTGCGCAAGCACAAGGGGATCTCGGAGCAGATGGCCTTCGACCTGATGGATGATGTCAGCTATTTCGGCACGGCGATGGTGTACCATGAGGATGCGCATGGGATGGTGTCCGGCGCCGTGCACACCACGCAACACACCATCCGCCCCGCCTTCGAGATCGTCAAGACGCGTCCAGACGTCATGATTGTCTCCAGCGTCTTCTTTATGTGCCTCGCCGACCGTGTCCTAGTCTACGGCGATTGTGCAGTGAACCCGAATCCGAATTCGGCGCAGTTGGCGGATATCGCCATCTCTTCCGCCCAGACCGCTGCCAACTTCGGCATCGAGCCACGGGTCGCTATGCTGTCCTATTCGACCGGAAAGTCAGGTAAGGGGGCGGATGTGGATAAAGTGCGAGAGGCAGTACGCATCGCCCAGGAGCGCTGCCCCGACCTCAAGCTCGAGGGTCCCATGCAGTACGATGCGGCGGTGGATGCGGGTGTGGCCCGCTCCAAGATGCCGGGTAGCGAGGTGGCGGGGCAGGCCACCGTGTTCATCTTTCCGGACCTGAATACGGGCAACAATACCTACAAGGCAGTCCAGCGTAGCGCCGGCGCGGTGGCTATCGGTCCCGTCCTGCAGGGCCTAAACAAGCCCGTGAACGACCTCAGTCGTGGCTGTCTGGTTGCGGACATCGTCAACACCGTTGCGATCACCGCGATCCAGGCACAAGACTCGATGGAGGGTACGTCGTGATTCCGCAGTCAGAAATCCCCATGAAGGTACTGGTCTTAAATTCCGGTAGCTCGTCCATCAAGTACCAACTATTCATCGTAGACGATTGGCAGGTGCTGGCCTCCGGCTCCATCAGCCGTATCGGCGAGAAGCAGAGCGATCTCGTTGGCAGTTGGGTCAACGCAAGCGGCGAGTCCGAGTCGTGCCGGTTGTCACTGGCCATCGCGACACATGAAACGGGGCTCGAACGCATTGTTGATCGCTTGCGGGAGAGTGGGGTGTTGGCGGATATCGCCGAGCTGGCCGTCGTTGGCCACCGCGTGGTTCATGGCGGTGAGGCATTTCACCGTCCCACGCTGGTCGACGATCGAGTGATCGATGTCATCCGCGACATGATTCCCCTGGCGCCTCTGCACAACCCTGCGAATTTGGCGGGTATAGAGGTGGCGCGCGGGCTCTTTCCGGGCACGCCGCAGGTGGCCGTCTTCGATACTGCTTTCCATCAGACTATGCAGCCGGTTGCCTACCGTTACGCCCTCCCAGAGTATCTTTACAGCGATCACAAGGTACGCCGCTATGGATTTCACGGCACCTCGTATGGCTATGTGTGCAAACGTGCCGCAGCGCTCCTGGACAAGCCGCTGGACGCATGCAATCTCGTTGCCCTGCATCTGGGTAATGGTGCCAGCGCGGCGGCCGTGCGTGGCGGTCAATGCGTCGATACCTCAATGGGGTTGACGCCGCTGGAGGGTTTGGTCATGGGCTCGCGCTGTGGCGATATCGACCCGGCGATCCACTTCTATCTTGCTGACAATTTGGGGCTGAGCAATGCAGAACTGGAAGAGCTATTTAACCGAAAGAGCGGTCTGACTGGCCTATGCGGCGTCAACGACATGCGCGAGATTCATCGACGCGCTGCCCGGGGCAATAAGCGCGCCGAGCTGGCGATAGATGTCTTCTGTCACCGCCTCAAGAAGTATCTGGGGGCCTATTACGCGGAGCTCGGGCGGCTCGATGCGGTCGTTTTCACCGGGGGTATCGGCGAGAACGATTCCGAGGTGCGAGCACGGACCTGCGCGGGACTGGAGCCACTTGGTATCCGACTCGATGCTCACGCCAATGTCTCTCGCGCATCCACGGAGAGGGTTATCTCGGCCGCGGATAGCCGCGTCAAGTTGTTGGTGATCCCAACCAATGAGGAGCTGGAGATTGCTCGGGAGGCTTTACAGGCGGTGGTGTCTCCGAGCGATTGATGCGTCGCTGAAAGAAAAGAAGCCGCCCCCCAATCTGGTGGGCGGGGCGGCAATCAAGGAGGAGTGGATGGTTCCGCGACTAAAGCTACCAGCCTGCGCCCCTGCCGTATTTGACAATCCGCAATCCTTGTGCACTTGCGGATCCAACTGCCGAATTTAGGCTGAGCTGTTGGAGTTCAGC
>Ga0316198_10002098_pt1 | contig 11984 bp, 12 predicted proteins | sample OudBieAanoxic_MG_FD_204935 | JGI IMG/M metagenome (GOLD analysis project Ga0316198, IMG submission 204935) | Coastal sediment microbial communities from Oude Bieten Haven, Netherlands - site A anoxic | ecosystem: Environmental > Aquatic > Marine > Coastal > Sediment | place: Netherlands... | reverse complement strand
CGGGGAACATACTGGGAGATGCGCGCCAAACCCGTGTCCACCACGTACTTGATCCCCGGAATCGTGATGGATGTCTCGGCCACGTTGGTGGCCACGATGATCTTACGGGCCGCGGTGCTCGCGAAAACCCTTCGCTGCTCCCCGGCACTGAGCCGGGCAAACAGGGGCAGGATCACGGTCCTCGCAAAATGGCGCCCCCCCAGTGTCTCGCAGGTCTCCCGGATATCCTGCTCGGTGGGCATGAAAATCAGGATGTCCCCCCGGCTGCGGCTGGCCGCCAGCCGATCCACGGCGGTTGCCGCCAATTCAACGGGCGTGCGGTCCTCCTTGTCTTCCCGATCGGCATCGGGATAGAAATAGCGTGTCTCTACCGGATAAAGCCGCCCGGACACCTCGATCACCGGTGCATCGTCAAATGCCTTGGAGAATTTCTCGGTGTCGATGGTGGCCGAGGTAATGATCAACTTCAGGTTCCTTCGTTTGCGAACCAGCTGTTTCAGGATGCCGAGCACAAAATCGATGTTCAGGCTGCGCTCGTGGGCCTCATCGACGATAATCGTATCGTACTCGTTGAGCCAGGGATCGCCCTGGGTTTCCGCCAGCAGAATGCCGTCGGTAACCACCTTGATGAAGGCGTCGGGACCGCTCTTGTCCTGAAAGCGGATCTTGTACCCCACCGATAGTCCGAGGTCCTCTCCCAACTCCTCGGCGATGCGGGCGGCCACTGTGGTGGCGGCAATGCGCCGGGGCTGGGTGCAGGCAATCTTGCCGTCGATGCCGCGCCCGGCAGCCAAGCAGAACTTGGGAATCTGAGTGGTTTTTCCCGATCCGGTCTCACCGGAGATGATGGTCACCGGATGATTGTGGATGCTGTCGATGATCGCCGCCTTTGCCGCGGTGATCGGCAGATGGGTCAGATCATGAAATCGAGGAACCTTTTCACGGCGCCGCTGCCTTCTGGCAACGGCGTCACGGATTTTCGGTGCCAGGCTGTTCAGGCGTCGGGCAATCTGCGCAACTGCGATCTTTTTCTGAGACCGCGCCAGGCGGTCCAATTCACGGCGCAGGGCGATGGCGTCGCTGTGCATGGCCTTTTTAAGCAGGTTGCGAAATTGGTCAATTTGCTTTTGATTGTCGGTCACGGATGGTCCTGTTCGTCTGTTTGCCTGGGCTTAGTCGCGCCCTTTTCTACCATGACCAATAACGAAAACAACCCTTTTTACCGGCGGAGGTCAGCAAGTCGGGTATTCCCCGCAGCGTGGGACGGGCAATGCGAGCGAACTGGAAATCGATTTTCATCCTTACGGTAAAGACTCCTCGCGGCGAGCCGCGGGGATTCTTTAATTGTGCCGATTCGCGCGATCTGCTAAACTGGTTGTTGATTTAGTGCTGCCGGTGTTGCGCTTGGCATCGAGGCAGGATTCAACAACACGCGGAGGTTGACAAACCAAGAGATGACAAGGAACTATTTGGACTGGCGTGGATTGTTCGCCGTTTTAAGTTGTGCTCTGCTTTTGATCGGCGCCATCGATCAGACCACCAAGGATGCGCTCACGGTCAGGCACATCCTCAGGGTCATCGCCGAGAAGCCCCCCCGGTCCGACACCCAAGAGCTCAGCGCTGAAGTGACCGAGAAAGAGCTCAACGCCTACATTGCCTATCGTCTGGCACTGGAGAAGGAACCGGTTTGCGACAGCCTGACGGTGAAACTGCTGGAACGCAACCATGTTCACGGCAAAATGCGGTTTGATGCGCAGCGGCTCAACCTGGACTCCCTGTTGGGCGAAAACCTGGTTTTCGATTTCAAGGGCGTTTTTCTGACCCGCGATGGGGCGGCCCGTATCGACCTGGTCTCCCTGCAGCTCAACGGCCAACCCATTGATCCGCAAGTGCTGGACTTCGTTATCCACACGGCTGCATTGGTATACCGAACGGAATCGTCAGGCATCGGTGACTGGTATGAATTGCCCAAAGGGATCAACCGGATAAGCGTGAATAAAGCCAAAGCCATTTTGTATTATTGAAGGTTCCCATGTAACCTTTTTCATTCTCCTTCGTTACAGGATCAACCAATCACCTAAAAGGAGGTAAAAATGAAAAAAATTGCAGGGTTCATTACGGCGGTGATGCTGATTTGTTCAACGGTTGCCTACGCCGGTGGGGATAAGAACCAGAATCGGCATGACGGGAGCAAGGGCAAAGGCCAAACCAACCAGGAGCGCATCAATAAGTAGTGGCCATCCTAAAACGGTTATTTTTGTATATCGGGGTTTGAACCGCGACAGCGCTCGCTAACCCCGCCGTAAGCGGCGGGGTTAGCGAGCAAACTGGAAATCGATTTTTTTATCCTTACGGTGAAGATTCCCCTCGGCTTGCCGCGGGGAGGCTTCAATTTCGATTCAGCCCCGATGTTTTTTTTACGGTGTGACAGTACCCATGCGGGTAAAGCGCTGAATCCTTCTGGACCTAATGGGTTCAACGATCGCTTTCATGCACGATTTCGGGGAAATGCCCCTCCTTGCAGATCAACCCATCAATCGGCTGATCGAACATCACAGAAAACCCATTCTGAACTCTGCGGACCACCTTTCCTTTGACCTGAAGCTGGTTTTCGAACTCGAAAACCGGAAATTTGAGTTCAATGGACTGGCCCTCGGCAATCCGCCGCCAGGTATTGATAAAAACCCCTGTGGCACCGATATTCTTGATGATGTCCCGAAACGACCCTTCCTTGACGGTATATTCCACAATAATAAAGGCAGTTTCAAATCACCGCTGAAAATCAGTGGTCAAATAAGCCAAAATATAGTAAGCAGCGCCGTTATTGGCATGTCCGCCGGTTGGTGTTTTTCGGCTTGATTTTTCCTCTACCAGTAAAGGTTTTTATTTACGCACAGCCCCCTGAAATGTTAATAAAACTGGTGGCCACAGCCGCCCAGGCAAGCCCCTCCGGCTTTCTAAAGGACAACACTTACGCGGCCCTTAGCGCCTGAATCGAATCCTCATTTGCATCAAGGCCTCACATGGCATCGAAGAAGAAAAAAAGAGTACGCAAAAATAGCTACAAGCAAAACCAGGCCAAAGAACCTTGGCCCACTATTGTGGCCTATGCAGACAAATTGCTTAAAAATACCAAACCCAGGCAAGCCATTGCACTTTTCAAGCAGGCCCTGAAAAAAGGGGCTCCTTCCCAAGAGGTGGAACCACAACTATTTCAAGCTTACCTGGCACGGGAAACCCAGCTGCGCAGCAAGGGCATGGCATCGGAGGCTGATACCGTGCGCCGGCAGGCCCTAAAGTACCAGCCGGCGGCCGCCGACATGTCGGCAATGGCCCTGCTGGCCCTGGCCCCCGGCCTCGGTGTTGATGCCCTGTTCGTACACTATCTGGATTTTCTGGAACATCATCCGCCGGATGCCGACCTGGCCTGCCATGTGGCCGGGCGTTTGATTATCAGTAGACAATGGGATCTGCTCGACCGGCTGCCCGGCGGGATACCGCTAAAGGATGATGCCCCAAAAGCCATTCCAGCCGCCGATGCCATGCATACCGGAGCGTGGGAAAGAGCCTTGGAGGCTTATAAAGGCCTGCCCCGCAAATCCCCCTATGCGCCGGCCAGCCTTTTTTGCCGGGCCATGTGCGCCTTTTACAATGACGATGATACGGCCATGGCGCGCGCCCTGGACATGCTAACCGAAAATTCTCCGCTCTATCCCCTGGCACGAAGGCTGGCCAGCGTTCCCGGCGAGATCGCCCCCCTGTGGGAAGGCTCCCTGGAAGCCGAGCGGCAGATCATGATGCTCAAGGATCATATCCAAACGGCCAAGGTAAATCAGACCCTTGGCTGGCTTCAGGCCGCCGCCGGGGCCCTGCTACCCCAGGCACGCCAGCGAGCGCTTCGGGAACTGTTTGAGCTGCTTTATCCCATGGCCATCCACGGCCGGCTGAGCCAGGATCTCCTGGAACGGCTAATCACCCGCGGCCTGGACCGGGAGACCGCACAGGGATTGCTTGCCAAGTTTTGCTTCTTTGCTTTCCAGACGCCCCTGTTGGACCTGGCCCGATACTTCCCGTATCTGGAAAAGGAGTTTCCCCTGGCCGAGGAAACCCCTCTGGCCAAGGCACTGGTCATCCTGGAAACCTTGCGCCGTCTGGAAGAGGGCTTCGAATCTTCCTGGATCTCGCATCATCATATCCAACGACTCCGCCAGGTGTTTGGCCTGCAGGCCGACGATCTTTACGAGCTTAAAATCGAACTCAATGTCAAGGCCCTGGAGCTGGACCCGGACAACCGGGCGGGATACGAGCGGCTGGCCAAGTGGTATCCGGTCTCGCGGCAATCAAAAAATTTGGTGGAACGCGGTTTACGGCTGATGCTGGATCGGTTTCCCGAAGACCCTTTTGCCTGCCTGGCGCTTGCCACCCTCTATTATAGCAAGAACGCCTTTCGCAAAGCGCAAGAAGTGCTGGACGAGGCCCTGCGCAGGGCACCCCACGACCGGCAGGTGACCGAACGCCACGTTCTGTCATTGTTGATTTCGGCCCACCAGCGCCTCAAGCGCGGCAAACTGGAACTGGCCAAACAGGACCTCGCGCAGGCAGCCCAAAAGAACACGGCTACACTAAAGTTTATTATCATTGAAAAGCAACTTTTGTTTCGATTGGAACAGCAGGGCCAGCTTTCCCTGTTTGACGGCACCGCCCAGATCACCCCCCAAAAAACCAGTGCGTTGGTGGACCAGGCTTTGACCCCCCTGCCCCTTTTCGAGCGTTTGAAAGTTCTTGGGTACCTATCCATGGACAGCGAGCCGCGCCGGGATCGCTGGCCCCGTGAGGTGATTCTGGAGGTGAACAAGATGCTGCGCAAGCACCTGCGCCAGCACAAGCAGTTGACCTCCAGCCAGCTTGTCGCCCTTCTGCAGCGGCCGCCCCGGGAGTTTGAGCCCCTCACGGGACGTGCCAGCCTGGCGCCCTATTTTCTGTCCAATGCCAAGACGTTTTTATCTGCTGTGGACAACCAAGATATTATCACAGTGTTGGATATTCTGGTGGACGCGCGCTGTTTTGACGCCCTTCTGGCCGAAATCCGCCGGCGCAAAGGCAAAAAGCGCAGTCTATTGAACTGCCTGCTGACTTTTTACGAGGTGGCCGTCGATCAGATCGCCAAGCCCGGCTATTTCGATCCGACGGTTTTTCGCATGGTGGTGGACACCGCCGACGAAAGCTGGATGGAACCCCTGCGGGCCGCTGCCCGCAGGTTGTCCAACCACACCGGCGGGCCGTTGAAAAAGGCCTTGGGCACATTCAATTTCACCCCCTTTGCGGACCTCATGCCCGATTTTTCCTTGTTTGATGATGACGAAGAAACCTTTCTTGATGACATAATCAACGAGATGGACGAGGATGATCTTCCCGGCGGCTCCATGGCCATAATGTCGCTGTTATCGATGGCGGAAACCTTGCAGACTGTGCCCCTGGAAGAGATTTTGGAAGACGATGACATGTTCCTGGAGAGAATAGGCCGGGCGATGGAAAATTTCATGCTTGAAAACGACTTTGATACCATACCCAACTCGGCGCTGCGGACCCTCCGTAAAAAGATGCAACGGTCTGATGACCTCATCAGTTCCCTGCTCTTTTCTTTCGATCGGTACCTTAACCAGCAGACCATTGACCATCTGCCGCCCAAAACCAGGCTTTTTTTTATCGGAAAGGATTGAACGCATGCTGACCTATTATCTAATCCTGGGGCTGCCCCCCGATGCCAACGATGGCCAGATCCGCGAACGCTATCTGGAACTGGTCAAACGCTATACGCCGGAAAAAGAACCCCGCCGGTTCCAGGAAATCAGCGAGGCATTTGAGCAATTGAAAAATGTCCGCGCACGGGTGCGCAGCCGCATCCTGGGACCCCTGGAATGCAAGGACAGCGAAGCGTCTCTGGCACGCTTGGCCCGCGCCAGCCGGCCTGCCCGGCGCCGGGTGGGCTTGGGGGAACTGTTGGCGTACATCTCTGCGAAGACGCCACGATGAGGGATCAAGGGCTCGTCGCCGCTCTGCAGCAAACGACCAAACGATGGATGGGCGTGTTGGCGCGTCTGGCGCTCAGGCTGCGCCGGGGGTTTTACCTGCGCTGGGTCCTGCCCGGCCTGGAAAAAAGCACGGCCTTTGTGCGACGCCAGGGCGGCACTGCCCCCGAATTCAACGCCGAAAGCTGGAAGCAAAAGGCGCTGGATGATTTTACGGTTTGGTTGGAACAGGCCCCCGAGTCGCCGGGGGATCAAAAAATCGCACCTGATGCCTGTGATCTGTTTGCCTTGATGACCGAATTTGTCGCCCTGCGCCAGGAGATCCGCCTGCAGAACCGCGAACAGCATAGCGTGATTCGGGCCCAGCAGGCCGTGGGAACCAACTTGCAAGCGACCGGGGAACTGGTGGTACGCCTCTCTGCCAGTCTGGAAAAACTGCAAGGGCAGCTCGTTGAAGAGGCCCGGGTCAAGAGCTTTTCGCCCTTTTTGGAAGTTCGCGATGCGCTGGTGCGCGGGCTGGCGGCCGCCAAAAGGGCTTCCCGACCCCCGCGCTGGCCCCTGCGGGCGCCCAAAGGATTGGACGCTATCGCCCAGGGCTATGCCATGGCCCTGCGGCGCTTTGACCACGCCCTGGCCCAGGTGGACGTAACGCCCATCCAGACGGAGGGACAGCCCTTTGACCCGGCCCTTATGCAGGCCGTGGCCCAGGATGAAAACGCCGCCCAGCCCAGCGGCACGGTGCTGGCCGAACAGGCCGGCGGATTCATGCGCGGCGGGCGGGTGCTGCGGCCCGCCCAGGTGGTGGTTAATAAATAATCCTCTTCGACAGTGACACAGGAGCACCCCATGGAACCGATCATCGGCATCGATCTGGGAACGACCAACTCGGAAGTGGCCTATATTTTCGACGGCCAATGCGAGGTAATCACCGACAATGACAATGGCATTGTGCCATCATGCGTGGGTTTCGATCCCCAGGGCGCTTTGATTGTGGGGCGCCAAGCGCATAACCAGGCTATCGTGGCCCCGGAGCGCACCGTCTTGTCGGTCAAGCGCAGCATGGGCACGGATCGGAAATTCGCCCTGGGGCAAGAGCGCTTTGCCCCCCAGGAGATATCGGCGTTTATCCTCAAAGACCTCAAGCAGCGCGCAGAGGCCAAGCTGAGACAAGCCGTGGGCAAAGCCGTGATCACGGTGCCGGCCTATTTTACCGATGCCCAACGCCAGGCCACCCGGGAGGCCGGCCAGCTGGCCGGCCTGGAGGTGGTGCGCATCATCAATGAACCCACCGCGGCGGCCCTGGCCTACGAGAGCCTTTATCCCCGGGACCGCCGGGTGTTGATCTACGATCTGGGCGGCGGCACCTTCGATGTTTCCATCGTGCGCATCGAAGCCGGTGTGGTGGAGGTGCTGGCAAGCACCGGTGACAATCACCTGGGCGGGGATGATTTCGATCAATGCATTGTGGCGCATCTGGCAGAGCATCTGACCAGCAAGTACCAACTGACGGCCAAGGGGGACGTTTTGTTGGCCGCGCGCTTGCGCCAGGCTGCCGAAAAAACCAAGATCCAGCTATCCGATGCCCCATTTGCCATGATCGAAGAGGATCATGTGGGACGGCGCCAGGGCCGGGAGGCCCACCTTTCATTGGAACTGGCACGACGCGATTTTGAAGCCATGATCTCGCCAATGCTGGAAAAGACCATGGATGCCGTCAACCAAGCGCTCAAGGATGCCAGCATGCTGCCCTCGGCCATCGATCAGATCATCCTGGTGGGCGGCTCCACGCGCATTCCGAAGATCGCCCAGTTGATTGAGGAAAAATTCCGACGGGCACCCCACAGTGAAATCGACCCGGATCTGTGTGTGGCCGTGGGGGCCGGCTTACAGGCTGCCAGGGAGATGGGCCGCAGCGACTCGGGCGTGCTGGTGGACATCACCCCCTATACCTTCGGCACCTCGGCCATCGGCGATCTCGAGGGCATGCCCTGCATGACCCGTTTTTTTCCGTTGATCCGGCGCAACACCAAGCTGCCGGCCCGCAAAAGCGAGGTCTTTTATACCATGGTCGACCATCAGGAAATCGTTGATGTTCTGGTTTACCAGGGAGAGGCGCCGGACGCCCTGGATAATATCAAGCTGGGCAATTACCAGTTCAACCTGACGCCCGCACCGGCGGGGGCCGAGATTGTTTTGCATTACGACTTGGATCTCAATGGCATCCTGAAAATCAAGGCGGTGGAGAAGGAAACCGGCAAAGCGATCAATGCGGTGATTGAAAACGCGCTCTCCAATGCCTCCGGAGAACAGTTGGAAAACATCCGTCAACGCATCGCGACACTCTGGGACGATGGCCAGGGCAAAGATGCGCCCAAAAATACAATTGGGGCTGCCGCAACACCCCTGAAAAGCATGCCGGACGACCTGCCTCCGGCTTATACGGAACTCTTTCAGCGGGCCAATGCCTGTCTGGACGGGGCCAGCGAAGAGGACCGCGACGAGATAATCAATTTGATGGAAGACATCCGCGACGCCTTAACTGATGACCGACCGGCGGATGCCGAAAGCACCCTTGCGACCCTGGATGATATCCTGTTTTATCTGGAGTAAACCATGGCGAAATGCACTACCCCGCCGCAAGCAGCGGGGTATCAACTAAGGATACAATCAATTTTATCGTCGCAAGCGACGGGGCATTAGACCCTCAGCTTCGCAATAAAATCAATACCCGCAACGGTGAACCCTGACCCTGTGAACGCTTACGAAGATACCAACCTGCCCCAAAGGTGCCCCACATGCGGAACGCCGCCGAAAGGGGCCCTTACCTGCAGTCGCTGCAAGACCGACCTGGGCCCCCTGTCTGAAATCATCCGCATCCATCGCCGGCACATGGATACCGCCAGCCGGGCCTTTGCCGACGGCGATGCCGAGCAGATGTTCATCCATGCCCGACGCGCTCACGGCCTGCGGCGGACTCCCGAAAGCATGCGCCTGCTGGCCTGCGCGGCCCTTTTGACCGGCCGCTATGCGTTGGCAGCTGGTTTCTGGGCGACTATCAGGGACGTGGATGAAGGGTAAAAAGATGAACGTTGAACATCGACCGGCCGGCTACCTCATGCGCCGCCTTGATGACCGGCCGGGACCTGGCCTGGGCCATCATCCGACCGGCCTCAAGCATATCCGGGATCCGGTGGGAAACAGCAGGAATTATTTCAGCGAAAAGGGCGGCTGAACCGTCGGTGAGTAGGTCCGGCAGCCCCTCGGGCAGGTCCTTTTCCCGATGATTCAGGTGGTGATCCACGACCACCCGAAACGGGGTGGGCGGCAGGTATCGCTCAACGATAGGTTTTCGGCCGGGCAATCGGCTCCATCACAATTCCCCAGACGTCTAAAAGCGGTTCGATCCATTGTAGGAAACTAGGATCGCCGTCGACATCTCGAATGGCTTCCATCAGGCCTGCCATCTTTTCCGGCGGCAATGTATCCAGCTCCAGGAGCCGATCCCGCCCCACATCGATCCGGCGCTGCTGGCGGATGACGGATATCCGGCCACCGCGGATCAGCCTGTCCAAACGGGCATGGGTCGCTTGCTTTTCCAAGTCACCGATCAGTGCCGCAAGTTCGCCAAAGAACCGGCTGGTCACCCAGCCGGCGGCCGGGCCATTTTCTTCAAATGCGTTCAGGGCTTCATGGTACCATCGTGTCAGGATCTCCCCGCCGGTTCCACGGACAAACGGCACCCACACCTGGACGACCCCGGTCTGGCCGATACGGTCCAGACGGCCGATGCGCTGCTCCAGCAATTCAGGATCGGGCGGCAGATCAGCAGCGTCTCCTCTTCACGGTGATCGCGCAGATAGTTTTCCAACCAGGCCACCCGGGGGTCCTCTTTAAAAGCGGTCTCCCCGCTTACCGGCTGCAATCCGCAATCCTGCATGGCTTCCAGGTTGAGCCAACGGCGCGTCGACACCCCGTTGCCATCCACATCGAGCGGCACCAAATGCACCCGCCTACCCGGAAACCCGCCAACGGTGCGCCGCGTGTTTTTAAACATCACCCGGCCGGTGCCGTGCCGATCGATGAGCGTCTTGATCAAATCCTGCCGTCCGGCGGTTTGGGTCAGCTTTTCTTTAATCCCGCTCGCTTTCAATACGATCACCGGGGTGAAAGACAATTCGCCGAATGGGAGCGCTTTTGATTGCATATATCCGGGTGATGCCGCTTTTCGGAAACCTCAGGTGAATCCGCCTTCCCGAGATGGCGTCAACAATACCCACACCCAGTTCGGGCTCCATTTCACTGGCCCAGCGTTGACCCACCGCACATTCGGTCATTGGCACGAATCTCTCTCCGGTTCGGATCCGTCCAAAAATGGTAGCTTGCGGTTCAAATCAAGGCCACAGGGTTTTGGAAACCTTAGGCGCAGCAGCGCATCGTCGAGGATAGCGCTGAAGCTTCACTACGTGCTCCAGAACACGAGAACGCCGAGCTGGGCCGCAAGATCCTGTTTTTGGACAAACACGTAAAAAAAACATCGGTTCCGGAAGTATGCCGGAACCGATGGTGTGGATTTGCATTGACGGCCCGAAGCCCAAAACCCCGGATATGCCGACTACTTCTTCAATATAAATTTGGGCTGAATGAAATCAGAATTGCAATGAAAAATCGCGGTGTACCGACATGCAACTGGCAACATCTTTGACCTGATCATCCGTCAACCGTCGCTGCAATCGAAGGCCGATGGAATCCTTGATGGCATTGTCATAGGCGGCAAGCGCAGGGGCAATTTGAGCTACCGCGCGACGACGCCAATCGACTTCCGCCGCATACACCGTCAAGCCTTCGCTTAGAAGCTGAATTGCCTTTTCCGGCTCTGGGTTATTCCCTTTAAGCGCCCTGCGCGCTTTGGAAAGCTTAGTCTTGATGGCGCTTGCGCCGGCAACCTTGCCTAATGCCTTTTCGGTTTGTTCGATTCGTTCTATGGCCGCATCAGCCGGCTCATTGACAACGGCTGTTTCGAGAGCCGTCATTTGTTGTTCAAGACCAGCCAACTCATCTGCGCCCTCGATGACCTCTCTTAATTCCACAATCGTTTTATACGCCTGGTCGACGTTGTTGCGGTAATCACGGCGCGCTTGATTTTCGACCTTTTCCAAATCCGCATAACGTTTGTTGACGCCAGCCCAACTCTCGGGAATCTGGTTCTGAAGGTCTGTTATCGCCGCCGCTGCTTTCTCGATTGCTGCTTCAAGTCGGGTGATTTCATCCCTGTCGGGAGAATCGCTCTGAGACGTCCTCGTCAAAGCCTGCTTCAATTTAACGACTTTCGAGCGGATAATAAGTATTTCTGACTGCAACCGGCGAACATGCTGATGCTGTGGACGGTATTCAGAAGAATAGGCGACACGATTTTCTTCAGCCTTACGAACCTTGGCGACCAAATCAAACGTATTCAGGGCTCGATCCAGGCTTTCGTTCAACGCTTTCTGTCGTATTTCCGGTAAAACACTGAGATCCAGGGCATGTAACGCGTTGGCATGACCGCGCAGTGGCTCAACTTGATTATCATAGTAATCAAATAGGTACTCTTCAATGCAGTACTGCATTCGCGGATTGATTGGCGGTGGCGCTGTTTCGGAAGACAGGGAAATACGCGTGGGCAGGTAGTTCACTATTGCGGGCGAAACCGCAACAATTACCAATGCAACCACCTGCAATCCAATAAAGGGAATAGATCCACGATAAATATGCAGTGTTTTGACGATGGGGGGTGCGACCCCACGAAGGTAGAACAGAGAAAAACCAAAGGGCGGCGTCAGAAACGAGGTCTGAAGATTAAGACCAACCATCACGCCAAACCACACGGCGGTCACATTGGCACCCGGGTCGGCCAGCAGAATGGGGGCGACAATGGGGACGACGACGACGGCTATTTCGAGGAAATCAATAAAAAAA
>Ga0316198_10002097_pt1 | contig 11985 bp, 8 predicted proteins | sample OudBieAanoxic_MG_FD_204935 | JGI IMG/M metagenome (GOLD analysis project Ga0316198, IMG submission 204935) | Coastal sediment microbial communities from Oude Bieten Haven, Netherlands - site A anoxic | ecosystem: Environmental > Aquatic > Marine > Coastal > Sediment | place: Netherlands... | reverse complement strand
TTTTCTTTCAAATAAATGATAAAATATCAAGAAAAAAAAGTATTATTGTAACAAAATGAGACAATAGTAAAACTTTAACACTTTAGCCCATGAAAACCGTCGCGATTTTTTCTGTGTTCTTAATGCTTTTAAGCTTTGTTGGAAAAGCACAAAATAATAATGCTTTTCCTGTTCAGATTATGATAGAGAATGGCATAATTGAGGGTAATTATGATACCCATACCGGTATTCAGACTTACTTTGGTGTACCTTTTGCCAAACCCCCGATTGGAGACTTAAGATGGAAGGCTCCGCAACCTTTGGAGAATTGGGAGGGTGTAAAAGAAACTAAGGAATTTGGGCCACGCCCTATGCAAACAATGGTATTTGGAGATATGAAATCGCGTTCCAATGGGGTAAGCGAAGACTGCCTGCATCTTAATATCTGGACACCTGCAAACAGGAATACAACAGACCTTCCTGTATTGGTCTATTTCTACGGTGGGGGAAATGTAGCCGGTGATGCCTCTGAATACAGATATGACGGTGAAAGTATGGCTAAAAAGGGCATGGTGGTGGTTACTACCAACTACCGCCTCAATATATTTGGATTTTTAGCGCACCCCCAACTTAGTGCAGAGGCTCCCTATAAGGCTTCGGGCAATTATGGGGTTCTGGACCAGCACGCAGCCTTAAAATGGGTTAGTGAAAATATTGCTGCTTTTGGGGGCGATCCTAACAAAGTTACAATAGCCGGAGAGTCTGCCGGTTCCATAGCTGTTAGTGCTCAAATGGCGTCACCACTATCCAAGGATTTGATAGCCGGGGCAATAGGGGAGAGTGGTGCTTGTATTAATCCTACGCTGGCTCCCGTTTCTTTGGAAGAGGCCGAAAACATTGGTCTGGAGTTTGCAAAAAATGCAGGATACTCTTCTATTGAACAGCTGCGGAAATTAAGTACACGAGACATCTATGAAATTTATAACGAATCTAAGCGATTTGGTTTTCCAATGGTGATTGACGGTTACTTTTTACCAAAAACCTTACCTCAGATATTTAATGCGCAGGAGCAGGCTCAGGTCCCTTTATTGCTTGGATGGAACTCGGCTGAAATTCCCGGGATGGCATTTATGCAAGGACAGCCTTATTCAGAGGAGAACTACCTGGCTAAGGTTAAGGAGGCATATCCTGATACACATGAAGAAGTTTTAAAGCTATATCCCCATGGCTCCGTTCAGGAAATAGAAAGATCTGCTACAGACCTGGCCTCGGACCGTTTTATTGCATACAGTACCTGGAAGTGGTTCGACCTGCATCGCAAAAATAGTAACCAGCCAGTTTTCAGGTATCTTTACAGCAAAATCAGGCCGCCACTTAAGGATATGAATTTGGAACCGGGTTTAGCAGGAGGTACTGTTGCCAAAAATTCTGATGCTCCAAAAAAACCTGAACCAATGGGCGCTCCCCATGCTTGTGAGATAGAATATTGTTTGGGAAATTTGCATCTTGTAGATGACTATTCATGGACCGAGGATGATTTCACAGTCTCAGAAACCATGCAGAATTATTTTGCAAATTTTATAATGACAGGTAATCCTAATGGAGAAGGTCTGCCTGAGTGGCCAATGGCGGAGGCTAATGATAAGACGCCATCGGTAATGATTCTTAATACAGAGAGTGTAGCCAAAAATGCAGGAAATGATGCCCGCTATGAGTTTTTGGATAAAACCTATGGAAATTGAATGCTAAGTTTGGGAATCAGAAATCAAAGGTCAAATAACAAAAAACCCGCAGCATAGCGGGTTTTTTTGTAGATTTTAGATTTTAAATAGTACTTATTGTTTGGTACCTACATCTGAACAATGGCTCTTTATTTAAGGTTTTTCTTAAAAAAATCAATCGTCCTTTTCCATGCCAGTTCCGCTGCTTCTTTGTCGTATCGCGGTGTAGTTGTATTATGGAAACCATGATTGACATCAGGGTAGGTATAGGCCACATAATCCTTGTTATTTGCTTTCAATGCCTCTTCATATGCCGGCCAGCCTTCATTCACTCTCTTATCTAATCCGGCAAATTGCAACATTAAAGGGGCATTGATTTTATCAATATCTTCTTTGGGTTGTCCACCGTAAAAAGGCACTGCGGCTGAGAGACCCGGGACTTTTACAGCCATCATATTGGAGATCCATCCGCCAAAACAAAAACCAACAACACCAATTTTACCACTACAGTCCTTATGTGCATTTAAGTATTCGTAAGCAGCAATAAAATCTTCCAGCATTTCATTGCGGTCCCGTTTTCTTTGCATTTCACGACCTTTATCATCATTTCCCGGATATCCGCCAAGAGGAGTCAGCGCATCCGGTGCCAGAGTGATAAATCCCTCTAAAGCCGCCATTTTGGCTGTATCTTCAATGTATGGGTTGAGTCCCCTGTTTTCATGAACCACAACTATGCCGGGCAATTTTCCCTTGGCATCAACAGGTTTGGAGAGCAGCCCTTTTATAGTTCCCCCTCCTTTTGGAGATTCATAGTTAATATAATCAGAATCCAATCTGGGGTCATTGGCAGGCACTAACATGGTATCCTTGTAATTGGGCATCAGAAAACCCATAAGTGATGCCACCGTAATACCACCCACAGCGTACAGAGACAGTCTTTCAATAAATTCGCGTCTTTGTAATTTGTTGTGCGCGTAATCATCATACAAGTCAAAGACTTCTTGTTCAATATCTTCCTTTTTGAGTGATTTCATAATAATGTTCTTGTTTAGTTCAACAAACTTTTCATAAAATTTTCTTTAAAGGCTCTTCCAATAGGCGCCTTAATATCTCTGGTTAAATAGACCAGGTTGCCAATTATTTTTTCAATTTTAGAGGTGTTAATGATAAAAGACTTATGTATTCTGAAGAAATGATTTTGACTTAATTGTTCTTCCCAGAATCTTAATGGCTCTGAAGATAAATATTTTTTTTCAGCAGTTATAATTTCTGTATAGTCTGTATCAGATTTAATGTATACAATTTCTTCTATGGTTATTTTAATGTGCTCATAGCCAGATTTTATAAAAATTTCTTTGCGATTTTCCTGAATTCCAGATTTTGTCATATTTGCTGTTTTAGCAGCGCCTTTTACAGGTATTTTTGCAACGGCTTTTACGAAACGCTGAAATGAAAAAGGTTTCAATAAATAATCTACCACATTAAATTCATAGCTCTCTAAGGCATAATCTGAGAAGGCAGTTGTTAATATAACATGGGGTGGATTGGGCATGGTTTTTAGAAAGTCTATCCCTGAAATCTTTGGTAAATGAATATCCAGAAACATAAGTTCAACCGAATTGGATTTTAAAAATTCCATAGCCTGGATGGCATCAGAAAAAACGCCTACAAGATTCAGTGTTCCTATATCCTCTATAAATTTTTTAAGGATACGCTGGGCAGGTGGCTGATCTTCGATAATTATACAATTCATTTCAAACTAGTTTTCTGCAATTCCATTTTCAAATCAACTTCAAATTGATGAGGGGTTTCTTTGATTGTTAGTTCATGTGCGTTGGGATACAGCAATTGCAACCGCTTTTTCACATTATCCAAACCAATACCCTTTGTTAGGTTTTCAGTCTCAGTTATTGGCTGAAAATTGTTTTTACACCTAAAATGAAGCGTATCTGCGTCCATTTTAATGTCTATGTCTATTTTGATATTGCTGGACTGCCCTGATTGACTGTGCTTAAATGCATTTTCGATGAAGACAAGGAGGATCAAAGGAGCTATTTGATAGCCGGGTTTGATAGCACAGGTTTTAAAACTTACCTTGCCTCTTTCTTCAATCTGAAGCTCATTGAGTTGTGTGAAATGTTCAAGTTGTTCAATTTCTTTGGATAAGGGTACAAATCTTTCTTTGCATTCATAGAGCATATAACGCAAAACCGAACTTAATTCCAATATTATGGCCGGAGTTTTAGGAGAAAGTTCAATGGCATATGAATAGAGGTTGTTAAGATTATTGAACAAAAAATGGGGATTAATCTGGGATTTTAAAAATTGAAGTTCACTTTCCTGCATTGTGGTTTTTAATTTCTCTACTTCACCTTGTTTGCCAATGGCATCCCATGCAAATTTAAACCCGGACAATATAGCAATTATCGGAAGTACGTCGAATATCGCAAAATAAATGCCCGGAACTATTGATGCTCTTCGAGTGCCGGGATAAAAGACTACTTCTAATAACTCTTCCGCTACTATTACGAGTAAAAGGACCAAAATAACAAAACCAAAAAAATGCCAGTATTTCTTGTTATATAAAAATTTAGGCATTAAAAAGTAGGTGATAAAAACAGAAGCACAGGCATATACCAAAAAGAAAACCAACTGCGCGAGCGTAATACCCGGGTCATTCCTGTCAAAGGAATAAAAAAGGAGAACCAAAATATACAATACAAATTGAAAGAAAAGTTCTTGCCAGCTAATACGTGGAGATATCTTATTCATAATCATACTAATACCACAAATCTACACTATTAGACACATTCCAAAAAAAGACCAAGCGTAAACTGCAAAAACAAACCTGCTAACGACAATTGTTATACTTTGAGATTATAACATACTGTTGACCGTAAACCTAATGTCGTTTACGGTAGAATTATTTTAAGACTTTAGAGGTATTTACATCTTTGAGGAAGTAAATTAAATCTAATGTTATGAACTTCGGAACTAAAACTAAGAATTTATACTATTTCATTTTCGCTCTGCTGTTGATTAATAGTCTTGGGTATAGTCAGGAGACCACTCAAGTTAAAGGAACGGTTATTGAAGGGAATGGAGGTCTTCCCGTTGCCTTTGCTACAGTCCTCGCAGCTGATAAAGATTCAAGGCAACCTTTAACCGGCACTACAACTTTGGAAGACGGGAGTTTTGAATTGTCAGTTAGCAGTACTAATTATTATCTGGAGGTGAGTTTTATAGGTTTTCAGACTAAAACATTTGAAGATATAACGCAGCAAAATGGCATAATAGATCTTGGGATCATTATGCTAATGGAAGATGCACAACAATTGGAAGAAGTAGTAGTGGAAGGGGAACTTTCAAAAATGGAATTTAAACTCGACAAACGTGTTTTTAATATTGGGAAAGATATAAGTAGTACCGGCATGGGTGCCCTGGAAGTATTAAATAATGTTCCCTCAGTTAATGTAAGTATAGAAGGAGTTGTTAGTTTGAGGGGTAGTGCCGGAGTTCAGATTTTAATAAATGGAAAGCCTTCCGTTTTGGCGGATGATCCAAGTAATGCATTAGGTACTATTACTTCAGACATGATACAGAGTGTAGAAGTAATTACCAACCCTTCCGCAAAATACAATGCGGAAGGAACTGCTGGAATAATTAATATTATTCTTAAAAAAGAAGAGAAGACAGGCCTCAACGGTTCGGTAACTATTAATACAGGTGCTCCAGAGAATCACAGTCTGGGTTTTAGTCTGAATCGCAGAACAGAAAAATTTAACCTTTTTACGCAAATTGGTGCCGGATACCGCTCTTTACCACAAGATTCAGAGTCTGTTAATCAGGATCTTATAAATAATATTACTACAAGGAGTTCTGGAACGGCGTTTAGAAATGAGACCTTTAGTAATATTACTCTTGGATCGGATTATTATATAAATGATTTTAATGTAATTACGCTTTCAGGGAACTTTGCTTATGAAGTTGAGGATCAGCCTTCGGAGACGTTCATCAGCATTACAGATAATATCACCGGAGAAAATTCACAATGGACCAGGAATGAAGTGACAGAGGCAAACAATCCTAAATGGCAATATGAATTGGCTTACAAAAAAGAATTTGAAAATAATGATGAACATACCCTGTCTTTTAGTGCCATTGGAAGTTTCTTTGGGAAAGATCAGGCATCTGAATTTATAAATTCAGGTACTTCCGGAACAGATATTCCAGGAGATCAGCAAACACAGACAGAATTTAAACAAGCCGATTATACTTTCCAATTAGATTATGTAAACCCTATAAGCGAAAAATATGGATTAGAAGCTGGTTCTCAATTTGTTATTAATAATGTTGGGAATGATTTCTCGGTCAGTGATTTCATTAATGGGGCATGGGTTGTTAATCAAAACCTAACTAATAATTTTGATTATAACCAAAGCGTTTTTGGAGTCTATGGTTCTGGCTCCTATGAGGTTGAAAAGTGGGGCTTTAAATTAGGAGCACGTCTGGAATATACCAATTTGAATACGATTTTAGCGAACACAAATGAGTCAAGTGAACAGAAATATGGAGATTTATTCCCAAGCTTGCATACAACATATAAGCTCACAAAAGATGTTTCTTTTCAGGCAGGATATTCCAAAAGGATTTATCGCCCAAGACTCTGGGATTTAAACCCGTTTTTCAATATCAGAGATAATTTCAACATTCGAACGGGGAACCCGAATTTACAACCGGAGTATACAGATTCTTTTGAGATTACAAGTATCTTTAAAATTGGAAGTGCCTCTTTGAATAGCACATTGTATTACAGGTATACAACAAATGCCATTGAAAGGGTTTCTACTTTTGAAGATAATGTTCGGATAACTATGCCTATGAATATTGGAACAGACGGTGTCACAGGGTTTGAGTTTAATGGAAAATATGTCCCGTTAGAGTGGCTAACATTAAATGGGGATTTTAATTTAGGGTTATTTAACCGCAGAGGTAGTTTTGAGGATCAGAATTTTGATTTTAATGGCGAACGATGGTCCACGAGGTTAAATTCTAAAATTAGCTTGCCCGCAGACTTTGACCTTGAACTCACTGGTAATTATCGTTCAGGTTACCAAACTGTACAAGGACAAGTTTCTGAAACTGCTTTTATGGACCTGGGGCTGCGTAAACAATTTGTACAGGGTAAAGTTGTCGTAAACTTAAGTGTTCGGGACCTTTTTAATTCCCGAATTTTTGAAAACGCTATTGTCCAAAATACTTTTGACTCTTTTAGCAGTAGCCAAAGAGGACGATTTCTAACTTTGGGTATCAGTTATGGATTTGGTAAGGGCCAGGCCATGACTTATTCCGGAGGCCGCAGACGATAATTTTAAACTTAAAATTATAAAATCCAACCAATTTTGATTGTAACTGAATTTAGTATTGCAAAATTAAATTGGATAATTTCAGATTATTAAAGAAGCAAGCAACTCAAAACTGGATTAAAGTTGGGGAACAATCAGAATCAGTGTGAAATTAAGTTTAATTTGTAGTGAACCTGAAAATGCCATAGCAATTAGGATTTGATTATAAAGATTTCTTTGTACGAAAAAGATAAATAGCAGACAATAGTTATATCTAAGATTGATGACGTTTTGAAGGTTTCTTTTATGGTTAAACTTTAAAATTTTTATAATTAGTTAAAAATATACTTGAAAATTAAAAGTGTTATGGGAAGGAAAACAGAACAAAAAGTACGAACCTACCATAGATATCTTGGGTTCTTTTTAGCCGGTATTATGGCAGTATATGCTATTAGTGGTATTGTATTAACCTTCAGAAATACGGATTATTTAAAAAAGGAAGTACTTATTGAAAGCAAACTTGATATAGGTTTGGAAGATGAAAATTTAGGCCGTGCCCTTGGAAAAAGAGCCTTTAAGGTAGACAAGATAGAGGGTAATCTGGTCTATTTTGAAGGAGGAACCTATGACAAAATTACAGGACAAGCGAGCTATATTGAGATGAAGATGCCACTTATTTTGGATAATATGAACAAATTGCACAAAATGCATTCCGGGCATCCTTTGTATTGGTTGAACATATTTTTTGGGATAGCATTACTGTTTTTTGCTGTTTCAGCATTTTGGATGTTCAAACCCAAAACGCCAATATTCAAAAAAGGACTATACTTCGCACTGGGAGGCATAGTGCTTACTGTAGTGCTGCTTTTTGTGTAATTTCTAATGTTTTTAGCACAGCAAGGGTTATATTGTATCAGGATTAGATTTTGATTATGGGAAGAGTGATTTCAAATTTACATAGACGTTTTTTTATTTACCTAATCATCGTATTTTTTTACGGGAATTATCTACTAGCACAGCACGCTGAAGGTAATCCTGAACTGGACAAGAAAGTGGAAACATTTCTAAAAAGTAAAAAAAACAGTTGGCATGATTTAAATGTGCCTGATAAAGATGGTAAATTACTTTATGACCTAATAATTAAGAACGGTTATACAAAAGGATTGGAAATTGGGACATCAACGGGTCATTCTGCAATATGGATTGCCTGGGCAATGAGTAAAACCAATGGAAAACTCGTTACTATTGAGATTAACGAAAGACGTTATAAGCAAGCCATTGCTAATTTTGAAGAAGCCGGTTTGTCAGAATATATTGACGCAAGATTGGCTAATGCGCATGATCTTGTTAAGAAACTTAAGGGTCCTTTTGATTTTGTTTTCAGTGATGCAGATAAGGATTGGTATACTAATTACTTTATTGATATAGCTCCTAAATTACAAGCAGGGGGTTGCTTCGCTGCGCATAATGTACGCCCCCCGGGGGCTGGTGGCATGTCTGGAACGAAGGCTTATTTGGCATATGTTATGGATCTGGAAAATTATACAACAACAGTTAATAACTCTGGAGGAGGGTTGGCCATTAGCATAAAAAATAATTAAAAGAAGGTACTTGAAACAATGGAGTTATGAGAAAGGCTGGTTCAAAACATTCCTTAGCGGTTGTAGTGGGTAGAACTCAGAATAATGAATTTTACAGGCAATACGAATATTCTCAAAATTAGATATGCAATATGAATAACAAAGCAATTTTTCGACTCATTTTTATCGGTTTAATGACCATTTCTCTAAACCTTTTAGCAAATAGCACGCACATCAAAAAAGAAACAGCTCCAGATAGCAGTAATGATGGAGAATATAACCTGATTATTGAGGGATATGATTGGGGTCCTGCTGTTAGTAAAATAATCTTTTCTATGAAGGAACCAACGACTGAAGTTAAAGCAGAAAATTTTACGGTTACGGCAAAAAGAAGTTATGAAGGGGTTGAAATGAGTCCTGAAGAAGCCAGTGGGGCCAGAAAAGTTGTGTACGCCTATACGTCTGATGAAAAAGGAAACAAAGTTGAGCAAGGAAATCATATAACCCTGGTGCTGTTTGTTGGTCCGGAAGATGTCTTGGGGTCGCCTATTAAATACATTCGGGTAAATAATAGAGGCAGTAATAAATGGATAAATTATGAATTGACCATAACTGACACAACTTCAAATAAGGTATGGAATTCCGAATCTAAAAGGTTTTTACCTTTAATAGACAAGTTTAATCTAACAGGGACCTATTCGCACAATGAGGTATCACTACCATTTGCTTCATTTGAACCTGAGAATAACGATCAGAAATTACCTTTAATCATTTGGTTGCATGGTGGCGGGGAGGGTGGAAATGATCCCAGTATTCCCTTGATCGCCAATAGGGCTGCTAACTATGCATCAGACGAGATCCAAGGAATATTCAAAGGCGCTTATGTTTTGGCGCCTCAGAGTCCTACGTTTTGGATGCAATCTTCAAGTGGAGCTTACACAAGGGGTAAAGAGAATGATATCTATAATGAAGCTTTACTGGCGCTGATAAAAAATTATGTGACTGATCATCCAGATATTGACCCGGACAGAATATATGTTGGAGGCTGTTCTAATGGGGGTTATATGGCACTAAAACTGATCTTTTTAAACCCCGACTATTTCGCTGCCGGATATATCAGTGCACTGGCGTATCAAAACGAATTCATTACCAATGAACAAGTCGATAAAATCAAAGATGTGCCTATTTGGTTTGTGCATTCTAAGGACGATGGGACAACTTTACCAGAAAAGACGGTAGTACCCTTATATAATCGATTAATTAATGCAGGTGCCAACAACGTCCATTTTTCCTTCTATGACCATGTAACTGATATTACGGGATTTTTTGGAGGAGACAATTATTATTACAATGGGCATTGGTCCTGGATCTATTCTCATGCAAACCATGCCAATTTTGATTTTGATGGGAGTCCTGTATTGTTCAATAACAGACCAGTGACAATCATGGAATGGTTGGCTGAGCAAAGGAATTAGCCATAAGGCTAGGAGAAAGAAAAATTGAGTTCTGAAGGTTTATTTCTCAATAAAGTTTTGCCATCTCCATTTAGGATGCTTTCAGGACATAGCTAATTTGTTTTACCGGCATCTGGTAGGGCTAATTTATCATTCTTTCTTTTATCGCGTTTATATTTTCTTCTAAGCAGTCTGTCTTCTTTCATCTGAGTTCTGTACGCACTAAGTATACTTCTTTCTTTAAAATATTGCCTTTCAGATAAATGTAGTTTGTATTTAATCTTATTTTTTTTATCGCTTTTAGCTGCTATATATATTTTTTTTCCGGCCTTTACATACCCTGTTTTTTTAGGAATATTATTAAGATCTCTACTTTTAAAATTGGAAAGTGGTATACCTGTCCAAAGATTGGTTGGGACTTCCTCAAAACCCAAATGCCCTTCTACAAAAAAATCGAATGCCGTCGATTTTACCTCCATCAGGGGGAATTCAACGGTATTGTTGGCAACATAGAGTACATTTTCAATGGACCCGAACCTAATGTCTTCCAATCGTTTTTTCTTAAAAACTATATTCCCCAACTTAATAATAGGATCAAAGCCCTTAATTTCCATTTCCTCCAGATCAAACCCAATAGTTCCCTTTATTGAATTGGATATTATCCCTGTACTATCTATTAAATCGCCTTCTATTTGTGTATTAACACTTACTTTTCCAGCTATTTTATCAGCTTCCTTTATTGATGGGATATTAAAATAATCAAAGGAAGTCAAAAGTTTTTCCAAATCCAGGTTATCCGTCGTAAAGCCAATTGAAAAAGCAGTTTTTACCGGATCTGTAATATCTAAATGAGCATCCAGGTTCACTTTACCTTTATAAAAATCAAAACCGGTATTCTCCAGGTAGAGAAGATCTTTATTCTCGAAATAAAAACCGGTATTAAAATTTTTAACAATAAGCTTATTAAAAATAAACTCATCAATATAAATAGAGAGTTCGGGTTGATATTTTTTATAAAAATCTTTAACAGCAATTTTTAGCGCCAGGTTTGGATTTGTAACTTTTTCACGGGCTACGGAATCTTTAGAATTAAATAGTTCCAAAAAGTCGGCGAACCGCAGTTTTTTTGAGTAAATATTGAGTTTTGAACTCATTCCTTTGCCATTCGAACCTTTGTGAGGTATAATGGAAGTAATGTTATCCAGCTTTCCGGAAAACTCCAATTGATCACCGGACGGCAAATCAATTTTAAGAGTTTTAAGAATAGCGTCATCATCTTCAATATCTATTTCCAGGATACTGAAGGGTATCTTTGTCTGACTTGTGTTATGAATCAAAGAACTATTTTCAATTAGGAACTTACTACTTGAAGAACTTATCAGTTCATTCATTTTTTCAACATCACCATTTATATTCGCAGTCAATTTTAAAGACCCGCCATCAAGCAAAAAAGTATCATAATTGAGTATATCATTTAATTGCGAGGGATCTGCCCGGGCTTCAAAATCTATGTTTACATAGGTTTTCCCCGGTTTAGAGATATCTAGCTGAGCTGAAAAGTCTGCCTTAGCATTAGAATTGAAATTAAAACTACTTTCTTCTAACACCAATTTATTCATGTCTTTATAATACAGCCCGGTCTTAAAGTTTTCGAAGGTCATAATGTCTTTGTATTGAAATTTGTCAATACTAACACCAATTCGGGGGTTAAAATCTGAATAGATTCCCCTTAAAGTTTCTTTTAGCTTGGTTTCCGGGTCCTTTTTTTGACTCACCTGCTTTTCACCATCATTGGCAAAGACTTGTAAAAAATCATCCCATTGTAATTTATCAGATTGAAGGAAGAGCGATGAGTTCACCTGATTTTTTGAGTTAGAAGAGATAAGTGCCAATAAATCATCTAGTT
>Ga0316198_10002096_pt1 | contig 11987 bp, 10 predicted proteins | sample OudBieAanoxic_MG_FD_204935 | JGI IMG/M metagenome (GOLD analysis project Ga0316198, IMG submission 204935) | Coastal sediment microbial communities from Oude Bieten Haven, Netherlands - site A anoxic | ecosystem: Environmental > Aquatic > Marine > Coastal > Sediment | place: Netherlands... | reverse complement strand
CAGACTCCGGAAGCTTCAGATGAGCAACCAGTTGATAGAATGCCTGTTTTTCAGACACGCCGAACTTGAACTCGATTTCTCTGGACGGTGATTTCATTTTCACATCCAGTCTATGAGCTTACTTTTCAGCGGTCAAATAACAGACCCAGCTTGGATCAGCGTCACCCTGGAGTGATGGATAATATTTTCCGTCGCCTTCTCCCGATTCCTCATCGGTGCCTTCCCAGTAAACAGTGACCTTTGAAAAACCGGCTTCTTCAAGCAGTTCCTGAATCTCGGGCAATGTCCACAAGCGCCATTCGTAGGTGAAGGCCTTTTTCATACGGGATTTATCCGGAAATTGAAAATGGATGTGGCAGGTCATATCCCCTGTTATCGGGTTGTATGATTCCTGTTCCCAGACATAGGTGAATCCCTTGTGTTTGGTCTTTTCCTTTGTCTCCGAGTAGGCCTCGTATCCGCCGAATGCATCTAAAAAGAATACACCATCATCAGCCAGCGACTTCTGTACATTCTCAAAATATTTTCTGAGTTCGTCCCTTTGCTTGAACAGTTGATAACTGAAGTTCATAGCCAGAATAACCTGTGCAGGTTCTGCGTTGACTGTCACCACATCTTCCTGCAGCAGGGTGATGCGCTTTCGTGCCGCGGATTTCAACTTGCCAAGATTGTGTTTTTTGCCCCAGGACAGGACTTCCGGGTCAATATCGACTCCAACAGCTGTGTTTTTGCCTCTTTTACGAACCCATTCACAGCACATTTTTGCGGTGCCACAAAAGTCTTCTCTGAGTGCTTTAGCATTATATCCGCGAATTTCTCGGAAGGTTTTTTTAATAAAATCATACTCATGCGAGACATCCTGCACAGACAGTTCATATAGCTTATGCCTGTCGGCTTTTGCACTCATACTGCGGGACTTGTTGGAATGTTTTCGCTTGTGTTTTTTATGCTTATTTTTAGCAAATTTCATGCTCGTGATACGGTCTCGGGTTATTTGTAGAAGAAATGGTCTGCCTTGAATTTAGCCGATAAATCAGTACTTTTGATTAGTGTCATTGAAAAATCTTAATAAAACCGTCAATATTCGTTATTAAGCTATATTTCATATATAGCATATGAAAAAGGTTATTAAGTCATGTCAAACGTTCCTCATTCAGAAAATCAGCCGCCAGAGCAGGAATCTTCGGGCTCTGCCGAGGTTCCAGCGAACAGAACTACGCTATTCGACAGGAGGAGTGAAGATGAATTAGCACCACCTGAGACAGTTGCTGCTGCAAAAGAAATCGATTTTGACAGCCCTGATTTATACCTGAACCGTGAGCTCACCTGGCTGGCATTCAACAGTCGTGTATTGAGCATGGCAGATGAGCCTGATACACCGTTGCTTGAACGCGTCAAGTTTCTGGCGATCATCAGCAACAATCTTGATGAGTTTCATATGAAGCGTATCGGCGGCCTGAAACAACAGCTTGCTGCCGGTGTTCGTGTGCCAACCATTGATGGCAGAACACCTGCAGAACAGATTGCCATATGCCAGGAACGTGTCAGGGAAATACATAAAGAACAAAACCGGATTCTGCGGAAAGTCCTTGGCCAGTTAGCTCAGAAGGGAATCAGGATTGTTAAATATCGCTCGCTGACCGAAGAACAGAAGAAGGACCTGCGCAGTGACTTTATCGAGAATATTTTCCCGTTGCTAACACCTCTGGCGATGGACCCCGGCCACCCGTTTCCATTTATTTCCAACATGGCGCTCAACCTGCTTGTGACCTTGCGTCACAAAGGCGGCTCTGTTTCACATATCGCACGTGTGAAGGTTCCTGTCACTAAAGGTATCGCACCTCGTTTTATTCATGTGGATGATGATTACACATTCGTCGCGCTGGATGATGTTGTGGCCAACAACATGGATCTGCTGTTTCCCGGTATGGAAATTGAATCCTGCGAGCTGTTCAGGGTGACACGAAATGCAATTGTGGAAACAGATGAAGAAGAAGCCGATGATTTACTGGTAATGATTGAATCAGAACTTCGTCATCGCCATTTTGCGCCTATTGTCCGCCTGCAAGTAACCAAGGGGATGAGCACGACACACCGAGGTATGCTGGCTGCGGAACTCGGGCTTGATGAAGAAAACGATGTCTATGAAGTCGAGGAAATCATGGGTATGCGTGATTTGTTTGAAATCGCATTTCTGGATATACCCAAACTTCAGGATCCGCCTCACAAGCCTATCGACCATACACGTCTGGCACATGATTCAAGAAATATTTTTCATATTATCCGTGAACGCGGCTCATTGTTGTTCCAGTATCCATACGAATCATTCAGCACCAGCGTCGAACGTTTTCTGCGCACCGCCAGTGTTGACCCCAAGGTACTTGCAATAAAGATGACGCTGTACCGCACATCAGCTGAAGGTGGCATCATTGACTCACTGGTGCAGGCATCAAGAAACGGTAAACAGGTTGCCGTTCTGATCGAGCTGAAGGCGCGTTTTGATGAAGCTGCGAATATAGGCTGGGCGCGTCGACTGGAGCAGGCCGGAATTCATGTGACATATGGTGTTGTCGGCTTGAAAACACACAGTAAAGTGATACTGGTCGTGCGCAGGGATTACAACAAATTACGCCGTTATGCCCATATAGGTACCGGGAATTACCACTCCGGCACTGCTCGTCTGTACAGTGACCTGGGTATGCTGACCTGTGACGATGATATCGCACAGGATTTGACTGAGCTGTTTAATTACCTGACAGGTTATTCACCTCCGCCAACATATCGCAAGATTCTGGCGGCGCCTTATACGTTGAAAAAGTCACTGTTGAAGAAAATCGAACGTGAACAGGCGCTTCACTCTGAACATTCACCCGGACTGATTCAGTTCAAGATGAATGCACTGGAAGATATCGATATCACGCGTGCATTGTATAAAGCGGCACATGCCGGGGTCAAAATAGATCTGATTGTAAGGGACACATGCCGCATGCGTCCGGGTATTCCGGGCATCAGTGAGAATGTCAGGATAATCAGCGTCGTCGGCCGCTTCCTTGAACATGCCCGAATCTATTTCTTCCACAATGGCGGTAATGAAGAATACTATATCGGGTCTGCCGACCTGATGACGCGCAACCTGGAAAGCCGGGTCGAGGTGGTTGCCCCGGTAGATGATGTCAAACTGCGGCAGGAATTACGCCTTATACTCGACGTGCAACTCTCCAGTAAAAAGCATGTGTGGACAATGCAGCCTGATGGAAGCTATGTTCCGAAAGCAGATTTTGCAGAAACTGAAACTGCCATGAGTTCACAGAGCATATTCATCCAGCTGGCGCAGAAGCGCAAAACGGCTGCGGCCAAGCACAGGCAGTCCAAGCTACGCGCAAAACTGCTGACTTACTTCCATAAACGGGTATTGAATGAAAGCTGATTAGCTGAACATGCACCATATCTGCGTATTGTGAGGCGCATTTTTTATCATATGGATATCATGTATAACTGATTTATGGGAAGCCTGATTGTGACAAATAACCGACACACATCTGCTTCCGGTTGATGATGGCAGCTAAACAGCTCGATCTAGTTGCACCGCCAGATCAAGGCTTCTCAGAGCTGCTAGCGTCATTTCAAAATAATTTTCATGTCAATGTTCTGGCCGAGAAGTCAAATTACCGGGTGTTTTACGACACCTTTGACTGGCTGTTGTATAACAATGGCTCCGCGCTCGAGGCGCATGCAGAAGGACAATCACGCCGGATATACTGGCGTGCTGACAAGGACAGCGATTTAAGAATCCAATTGGGACTCAGTCATGTACCACAGCTGGCAAGTGACCTCGCTGAATCCGAGTTTCGCCGTCAGTTGCAATCTGTAATTTCTGTTCGTGAGCTCATTCCCCGTGTAAAAATCAAGATCAAACGTCTGCCTCTGGTCGTGCTGGACAAAAATAAAAAGGTGGTCGTGAGAATAAGTTTTGATGAATACTGGTATTTTCCGTCAAAAACCCGTGCAGGCGTTGTATTAGACAAGCGTATAACAATCAAACCAGTAAAAGCTTATGAGAACGCATTCAACCAGGTTGCAGATTTTTTCAATTCTATGCAACTGAGTGAAGCTCAGGACAACATAATGAAGCTTGCGCTGGCTGAATCAGCAATAAGCGCAACCGAATATACAACCAAACTTAATCTCTTACTTGATGCCGAAATGCCGGCTGAACAGGCATTGAAGCAGATCCTGCTTCGACTGCTTGACATTATGCAGCAGAATACCGCTGGCAGTATCAGGGGAAGAGATACAGAATTTATGCATGATTACCGTGTGTCGATACGAAAAACACGTTCAGCTCTAACACAGATCAATAAGGTACTGCCTCAGGATATTATCTCTAAATACAATAAATTCTTTTCAGGGCTGGGTAAATTAACCAATCCTGTGAGGGATCTTGATGTGTTTCAGATAAAACTGCAGAGCTATCAAAGCGACCTCGACAAAGCAGCGCAGGAACATCTACAGCCCTTGCGATATTATATTGCTCAAACAAGAGCTGAAGCACAGAAAAATTTTATCAATACATTGAAGTCAGCTGAATATCGCCAGAGCATAAAACAGTGGCGTGAATACCTTGAAAACCCGGAACCGACAGGACCACCGCTGGAGAATACCAGCAAGGCAATACACAAACTGGCTGATGAACTTATCTGGAACATGTACCAGCTTGCACTGGCAGAAGGCAATGCAATTACAGATGAGACCGAGCCCGAAGCACTGCATGAATTACGCAAAACCTGCAAGAAGCTGCGCTACTTGATAGAGTTTTTCCAGAGCCTTTATCCGGCAAACAAAATACGTGAACTCATACAGGCATTGAAAGGGCTGCAGGATAACCTCGGTGAGTATAATGACCTGTATGTTCATAGAGGTATTCTCAAAGATTTTATTAAAAAAAGTTCTGATACCAAGGCAAACAGAGCGTGCAAGCGAGTGATTAAATTTCTCGAGCACAGGCAAACTAAAACCAGACGCAGGTTTGCAAAACGCTTTGCATCTTTCTCATCCGCCGACATCCAGCAGGAGTACAGGGATCTGTTCGTTGATTCACACAAAGGATCTGCATAATCAGCCCGTATATTGAATGAAGGTTATTGCGATATACAATATCAAGGGTGGCGTCGGCAAAACTGCGGCAGCCGTCAACCTGTCATACCTGGCCTCACTGGATGGAGCGAATACTCTTGTCTGGGATCTTGATCCGCAGGGTGCGGCGAGCTATTACTTTCGTATCAAGGCAAAAGTAAAGGGGGGTGGTCAGAAACTTGTTGAGGGCAAGCAGGGGCTGGAAGCGTCCATAAAGGGAACCGATTATGAAAGCCTGGATTTACTGCCGGCAGATTTCTCCTACAGGAATATGGATTTTTTCGTTGAATTGGCAAAGAAGCCAGGGCGCCACCTGAACAAATTGCTCAAGCCTTTATCCGGAGAATATGATTATGTGTTCCTGGACTGTCCTCCAAGTATCTCTTCAGCATCTGAAAGCGTGTTCGATGCTGCAGATGTGTTGCTGGTACCCACCATCCCGACAACCCTGTCGCTCAGATCATACAAGCAAATTAAAAACTTCTTCAAGCAAGAGCATCATGATTGCATGAAAATTCTGCCGTTCTTCGCCATGGTCGATATGAGAAAACAGATGCACCGGCTGATTATCGCGAACCCGCCTTCGTTCATGTCTGGTGTACTCGATAGTTACATTCCTTACGCCAGTGAGGTCGAGCGCATGGGTATCAATCGTGCTCCGCTGGGTAATTTTGCAGCTCACAGCCGTGCAGCCATCTGCTACAAATCGATGTGGGAAGAGATCAAGTCCCACCTCTACACCACCCCACAGCCCTGGAATAATCAATAAATAATAAAAATCCTTAATAAAATTGTAATATTTATTACGATTTGTAATACTTCCGTAACATTTTCGGGTTAGGATTCGTCGGGACAACAAGCATATTCGTACCCATACGGAGTTAAATCAATGAAAATTAAAGCAATTATTGTCTCATCGCTGCTTGCCACAGCGTTGGCAACTGCAATCTCAGCTCAGGCGCGTACCGTCATACAGAACAAAGGTTCGGACACCCTGGTCAATGTGGCACAGGCGTGGGCCGAGGAATATCAGAATGTCGCCCCTGAAGTAGCAGTCGCTGTTTCAGGCGGAGGTTCCGGTACAGGCATCGCTGCCATGATCAATGGTACGGTCGATATTGCCAATGCCAGCCGCAAAATGAAAGACAAGGAATTAAAGCAGGCCAAGGACCGTGGCCAGAACCCGGTTGAGCATGTTGTTGGATACGATGCGCTCGCAGTTTATGTGCACCCGGACAACCCAATGAAAGAAATGAGCATGAGCCAGTTGAAAGAAATCTATGGCCGCAAGGGCAAAGCCAAAAACTGGTCAGATCTCGGTGTTACCGTACCCGGCTGCAAGGGCAACCAAATTGTTGTCGTCAGTCGCCAGAATAATTCGGGTACCTATGCCTATTTCCAGAAAGCCGTACTGGGCAAGAAAGGTAAATACCGCTCAGGTACACTCGATATGCATGGCTCAAAAGATGTTGTCGACCTGATTGAAAAAACACCCTGCGCCATCGGCTACAGCGGACTCGCTTATGCCACAGACCACATCCAGATGGCCTGCATCAGCAAGGACGGAAATGCCTGTGTAAGCCCAAGCGTCCCGACCGCGGTTGATCGCAGCTACCCGATTGCGCGGCCGTTGTTCATGTATACCAATGGTGAGCCGGAAGGTGAAATCAAGAAGTACATGGACTGGATTATGAGTGATGTCGGGCAATGCATAATCGTGAAGAAAGGTTATGCACCGATGAAAACAGTCGACTGTAAGTAAGCACACAACCGGATACAGGTTAAAACACTTTGAGTTTTAACCTGTATCCGGATATTTTAAATAATCAGAATAACTATTGTTGCCAGCAACTGGTGACATCGTTATGATGCTGTCATGACCAAATAGAGGAATACAGGTTCAACCATGTCTCACTACGAACAACGCCTGGAAAAAGACCTGGAACATATTCGGGGTGAAGTCAGCGATCTGGCTACCAGCGTCAAGCAGGCCGTAAAAAATTCAATACATGCACTACTGACAGCCAACCAGGATCTGGCCAGTGCGACCATCCTGGGTGATGGTCCCATTAACCGCAAGATGCGTGAGATTGACACCCTGTGTCATCAGTTCATCGCGGTGCATCTGCCCAGCGCCGGTCACTTACGCCTGATGTCATCGGTGATAAGAATCAACATCATTCTTGAACGAATAGGCGATTATGCAGTAACCATCAGCCGCGAACTTCAGCGCATTGACGGTGCACCCGATAAGCGCCTTGCGCAGGGTATTGAGCTGCTGGCTAATGAAGTTCAGTTAATGCTGAAACAGGCGATTGCTTCATTCGATGAAGACAACGCAGAACTCGCCAGGGGCACCATAGCCATGTCTGCCCAGATAGACAACACGGTCGCCGGCCTGTACGAAGAGCTGCTGGACGAGCAGGCGAACTGGTCGTTGACCGAGAGATTCGCGATCTTTTCCGTGTATCACCGTCTCGAGCGTATAGCTGACCAGGCCAAAAACCTGTGCGAGCAGACGATCTTTACCGTGGCTGGCGAAGGTAAAGCAAGCAAAACCTATCAGATTTTATTTATTGATGATGACAATAGCTGCCTGACCCAGCTCGCCGAAGCCGTAGCACGAAAACACTTTCCAGATGCCGGTAGCTATGTGAGTGTGGCTGGACGCGAACCTGCTGAAACCCTGTCAAGCGGGCTGGCAGAATTCATGGACTCTCACGGAATGGATGCTTCCAAGGCCAGGCCCAAAGCCTATGACATGACTCCGGCAGAGCTCAACAGGTTTCATGTGATTGTCAGTCTGAAAGCGCCAGTGAGTTCATACATCGACAAAATTCCGTTCCAGACTACAGCGTTACACTGGGAACTGACATCAGCACCTGAAGATTGCGCCTGCAGCGACCAGGATTATGAAAGCATACAACGTGAACTTTCTGTGCTCACAAAAGACCTTATGTCGTTGTTGCGTGGAGAGGATGCTGCATAAATGCAACAGGGCGTCAACAAAATGTCTCACGATGCATTTGACCGCCGTACCATGGACTGGTACGTCGACAAGCTTATGCAGTCGCTGGTGTTCATCGGCGGAATTTCCGCAATTATCTTTATTATCGGCATATTTGTTTTCATCACTATGGAAGGTATGGACTTTGTCATCAGCCGCCTCGATCCGGTTGAGTTCTTTACTTCTGAATACTGGTTTCCCAGTGACGAAGATGATCCCGAGTACGGTATCCTCGCGCTGATTGCCGGCACCGCCAGTGTCACCGGACTGGCAATGCTGGTCGCGATACCGTTCGCCCTTGGGTCTGCAATCTATGTCGGCGAATTTGCATCAGGCAAGACACGTGAATACCTGAAGGTACTGGTCGAACTGCTTGCCGCTATTCCCTCTGTTGTCTGGGGCTTCATTGGACTATCGATAATGAATCCGCTGATCATCGACGTGTTTGATGTACCGGTTGGTCTGAATGTTCTCAATGCCGGTATCATCCTTGGGCTGATGGCTGCGCCGATTATGGCGTCCATCGCTGAAGATGCGCTCAAGGCTGTGCCTGACGGCTACCGTGAAGCTGCCGAAGCCATGGGTGCAACGCGCTGGCAGGTTATTTTCAAAGTGGTGCTGCCCGCCGCCAAGAACGGTCTGCTCGGTGCCGTGCTGCTCGGCGTTGGACGCGGCTTTGGCGAGACCATGGCGGTACTGATGGCGACCGGTCACTCGGTTAATATGCCAGGCAGCATATTTGATTCAGTACGCGCACTCACCGCCACGATTGCAGCCGAACTGGGTGAAACGGCCGTCGGCTCCGATCATTACGGAGTGCTGTTTACCATTGGCATCTTCCTGTTCCTGATTACATTTGTGATCAATCTGACGGCTGATTTGATTGTGCGTGGTGTGCGCAAAGGTTAAAGACGGGTTTTAAAAAATGTTTGAAATTTCAGAACTGAATAAACGTAACCGGAAAACACAGAAACTGTTCCAGATTCTGTTCATGATGATGACCCTGCTGTTGATAACGCCGGTGCTGATCATCCTCGGCACCTTGATTCACAAGGGCGGCGGTATAATTTCTGTTGATTTTCTTTTCACCCATCCGACTGACGGTATGACCGCCGGTGGAATATTTCCCGCGCTGTTCGGTACCGTGTGGATTGTTGCTGTGGCGCTGCTGGCTTCGGTGCCCATTGGTGTGGCCGCTGCGATTTATCTGAGTGAATACGCACCGGATAACTGGCTGACGCGCATTATCAACCTGGCAATCATCAACCTTGCCGGCGTGCCCTCTATCGTACATGCGCTGTTTGGCGTCGGCGCGTTTGTCATATTCTTTAAATTCGGCACCAGCATACTCGCAGCCAGTCTGACCCTTGCGATCATGACCCTGCCTGTGGTCATCGTCGCCAGCAGAGAGTCATTACAGGCTGTGCCCAAGGCCTTTCGTGAAGCCTGCTGGAACATGGGCGCGACACGCTGGCAAACCATACGCCGTGTTGTGTTACCGAATGCGGTCAGTGGCATACTTACCGGCGTGATTCTGGAAGTCTCGCGTACAACCGGTGAAACGGCGCCGATCATGTTTACCGGTGCAGCCTTCTTCCTGCCATTCCTGCCCCAGAGCGTGTTCGATCAAACCATGGCACTGTCGTTGCACCTGTTCGTAGTTTCGACCCAGGTGCCGGGGGTACCTGAGGAACTGCCCTATGGCGTTGCGCTTGTGCTGATCGCCATGGTGTTGCTGATGAACAGTATCTCTATTGCATTTCGCATGTATTTACGCGGTAAGAAGAAATGGTAAGCAGCGCCGGAACCGTTGTGCAAGATACGAATCAGCCACTAAAGCTGGATGTCAGGGATCTGTCCATTCATTATGGTGATACCCCTGCACTGGAGCATGTCACCCTGGATGTCAGGGAGCATGAGATATTCGGCATCATTGGACCGGCCAATGCCGGTAAAACATCATTTCTGAAGACACTCAACCGCATGGACATGTTTACATCGAACATGAAAGTGCAGGGTGATATTCGCTTCAACGGCTTTGATATCCGCAAGACGCGAAATATCTACGCGCTGCGCAGTCGTATCGGTGTGGTTTTCCCGTTACCGGTCGGTTTGCCGCTGACGGTTTACGAAAATGTTGCACTGTCGCCACGGCTTTCAGGAGTCAGTAACAAAGCTGACCTTGATGTCATTGTCGAACGCTGTCTGACACGAGCAGCACTATGGGATGAAGTAAAAGATCGTCTCGATTCACTGGGAAGTCTGCTATCCGGCGGACAGCAGCAGCGCCTGACCATCGCCCGTGCACTTTCTCAGGAGCCCGATGTATTAATGCTGGATGAGTTTTCAATTGCAGTCGACCCGGTAACGACGATGAGAATCGAGGATGTGCTCAAGGAACTGAAATCCGAAATGACGATTATCCTGGTTACCAACCTGGTTCAACAGGCCCGAAGACTGGCAGACCGTACCGCTTTCTTTCTTGATGGCAAGTGTGTGGAAATCGGGGATACCGAGGACCTTTTTACGGGCAATGCAAAAGAGCAGAGTACCATTGATTACATCGAAGGAAAATTTGGTTAGGAAATCATGAACACGACTGCAGAAAATGTAAGCCCCCAGATCGAGCATGCAATCCATACCAGGACGTTGAACCTGTGGTATGGGACATTCCAGGCATTATTTGATGTAAGCCTTGATATCAAGCAGGGCATTATAACTTCACTGATCGGGCCATCAGGTTGCGGCAAGAGTACCTTTCTTCGCAGTGTCAATCGTATTAATGAGCGTCTTGGCTATGTTCGCACGGAAGGCCTTATCGAGGTAATGGGGCGAAACGTATACGATGAGAATGTTGAGCTGGTGCAGGTGCGCAAGCAAATTGGCATGGTGTTCCAGCGCCCGAATCCATTACCCATTTCGATAAGAGATAACATTATCTTTGGGCACAGGCTTCATACCGAAGGCAAAAAGCCCAGCATCAGTGAGCAGGATGATATCATCGAAGCAGCCTTGCGCAAGGTGCTGCTCTGGGACAAGGTAAAAGACCGTCTTAACAGCAAGGCAACCGAACTGTCACTGGAGGAGCAGCAAAAACTTTGTATTGCACGTTTGTTGCCGGTCAAGCCCAGCGTGTTATTAATGGATGAACCCTGCTCGGCGCTGGATCCGAAAGGAACCGAAGCTGTTGAAGAGCTGATCTGGGATTTGCGTGGTGAATATACGATTCTTATCGTCACGCATAACATGGCACAGGCCAGACGCGCCAGCGAAGAATGCATATTCATGTTAATGGGTAAGGTGATTGAACATACCGCTACAGAAGCTATGTTTGTCACCCCTGAGCACAAGGAAACTGCAGATTACATCGAAGGCAGGTACGGCTAGGCTGTAGTAGTGGAGAATTTAACATGCTGTTTTCTCGCAGAGGCGCAGAGAACGCAAAGGAATAAAAAATAAAAACGATGCTCTCTTTACAAACAAATACATGACACCCCTGCGTTCTCTGCGCCTCTGCGAGAGTCAATCTCTATCGCTTTTTCAATAGCGCCAATCCCGACTATACTGACAAAAAATCATCGTCCGGGTTTGAGTTAATACGACACTGTCTGTCAGATTGAGTCCTGACTATTACAGCTTATCAGTATCCTGTGCCGCCCGGTGAAAAATGCGGGCTAGGATTTTTCTTTCTTACCTTTGCCGGAACGATAGCAGGGCAGCTTGATGACGCCTGATTTGACAAATTCTGAAGGTTTGCCTAACTCATTATAGCGAACACAGGTCTTTCCCTCGAAGGTGAAGTCGCCTATATATTGATGCCCCATATGTTGTCTCAGGTTACTGGCGT
>Ga0316198_10002095_pt1 | contig 11989 bp, 8 predicted proteins | sample OudBieAanoxic_MG_FD_204935 | JGI IMG/M metagenome (GOLD analysis project Ga0316198, IMG submission 204935) | Coastal sediment microbial communities from Oude Bieten Haven, Netherlands - site A anoxic | ecosystem: Environmental > Aquatic > Marine > Coastal > Sediment | place: Netherlands... | reverse complement strand
CAGCCTGTTGCTCGGCGGCCCTTTCGGGGCAGCGGAAGCGGCATCCGCCCAGGATCAGGAAGCCGAGGCACAAGGGGCGGAGGACTCGCCCGGGCTGACTTCGACCACGATCTCTGCTCTGCGCCTGCGCGAGATCGGCCCGGCGTTCATGTCGGGGCGCATCGTCGAGATCGCGGTTGATCCCGAAGACAGCAGCACCTGGTATATCGCGGCGGCCTCAGGGGGAGTTTGGAAGACCGAGAACGCCGGCACTACCTGGTCGCCGATTTTCGACAGCTACGACTCCTATTCGATCGGCACGCTGGCGGTCGATCCGACCAATCGCTTCGTCGTCTGGGTCGGCACGGGTGAAAACAACAGCCAGCGCAGCGTCGGCTACGGTAGCGGCCTCTACAAGTCGATCGACGGGGGTCGCAGCTTCGAGAAGGTCGGGCTCGAGAATTCCGAGCATATCGCCCGCATTCTGATCGACCCGCGCGACTCCGACATCGTCTACGTGGCGGCGCAGGGCCCGCTCTGGTCATCCGGCGGCGACCGCGGCGTATTCAAGACCATGGACGGCGGCGAAACCTGGGAGAACGTCCTCACCATCAGTGAGAACACCGGCGTCAGCGACATGGTCTTCGATCCGCGCGATCCGGACGTGCTGTACGCCTCGGCTTACCAACGCCGGCGCCACGTCTGGACTCTGCTCGACGGCGGCCCGGAATCGGGCATGTGGAAAACCACCGACGGCGGCGAGACCTGGCGCGAGATCAACAAGGGCCTGCCCGGCGGCGATAGGGGCCGCATCGGCCTGGCCATCTCACCGGTGAACCCCGACGTCATCTACGCCGTCGTCGAGGCGGCCGAGAGGCGCGGTTTCTACCGCTCCACGAATCGCGGCGAAAGCTGGAGCCGCGTGGGCGACTACGTGACCGGCAGCCCGCAGTACTACCAGGAGATCGTCGCCGACCCGCACAAGCTCGATCGCATCTACGCCCTCGACACCTACATGATGGTCTCGGAGGACGGCGGCGCCACCTTCACTCCACTCGGCGAGGACGACAAGCACGTCGACAACCATGCTCTATGGATCGACCCGAAGGACTCCGAGCATCTGATCAACGGCAACGACGGCGGTCTCTACGAGACCTTCGACCGGGGCCAAACCTATCGCTACTTCCCCAACCTGCCGCTGGCGCAGTTCTACAAGGTCGCGGTCGGCAACGACGGCCCCTTCTATACGGTTTGTGGCGGCACCCAGGATAACGCCACCCAGTGCGGCCCATCGCAGACCAACAACATCCACGGCATCCGCAACTCCGATTGGTTCACCACGGTCTTCGGCGATGGCTTCGGCCCGGCCATCGATCCCGAGGATCCGAACATCATCTACTCGCAGTGGCAATACGGTGGACTGGTCCGCTACGACCGCCGCACGCAGGAGGAGTTCGACATCAAGCCGCGCGAGGATGCCGACGGCCCGCCGCTGCGCTGGAACTGGGACGCGGCGCTGCTGATCAGCCCGCACTCGCACACGCGCCTCTACTACGGTGCGCAGATCCTGTTCCGCAGCGACGACCGCGGTAATACGTGGCAGGCGGTCAGCCCCGATCTTACCCACGACATGGACCGTAACCAGCTCGAGATCATGGGCCGTGTGTGGGGTGTGGATTCGGTGCGCAAGAATACGTCGACGTCGCTGTACGGAACCATCGTGGCGCTCGACGAGTCGCCGATCGTGGAGGGCCTGCTTTACGTCGGTACCGACGATGGCCTCATCCAAATCAGCGAGGATGGTGGCCAGAACTGGCGCCGCGAGGAGGAGTTCCCCGGCGTTCCGGACATGACCTACGTCTACAACGTCTTGGCTTCACGGCACGACGCCGACACCGTCTACGCCGCCTTCAACAACCACAAAAACGGTGACTTCAAGCCCTACGTCATGAAGAGCACCGACCGGGGCCGAACCTGGGCCTCGATTGCCGCCGACCTGCCCGAGCGCGGCTCCGCCTACTCGCTGGCGCAGGACGACGAGGATCCGGACGTCCTTTTCCTCGGCACCGAGTTCGGTTTGCACGTCACGCTGGATGGGGGCGAGAAGTGGCTGGAGGTCGCCGGCCTGCCGACGGTCGCCATCCGCGACGTGAAGATCCAGGACGCCGAGGACGATGTGGTGCTCGCCTCCTTCGGACGCGGCTTCTGGGTGCTCGACGACTACAGCCCCATGCGCCATCTGAGCGAGGAAGTGCTCGAATCCGAGGCGCACATCTTCCCGGTCAAGAGCGCCCTCGCCTATATCCAGGCCGCGCCGATGGCGCTCGACGGCAAGGCATTCCAGGGCGCCAGCTTCTACACCGCGGACAACCCCCCCTTCGGCGCCACCTTCACCTACTACCTGAAGGACTCGCTGCAGACCCGCCGCGAAGAGCGGCGCGAGGCGGAGAAGGAGCTCGCCAAGGAGGGTGAGGACGTCTTCTACCCGACGTGGGAGGAGCTCAAGGCTGAAGATCGCGAGGAGGAACCGGCCGTCATGCTCACGGTTCGCGACCAGAACGGTGGCGTGGTCCGCCACCTCGGCGGCTCCACGTCGAAGGGCGTCCATCGCACCACCTGGGACCTGCGCTACCCGGGATTCACGCCGGTGAACACGCGCGGTGACGGCAACGGGCCGATGGCCGTACCGGGCACCTACACGGTCGAGTTGGCGCGCCGCGTCGACGGTGTGCTCGAGACACTCACAGAACCGGTGCCCTTCCAGGTCGTTGCGCTCGGCACCCCGACCATACCGATCGGTCACCGCGACGCTATTCTCGCCTTCCAGAAGGAGGTCGGTGAGCTGCAGCGTGCCGTCATGGGCGCAAACGCCGCAGCAGCGGCCGCGGCGGATCGTCTCGAGCTCATGAAGCTCGCCGTCGAGCGTTACCCCGGCGTCGATCCGGCACTGCGCGAACAGATCCGCGCCTTCGAGCTGCGCCTGATGGACCTGCGTGAGGCGATCACGGGGGATCCCACCAAGCGACGGCGCCAGGAAGCGGAAATGCCTGGCCTCATGTCGCGCGTGCAGTCGGTCGTCGGTGGCACCTGGTCAGCATCCGCCGCCCCGACGGCGACGCATCATGAGAGCTACAACATCGCGGCCACCGAGTTCGAGGCCATCCTGCCCGATCTGACGTCGCTGATCGAGTCCGACATCCCGGCACTCGGGCGACAGCTCGAAGAGGCCGGCGTGCCCTATATCCAGGGCGGCGTCGTGCCTCGCTGGCAGAGGAGGTAACCCCGGAAACGCAGCGGCCGTGACGGTCTCAATGGGGGGATGACAATCAATCGGTTCACCCCTGAGCACGCGGTCTTCTTGTCCTCATCGTCCGTTCTCAGTTACCATGGTCATGACCATGGTCATTCGGAACGAGAGAGGCGAAAGATGAGGACGATGAAGGCGTCCGAATTCAAGGCTAGATGCTTGAAGCTCATGGACGAGGTGGCCGAGACCGGTGAACCGATCATCATCACCAAGAACGGCCGACCAGTGAGCCAGCTCGTCCCCTACCGGCACAAGCCGGAAACCCTGTTTGGCGTCATGAAGGATTCCATGACCATCACAGGCGACGTGATTTCGTCCCTGGACGAAGAGTGGGAGGCGGACCTGTGACGGTGCTCGACACCAACGCGCTGCTATGGCTGACGAAGGGCGACGCGAGGCTGGGACGAAAGGCCCGAAGAGTGGCGGATCGAGCGCTGGCGACTGAATCGCTGGCGGTGTCGGCCATCAGCTTCTGGGAGATCGCCACCTTGTGTCACAAAGATCGGATCGACCTCGGTCAGATGGCCGAGGCGTGGCGAGCCAAGTTGCTAGAGAAGGGAACGCTCGAGATTCCAGTCACGGGAGATATCGGTATCGCGGCTGCGACCCTCACGGACGCTTTTCGCGACCCCGCCGATCGGATTATTGTTGCGACGGCAGCTCGCGAGGGGGCTCTCCTGCTGACGAGCGATGAGCGAATCCTCGAGTGGGAAGGATCTGTGAGGCGGCACGATGCCCGCGTGTAGCCACCTCGTTCGTTAGCGCTTCACAACCAGCCAGATTGGGCACTCAACGGAGAGCACGATGCCCGCTGGTCAAACCATCCGCTCGGGCAAGCCCTCGAGCATTTCGAGAAAAAGCTCACGGGAGCGGATCAGGGCCTCGGCGCCGGCGGACTCGAGACGGAAATAGCGCTTCGCGCGGCCGCCGCGCTCTGCCGTCGGCTCACCCAACACGGTGGAGACGTATCCCTTGGCCTCGAGCCGGCGCAGCGTGGCGTAGATCGAGCCTATCGAGACGGAGCGTCCGGATCGTTCCTCGATCTGGCGACGGATCGTCATGCCGTAGGCATCCTCGCCGAGGCGCACGAGAGTCGCCAGAACTACGATCTCGAACTCCCCGAGGTACTTGTTCTTTCCCATGGGCCCTACTCTGTCCGTAGCGCGATCATCGGATCGACCCGCGTTGCCCGGCGGGCCGGAATGTACGCGGATAGTGCGGCGGCCGCAACCAAAACCCCCGTGACCAGCGCATAGCTTAACGGGTTCATGCCTCCCACCCCCTCGAGGCCACTGGCGAGCACGCGTCCCAGCATGATGCCCAGGATCAGTCCGGCGACGGCGCCGGTACCGACCAGCCAAATCGAGCTGCGCATGACCATCTTCCGCACGCTGCGGCTCTCCGCACCCAACGCCATCCGTATGCCGAACTCCCGCGTCCTCTCGCTCACGGCAAAGGCCATCACCCCGTAGATGCCCGCGGCCGCCATGACCAGCGCGAAGAACGCGAAGGCCATGAACATCGCAAAGATCGGATCGAAAACAGCGACGCGCTGCTCGATGACCTCACCCATGGTCTGCACATCGCTCACCGGCTGATCGGGATCAACCGCCCAGATCTGCTCACGCACGGGCGCCGCGGCCAGCTTGACGTCGCCGCGCGGGCGTAGCACGAGACCGAGGCCCGACCGCCGCTCCTGCTCCAAAGGTCGGTAGATCAACGGATAGAACGGATCATCCGGTTCCGGGTAAACAAGGTTCTCGACAATGCCGACGATCTCCACCCATTCGGCGTCTGCCTCGGCATCACCAAAACGGATGTGCTGTCCAACCGGTATCTCATCGGGCCAGAAGCGGTCGACGGCATCCTGGTTCACCAGCGCCACGGGCACGCGGTCGGCGCTGTCATCGGCGGAAAACCCGCGTCCCCGCACCAGGCTCATCTCCATCACCTCGAAATAGGCGGGCTCGGCAACGATCATGCCGGCGAACGGTTGCCGCTCCGGATCCTCAGAGGGGCGTCCTAGAATCTCGAAGGAGGCCCTGCCGCTGCCCTCCGCGATGGGAAGGCGGCTCACCCACGCCGCCGACTCCACAATCGAGAGTCCGCGCACTCGTCGCATGACATCACGGAAGAACTGCTGCTGTGCCTCCTCCGCGTACTCTCCCTCGGGCAGGTCCACTCTCATCGTCAGAATGGCGTCTTCGTCATAGCCTAGCTCGGTGCTCCGCATCTCGATCATCGACTCGATCAGCAGGCCGGCGACGATCATGAGGCCGAGCGCCAGGGCCACCTGTCCTGCAACGAGAAAGCGGCGGCCCTTCATGGCGCCGCGTCCCCCGATGGTCCGGCCGCCGGCTTCCTTCAGGGTCTCGACGAGCTGCTGCCGCGATGCACGCAACGCCGGGAACAGCGCGAACAGCAGCGGCGACAGCAACGATACTGAGAGCGTGAACAGAAGAACGTTACGATCGATGCTGAGAAGTTCCGCAACTCCGACCATCTCGGCATTGTTTCGGGCAAGAAACACGAGTCCCGCGAGCATCCCTTCCATCACGAGAAGGCCAAGCAGCCCAGCGGCCAGCGAAAGCATGGCCCCTTCGGTGAGGAGCTGGCGCACGATGCGCAGCCGGCCAGCCCCGAGCGCGGCCCGCACGGCAATCTCGCGGCCCCGCGCCGAGGCCCTGGCCAGCATCAGCGTGGCCACGTTGGAGCAGGCGATCAGCAACACGAACGCCACCGTAATTGTCAGCATGGAGAGGATCGTGTTGAATTCGGTGCCCGACAGGCCCTCGTTGTAGGTAGCAACGTATTCGTGCCAGCCCGTATTGGTGTCGGGGAACTCCTCGCGCAGTCGGGCCATCACCCCGGCGACTTCGGCTCTCGCCTGCTCGAGGGTGGCGCCCGGCGCCAGCTTGCCGACCGCCCAGTAGGAGCGGTCATCGCGGCTCGCAGTTTCTCGATCCAGCACCAGAGGCACCCAGATCTCGATCGCGGCCAGATTTCCGACCTCCATCTCCTCACCCATGATGCCGACAACCGTGGTGGGGTAGCCATTCAGGTTGATCGTTCGCCCGATCACCTCGGGGTCGGCACTGAAGCGCCTCTCCCAGGTGCCGTGGCTCAGTATTGCTACTCTCTCGGCTCCCGGCTGGTCCTCTCCTGCCAGGAAGCGCCGGCCCAAGGCCGGCCGGACGCCCCACACCTCGAATAGGTTTGCCGTCGATGGCGCAGTCCTCACTCGTGCCGGTTCATCGGCCCCGGTCAATATGGCAGTCACCCCTGTTGTCGTGGCGGCCATATCGGCGAAGGCCGTCACGCCGTCGCGGATGTCGAGGAAGTCGGGTATCGACAAATCGTCGCGCTCGATTCCTCGTTCCGGATTCCGGACGAAGACGAAACCCAGCGTCTCTCCTTCTCTGATCGGCACCATGTCGCTGAGGAATATTAGATTCAGGATGCTGAAAATGGCGCAGTTGACGCCAATCGCGAGCGCCAGGGTCAGGACCGTGACGATGCTGAAGGTCGGGCTTTGTCTGAGGGTGCGGAAGGCAAATCGAACATCCTGGAGCAGGTCGTTCATGAGTCCATCCCCCTTGCGGACACGAAGTCGGTGGCTCGTGTCGGGGTGTCCGGGTTCCGGGGAGAAGGATCCGGAAGGCGTGGGTTCGGTTGCAGGTTTGGTACCGCGTTCAGTCGCGGAATCGAAGGAACGGAGCAGCGCCGGCCTGGAGAGGCCCGGCAACAATGAGCGCAGCACCTGGCCCCAGTACCAGCGCCGCGCCGCACTCCGCCCGAGGATCGGAAGGTGGTGCCGGCCGTATTCCTCGGCCAAATCGCCGGCAAGTGCGTCCCCTTCGTTCGCGGGAGAAAAGAGCAGCAGAAGTCGCTCAGCAAGAACAGGCGGCCGCCGAGGGTCTCGCCCAACGTCGGTCGCCTGCACTGCGGGGGTGGCCTGGGGCCGCTCTCTCTCGTTCAGCCGTTCGGTGATGTCCCGCGATATTCTGTACATCGTACAGAATATTACGGAGGCGACCTTCCGAGAGTTTCAGCCAATCCCTCGCAAACCTTCGGGGGCGCGGCAGATTACCCTCTCCGCTCAGCGTCCTGGCAGCAGAGCCTCCTCACCGACGAAGACATCGAAGGCGGGGCCGAACTTCTGGATCCGGTGGTTCTGCGTATCGGCCACGAGGACATGTCCGCGCTCATCAACTGCCAGCCCGCCTGGAGTGTGGAACTTCCCGGGATCGGCCCCGGCCGTTCCCCAGATGACCCGGAGACCTCCGGAGCTATCGTGCACCTTGATACGGTGGTTTCCCGTGTCGGCAACATGAACACTGCCGTAATAGTCCACTGCTATACCATGTGGCTGCCAATACTGAAGGCTGCCGGAGCCCAGGGACCCCCAAAGTGTCAAGTAGGCGGGTGTGGCGTCGAACTTCTGGATCCGGCTCTGCCCCGTGTCGGCAACATAGACGTTGTCCGAGGAATCGACAGCCAGGCTGGCAGGCAGAGTGAATTGACCTGCTCCGGTGCCCGGGTCTCCCTTGTAACATTGGCTCGTGCACACCTGAAAGATCTCGGTCTGATCGTCGACGCCCCATCCCCAGGCCATGACGAATGTGGCCGTATTATCGAACTTCTGGATGCGGTGGTTGCCCTGGTCTGCCACGAAGATGTTGTCCGACGCGTCGATCGCTACACCCCAAGGATCCTTGAACTTCGCCTCGTCAGTGCCATTCGCTCCCCAGTGGCTCAGATAGGCACCGTTCTGCGTGAAGACTTGGATCCTGTGATTGTTCGTGTCCGCGACGTAGACCATGCCTAGAGAGTTGACAGCCAGCCCATGGGGTTCGTCCAATTGACCGTTGCCGCTGCCGGAAATGCCGGCAAGACACGAGCCGCTGCACACCTCGAATGCGATGCTGCCGGTGTCGACGCCCCACCCCCACATTCGCAGGAAGTTGCCCTGACTGTCGAGTTTCTGGATGCGGTGATTGTCGGTGTCGGCGACGTAGACGTTGCCGTCGCGATCCATTGCGACACCCCCTGGTCGAGCGAACTGCCGTTCGGCCGTGCCGTTTGTCCCCCACGTCGCCAGGAACACCGGGGGCAGGTCGGCGGTCGCCGACCCTGCCGCAGTAGGGAATGAGGATCCGGCAGACAGCACAGCATGCGGTGTGGGATGGAAGAAGAGCGCCAAGAGCGCGAGGATGGGCGGAACTCCGCAGCGAACTCTCATCGTGCATCTCCTGCCGGTGGCTCGGCCTCACCCACGAACACGTCCAACCACGGCCCACCGAACTTCTGGACGCGGTGGTTGTCCATCCCGACCACGTAGATGTGTCCGGCGGCATCGGTAGCGACGGCGCGGGGATCTTCGAAGTCACCGTCGCCGCTGCCCGTGGTTCCCCAGCTGACCAGAAAGCCTCCGTCGCCATCGAACTTCGAGACCCGGTCGTTCTCGCGCTCAGTTACGTATACGTTTCCCCGAGCATCTACCGCCACACCTGCCGGATACTTCAACTCGCCGGCGCCGGAGCCGAGGGTGCCCCATTTGGCAACGAAGCTCACACCGTTGAACTTCTGGATTCGATGGTTGTGTGTGTCGGCCACGTAGATGTTGCCTGAAATGTCAATGGCCACGTGATTCGGAGCGGTGAATTGACCGTCACCCGAGCCTCCGATACCGATTTGGCATGGGGACAGAGTTCCACAGAGTTGAAATTCCAGTGTCCCATCAAGAACGCCCCATCCCCATGTGTAGAGAAATGCTCCCGAGGCGCTGTGTTTCTTGATTCGGTAGTTGCCGGAGTCGACGACATAGACGTCACCGGAGCTATCGATTGCGATACCGGAGGGATGGTAAAAGCCGGACCACCCGGTACCCTTCGTCCCCCACTTCCCAATGTACGTTCCGCTGCTGTTGAATTTCTGAATCCTGTCGTTGTTCGTGTCGGTCACGTAGACGTAACCCGAGTAGTCCACCGCAACATCGGATGGTTTGCTGAACTGGCCGTCCCCACTTCCGATGATTCCGGCCTGGCAGTTGCTTGGGCAGATCTGGAACGTGCTCTCGCCAGTTCTCACGCCCCATCCCCACATCAGCAGGAAGTTGCCGTCGCTGTCGAACTTCTGCACCCGGTCGTTTCCCGTGTCGACCACAAAAACGTTTCCCGCGTTGTCGACAGCCACTCCGTTCGGTGCTTTGAACTGCCTCTCGGCGGGCCCCTCTGATCCCCATTTGTCGAGAAACGTGGGGGAGGGCTCCCTGGCTAACGGACTGGCCGTGATGCTGGACGCCGGGCCGACAGACGATGCCAGGAGTGGAAGCGCAAGGAACGAGAGCAGAAGCGAATACCGGTATCGAGACATCATTTTCCCTCTCCTGCCGGCAGGTTGCGGCGCATCGGAGATGGAGTCTCGGTGCACTCTCGGCATCCGTCCAGTGGCTCGGGCTCCACTAGCGCAGACTCCGCTATGAAGAACTCCAACGCCGGCCCGAACTTCTGGATCCTGTCGTTGTAGGTGTCGGCAACGTAGACGTCGCCCCTGGCGCTGATGGCGACTCCCCGGGGATAGTCGAGATCTCCGGCACCGTCACCGGAATCTCCCCACTTGCACAGAAACGTCCCGTTGCTATCGAACTTCTGCATCCGATAGTTGACCCTGTCGGCGACATAGACATTCCCCGCGGCATCCACTCCCAGACCATAGGGACTCCTGAAATATCCGGGGGCCGAGCCATTCGATCCCCAGATGGTCAATAGACTGCCGCCGCTGTTGAACTTCTGGACCCGGTCATTCTCGGTATCCATCACGTAGACGTTGCCTGAGCCGTCGACCGCCACACCATGCGGCTCCTCGAAGTTGCCATCGCATCCGGTGGGTCCGCTCACATCGGTGTCACAGAGGGTCCCCCACTTGCCCAGATAGGCGCCGCTGCTGCTGAGCCTTTGGATGCGGTTGTTATCGGTGTCAGCGACGTAGACGTCGCCCGAGGGGCCGACGGCAATCCCGTACGGCTCATTGAATTGGCGATTGCCGCTGCCCGCAGTGCCGGCCCGGCAACCGCTCGTGCAGGTCTGGAACGCTGGAGCCCCGTTCTGGACACCCCATCCCCAGACTCCGAGGAGGTTGCCGCTCTGATCGAACTTCTGGATACGGTGATTGTTGCAGTCGGCAACGTAGACATTGCCAGTAGGGTCAAGAGCGATCCCGCCGGGAAAAAGGAACTCGCTTTCCTTGTCCCCTTCTATTCCCCAGGTCGACAGAAACCTTCCATCGGCGTCAAACTTCTGAATTCGATGGTTGGACCTGTCGACAACGTAGACGACGCCCGACGAGTCCACCGCGACGCCAGTCGGGTTCTTGAACTGGCCGACCCCGGTACCGTATGTCCCCCATTTCATCAAGAAGGGCGGCGGCGCAGACTGGAAGCTTCTGGCTGTGACGAGGGCTGATGTCGCGAGCGACGGTGCCAAGAGTGGAAGCGCCAAGAACGCGACCAAAAGCGGATACCGGAATAGAGACCTCATTTTCTTCCTCCCGCCCGCTACTTGCGGCGCACCGTAGGTGGGGTCCTGCTGCGATCTCGGTGTCCATCTTCCGGATCAGACTCCGCTATCAAGAAATCCAACGCCGGCCCGAACTTCTGGATCCGCTGGTTGCCTTGGTCGCCGACATAGATGTACCCCGAGGCATCGGCCGCCACACCGTACGGCCTGACGAACTGGCCATCGGCGGGCCCGACCGTTCCCCATTTGGTCAGGAAGATACCGTTGCTATCGAACTTCTGGATCCGGTGGTTGCTGAACTCCGACACGTAGACGTTGCCCGCGGCATCTACCACGATGCCGCCGAGCGGATCCTTGATTTCGCCTGCGGCAGTGCCGAATTCCCCCCACGTGGTAAGGAATGTGCCATGGCTGTCGAACTTCTCGATCCGGCTGTTGCCTCCATCCGCAACGTAGACATCGCCCTCCGCGTCGACCGCCAAGCTCTGTGGGAAATCGAGCTGACCATCGCCAATGCCGGACAGGCCTATTTGACAGTCAGTCGAGCAGACTTGAAATGCGGACGATCCATCCTGCACACCCCAGCCCCAGGTGAAATAGAAGAGCGGCGGCGTCCCCGCGGGGGTCGGGCTTGCCGCGACAAGGAGTAGGGCGAGTAGCAGGAGACCGAGCAGATAGCGAACCCGACTGTTCATCGCGAGCCCCCCTTTCTCAGTAGCCGCTCCGCGGCTCAGGCTCGCCTATGAAGATGTCAAACGCCGGCCCGAACTTCTGGATCCGGTGGTTGCCCTTGTCCGAGACATAGATGTAACCACCACGATCGATCGCCAGGTCAAAGGGACTGTCGAACCGGCCGTTGCCACTACCGGTCGTGCCCCACGCGAGCAGTGGGCTGCCGTCGCCGTTGAACACCTTGATCCGATTGTCGTTGGAATCGACCGCGTAGACACGGCCCAGGGCATCCACGGCAATGCCGGTCAGGGCTTCGAACTCGTCGTCGGCGGTGCCCTCTGACCCCCACATGGTCAGAAAGACAAAGTTGTTGTCGAGCTTCTGGATGCGGGAGTTGTTGAGCTCAGCGACGTAGATGTTGCCGGAAGGATCGAAGGCTATGTCAATCGGCCAGCCGAACTGGCCATTCCCGAGGCCTTGGATGCCTGCCCCGCAAACGTCGAGGAATCCGCAG
>Ga0316198_10002094_pt1 | contig 11990 bp, 11 predicted proteins | sample OudBieAanoxic_MG_FD_204935 | JGI IMG/M metagenome (GOLD analysis project Ga0316198, IMG submission 204935) | Coastal sediment microbial communities from Oude Bieten Haven, Netherlands - site A anoxic | ecosystem: Environmental > Aquatic > Marine > Coastal > Sediment | place: Netherlands... | reverse complement strand
GGACAACCACCGGTCTTGATGCTCAGAAGTGTGCTGACCTGGACCGCGTTCGGGTCAAAGTGCTGCCGGTGAACTGTTTGTGCCTGAAACAGCAACTCATTGAAAGGTAATTCAAAAATAGCCCTAACCTCGACTAGCGACCAGTCATGGCGCACTTCAGTTTCAGGCTTTTCCGACAGACTTGCTGTTTGCTTGCTCATAGTCTTGGATTACACGAATTTCCGAAACCGGGACTATGGAGCCGATCATTTTTTCTGTCAACCAGAATAACCCCCCATGGTTTACAAGCTGACGCAATGGCTGCAAGCCGTACTCCCGTCACATTGCCGGCTCTGCGGCGTCGCGACCAGTGCCGGGCCGGGCCTGTGCCGGTCTTGCCGGGAGGACGCACCCTGGCTGAAAAATACCTGTCGCCAGTGCAGCCTTCCCCTGCCCGCCTGCCAGGATGACGTCCTGTGCGGGCGTTGTCAGAAACTGACGCCGGCGTTTGATGCAACAACGGCGCTGTTTCACTACCACCCGCCGATTGACTACCTGATAAAACGACTGAAGTTCTCAAACGATCTGGCCATCAGTCCACTGCTGTCCGGCTTGCTGGCAAACCGTCTGGCGGCACGGGACGCGGCCCTGCCTGCTGTACTGATCCCCGTGCCATTACACCATACGCGTCTGCGTGAACGCGGTTTTAATCAATCCACAGAACTGGCACGTGGCGTTGGCCGCAAGCTGAATATCCGCACTAGCCACCGTTTATGCAGGCGCAACAGAAAAACCGCACCCCAGTCGCTGCTGACACACAATGCGCGTCGCCTGAATTTACGCAATGCCTTCACGGTTACCGCTGACAGGATTCCGGGGCATGTCGCCATCATTGATGATGTGATGACTACCGGCCATACCGCCAGTGAACTGGCACGGGCACTCAAACGTGCCGGTGCCGAACGGGTCGAGGTATGGGTTATTGCGCGAGCCGGCTGCTGACAGGTGCCGCAGCACAGCCCGGTAAAAGGCGTGTCAGCAACGTCCCCTGGCTGCACCCGGCAAGTGCATGTCAGGCCAGCATATAATCGAACAGGATCCCCAGAAAGATCACCGCACCAAACCAGTTATTATTCAGAAAGGCCTGAAAACAGGCTTCACGTTCCCGGAAGCGAATCAGGTACTGCTGCCAGGTTGCCAGCCCGGCGGCAAGCAGCACACTCAGGTAATAGATCAGGCCCAGCTCTGCCTGGTGGCCGATCATTAACAGGCAGATCAGCAACATGGCCTGGATAATCCCGATAATCTGCCGGTCAGACTCGCCAAACAGCAGCGCTGTTGATTTCAGTCCCAGCACCCGGTCATCCTCACGGTCGACCATTGCGTAGAGGGTGTCATAGGCAGTCGCCCACAACACGGTGGCTACAAACATCAGCCAGGCAATTTGCGGTACGCTGCCGGTCTGTGCAGCAAAGGCCATGGGCACCGACCAGCCAAACGCAATACCCAGAAAAACCTGTGGCAGATGGGTGACCCGCTTGGTAAACGGGTAAATGGCTGCCAGCAGCACACCGATCACGGACATGCCGATCGTCAGCAGGTTAAGTTGCAGTACCAGCACAAAGGCGAGCAGGCATAACACGGCAAACAATACCTTTGCCTCCCTCGTGCTGACCCGACCGGCTGTCAGTGGCCGGTCCTGGGTGCGCGACACATGGCGATCAAAATCACGATCGGCATAATCATTAATCACGCAACCGGCGGAACGCATCAGGATGACGCCGGCCACGAAAATCAGCACGATTTTCAGGTCCGGATTTCCATTACTGGCTATCAGCAATGCCCAGAGTGTTGGCCAGAGCAGCAGAAAGATACCGATCGGCTTGTCCAGCCGCATCAGGCTGGCATAATCACGCAGCTTCGCTGAAGACATCGTCATCGTTCTACACCAGACCCATACCCGGTAAACAGGCAAACATCGTACTCATCGACTTCTCCTACATGGCACCACCGACCTGTCAGCCGGAAAATCAGGTAAAAATATTTCACTGACCAGCAACGGCTTGCCGGACATCCTGAATACCGAGCGTCTGCCCCAGATTGCTGCAGGCCGTTGCCGTATATGACCGGTGGCAGCGGTATGCACAGCATGCCCTGGCAATAGCTCTGCCAGTTCTACGATGCCCCTGCGCATGCCAGGATCGGCAAATAACATACCACCCAGTGGCCGTGCGCCAAGGCTGGCAAGGCGTTGCAATTTACCACGTAGCGAGGTCACCGGTATAACCGTCCGCGCGTAGACCCAGGGGGTCCTGCCACACAGCAGCCGCACCTGTCTCACGATGGCCAGTTCCCGTGGCTGCATGCCGAGTAACTGCGCCTCATCCAGGCGTGGTGTATCCTTGACCTGCGACAATACCTGCACGCTGAATCTCCCGGGGCACAGCTGTTGCAGGCGCAGGGTCAATGATGCCCGGTCAAGCAACCAGTCAGACAGGTTCGCAGGAATGCTGTTGCGCAGGAAACAGTGGTGCGGTTTCCAGCGGGTAGCAAGATTGTACGGGGTTCTGGTTTTCAATTATTTGTTCTGCATGCCGTTCAGCGGGCAGGATTATCGCATGATTGTGTACCGCTTGCTGTAGTATGAAAACCGGCAGGAACGGAACGGAAGGCCGTCGCCCGGGTATTAAACCTCGCCGTAATTCACCGCCTCGCCCAGCCAGCGACGAATCAGTGGCGCAACATTATCCGGTGCCTGTGCCAGCAGTTGACCAGCCGCCTGCTCCACGGAGGTCAGCAAGGCCTCGTCACGCAACAAATCGGCTATATGGAACTGCATCTCGCCGGTCTGCCGTGTCCCCAGCACCTCTCCGGGGCCGCGCAACTCCATGTCACGGCGTGCGATCTCGAAGCCATCGCCGGTTTCCCGCAAGACGGCCAGGCGGTTCCGCCCGGCGTCGGACAGTGGCGGCTGATACAACAGCACACAGTTGCTCTGCAGGCTGCCGCGGCCAACTCGCCCACGCAACTGGTGCAACTGAGCCAGCCCCAGTCTCTCGGGATTCTCGACAATCATCAACGAGGCATTCGGAACATCAACCCCGACTTCAATCACCGTGGTCGCCACCAGCAGGTCAAGCGAACCCGCCTTGAAAGCCGCCATGACCGTTTCCTTTTCTGCCGCCTTCATACGACCATGCACCAGCCCGACGCTGATCTCCGGCAAACATTCGGCAAGGAACTCAGCAGTCTTCTCGGCGGCCTGGCATTGCAATACATCAGACTCCTCAATCAGGGTGCAGACCCAGTACGCCTGTTGACCGGCCGTACAGGCCTTGCGCACGGATTGAATAACATCATCACGCCGCTCCTGGCTGATCGCCACGGTCTTCACCGGTTGCCTCCCGGGCGGCAGCTCGTCAATGACAGAGGTATCCAGATCGGCATAGACCGTCATGGCAAGCGTGCGCGGAATCGGTGTTGCTGTCATCACCAGCTGATGCGGGCGCAACCCCTGCTGTCGGCCTTTATCACGCAGCGCCAGGCGCTGGTGCACGCCAAAACGGTGCTGCTCATCAATAATCACCAGCCCCAGACTGGCAAACTCGACATCCTCCTGAAACAGGGCATGCGTGCCGACCACCACCGCACCTGCCCCGCTGCTGATTGACTGCAATGCGGACTGGCGTGCCTTACCCTTTGATTTTCCGGTATGCCAGACAACCGGGATACCCAAAGGCTGCAGCCAGCCGCTGAAACTGCGGAAGTGCTGCTCGGCCAGCAGCTCGGTGGGTGCCATCAGGGCAACCTGGTAATCGGCCTCTACCACGGTCAGGGCCGCACAGGCCGCGACCACTGTTTTGCCGGATCCCACATCGCCCTGCACCAGGCGCGCCATCGGGTGTGGTCGTGACAGATCATCCTGCAGGTCGCTGATAACCCGCAGCTGCGCCCCGGTCAGCCTGAACGGTAATGCCTCGATAAAAACATCCACCAGTGCATGCTTGCCGGCAAAAGACACGGCCGCGGTATGTGCGGCACGCAGACGCACCCGTCGCAGACTCAGGTGATGCGCCAGCAGTTCCTCAAAAGCCAGTCTTTGCTGGGCAGGGTGCCGGCCGGCAGCCAGCATCTCTGTGGAGGCATCCGGCGGCGGACGGTGCACGTAACGCAACGCAGCCTGCAGGGAAGACATTCTGAATGAACTGACCAGGTCAGGCGGTAACCAGTCGACGAGTCTGCCGGTGCCGTTGGCATGGCAGTCGCCCAGGAAATCCAGCGCCTGACCGGTAATTGACCTCAGGGTCAGTTGATGCACGCCTTCCGTCGCAGGATAAACCGGGGTCAGATGCTCTTCCACGACCAGTTCATCGGCTGCCACCAGCAGGCGGTACTCGGGGTGTATCATCTCCGGAGAACCCGCACCGCCACGTACTTCCCCGTAACAGCGAATCTGCCGCCCACGTTCAAAGCCGGCCTGCTGCGCGCCACTGAAATGAAAAAAACGCAATGTCAACGCACCTGTCCCGTCACTGATGCGTACCAGTAATGAACGCCGCCGCCCGAACCGTACCTCTGCGAGATCAACTTCACCGGCCACCACCGCAAACTGGCCGGGACGCAAGCTCCCCATCGGTACCACACGGGTACGGTCTTCATAGCGCAACGGCAAGTGAAACAGCACATCCTGAACGGTCCGTATACGCAATCGTTCCAGCCGTTCTGCCACGCGCACGCCGACACCCTTGAGTACCGTCACGGGGAGTTGATCAAGATTGTCGGTTTTTTCAGCCAAGCTTCAGGATGTGATGAAATGAATGATCATTCAGTCAAGTGCAGGGATTACCGCGCATCAATCAATTGCTGCATTGCAGCTACACCCGGAGCTGAACATAGCTGAACGACCAGCCGGAGAAATCCATGATATCTCCGCGTGCAGCGTACCTCCGTGGTGAATACACTCAGGACTCACCGGGATACAGGGTTGTCAGCCACCCAGTTCCATGACGGCATCCATTTCCACCTGTGCCCCCCTGGGTAATGCCGCCACGCCAACTGCTGCCCGCGCAGGGTACGGCGGCTGAAAATACCCCGCCATCACCTCGTTGACGATGGCGAAGTGTCCAAGATCGGGGAGAAACACATTCAGCTTGACGACATCTGCCAATGAGCCGCCCGCGGCCTCGGCCACTGCAGACAAGTTGTCAAACACCTGCCTTACCTGGGCCTCCATATTACCTTCAACCAGCTCCATGGACTCCGGTATCAATGGAATCTGTCCGGACATGTAAACGGTATTACCGCTGCGCACTGCCTGCGAATAGGTGCCAATCGCCTGTGGCGCACGGTCGGTCTGAATGATTTCACGCTTCATGACTTGTTCTCCCTGGTGAAGTGATGGCTGAAAAAAATGGCTCCGAAGACGGTCCGGTTCAGCCCTTGGTCCGGGTGATCCTGATAACAGCAGGAATACTGCGCACCCGGCGCATGACGCTGGCCAGATGATGGCGGTTATGCACCGTCAGAGTGAACAGCAGATTGTTGCTCAGCCCGTCGCGCTCTTCAATGCCGACATTCTCGATATTGGAGTCGGCATCCCCGATAACCGTTGCGACCCTCGCCAGCACACCCCGGCGGTCCTCGACAATCACGCTGACCTCCACGGGAAACTCCTCATCAAGACCTGGCTCCCACTGCACATCGATACAGTTTTCCGCCGGGTACTTGTCATCCGCAATGTTTCTGCAGTTCTGGGTATGAATCATCATGCCACGACCACCGGTAATCACACCGACAACGGGGTCACCCGGGATGGGACGGCAGCACTTGGAGAACCGGGTTACCATGCCCTCGCTACCCTTGATCACCAGCGGCTGCTGCACGGCTGCTTCATCGCTGGATGCATCCCCGTAATCCGCCGGCACCAGTGCCTGCGCCACCAGCACCGAGGGACGCCGGCCCATGCCGATTTCAACCAGCAGATCCTCCTCGCTGTGCAGATGATAGTCTTGCAGCAAGGCATGCAGACGCTTTTCGGAGATCATGTCAACGGAGGTTTCAAACACACCCATCGCACGTTCCAGCATACGGCGACCCAGCTCAATCGCCTCTTCACGCCGCAGGTTCTTTTGATAATGACGAATATTGGAACGGGCCTTGGCAGACACGACAAAACTCAGCCAGGCCGGACTCGGATGCGCCCCTGCCGCCGTGATAATTTCTACCGTCTGCCCGTTACGCAACACAGTACGCAGCGGTACCAGTTGCCGGTCGACCCTGGCGGCAATACAGGTATCCCCGACATCGGTATGCACTGCATAGGCAAAATCAACCACGGTCGCACCGTGCGGTAATTTCATGATTTCACCGACCGGCGTAAACACATAGACCGCATCGGGGAACAGGTCGAGCTTGACGTTTTCCAGGAATTCCATGGAATCGCCGGCATGTGTCTGCATCTCCAGTAATTCACGCAGCCATTCACGTGCACCCGCATGCATATGATCGAGCTTCTCTTCACTACTCTTGTATACCCAGTGTGCCGCCACGCCCGACTCCGCAATCTTGTCCATGTCCTCGGTACGAATCTGTACTTCAATCGGGACGCCGTAGGGTCCGAACAGAATGCTGTGCAATGACTGGTAACCGTTGGCCTTGGGGATGGCGATATAGTCCTTGAATTTACCCGGCACCGGCTTGAACAGGTTATGCATGATTCCCAGCGCCCGGTAACAGGTATCTATTTCATCAACGACAATACGAAAGGCATAGACGTCGTAGGTTTCTTCAAAAGACAGGGTCTTGTCACGAATCTTGCGATAGAGGCTGTAAAGGTGTTTTTCACGACTGAGTATGCGGCCGTGCAAACCCTCCTGCCGCACCCGCCGTTTTATTGCCTTTTCGATCTTGTGCAGTACTTCCTTGCGGTGTCCACGTGCCTCAAGCACGGCTTTTTCCAGCACCTTGTAGCGTAACGGGTACAGCGCGGCAAACCCCAGGTCTTCCAGTTCCACACGCAAGGCGTTGATACCAAGGCGATTGGCAATCGGCGCATAGATATCGAGTGTCTCACGGGCAATACGCCGGCGCTTGTCCGGCCGCATCACCCCCAGTGTGCGCATGTTGTGCAGTCGATCCGCCAGTTTCACCAGGATAACGCGGATATCACGCACCATTGCCAGGATCATCTTGCGAAAATTCTCGGCCTGCGCCTCTGCCGGGGTCTCGAACTCTATCTGGGTCAGCTTGCTGACACCATCCACCAGCTCCGCCACATCGGTGCCGAACTCGGTGACAATATGCTCCTTGAGAGTCGGCGTGTCTTCAATCACGTCATGCAGGATGGCTGCCATGATTGTTTTGTGGTCCAGGCCCAGTTCAGCAAGGATGCGGGCAGCAGCGATGGGATGATAGATGTAGGGCTCGCCGGAGAGCCGGTGCTGGCCTTCGTGTGCCTCCGCACCATACAGATAGGCACGGTAAACCTCCTGCACCTGCTCCTTGTCCAGGTAGGAATCCAGCATCTTGCACAAATCGCTGATCAGGAAGCGCGAGCCATCCTCTGCTGCGGTATCCGGTCTGGTTGCCATAGAAGTTTTTCGGTGTTTCCCGGGGGTCGTTTCAGATAATGAAACTATAACGCATTAACCGTCCCGTAAATGTTTTTCCACTGCACCGGGTGGCAGCGCCACGGGCGGCTTTCCTTGACCAGGTGGCTGGAGTGCCAGGATAACGTCGAAAAAGTGCACATAGCTGATGCCGGGGATCGGCAATCAGGGAAAGGATCCCGCCCCCCCCCGCAAACGGGAGAGCGGGTAGTGAATTAACTTTCGGCTGGTGGTGGTTCGTCTGCAGCAGCGGGTGCCGGTACCGCATCCGCCTCGGCTGCGGGAGTGTCACCCTCACCATCGGCCTGCTCTTCCGTTGCTTCCTCTTCAAATACCGGATGTATCGGCTCATCCAGAATGGATGGACCAATCAGCCCTTCAGCAATTTCCCGCAGGGCGACAATGGTAGGCTTGTCGTTTTCCCATTCGACCAGCGGCTGTACACCATTGGCCAGTTGCCGGGCACGCTTGGTTGCTACCAGCACCAGCTGAAAGCGGTTATCCACCTTGTCGAGACAATCTTCTACCGTGACGCGTGCCATATAACTCTCCGAAAATCCTGTATATATACCAGAGGGGCGGCGAAGTCTACCCGAATCATCCCGTGGACGCCAGCAAGTCCGCCAGCAGGGCCGCATGACAACGGCGCTGGGGCGCCAGGCGCAGCTGGCCGCTCCGCATAATCAGCACCATCTCATCCAGTGCCTCCTGGAAGACGTCGTTGATCACCAGGTAGTCATACTCGTCATAGTGCGACATCTCGCTCACTGCGTCGCCCATGCGGCGTGCAATAACCTCATCATCATCCTGACCGCGGTCCTGCAGCCGCTCCTGCAACGCCACCACAGATGGCGGCAAAATGAAGATACTGACTGCTTCAGGCAGCAGCTTGCGAACCAGGCGCGCACCCTGCCAGTCGATCTCGAGAATCACATCAACGCCGCTTGCCAGCTGCTCCACCACGGACTGCCGCGAGGTCCCGTAATGATTATCGAACACCTGAGCATGCTCCAGAAAATCACCCCGGCTGACCATGCCCGCAAACACGGCACTGTCCACAAAATGGTAATCGCTGCCGTCAACCTCACCGGGTCGCGGGTAACGTGTCGTGTGTGAAACCGACACGGTCAGCTCCCCGCCCATGACATCCAGCAAGGCCCGCAACAGGCTCGATTTTCCGGCACCGGATGGTGCCGATATAATGTACAGCGTGCCACCACCCGCCTGACTGGTATTCCCCATAATGCCTGTCCCCGTGCCGATAACCGGCAAGCTATTCCACGTTCTGAATCTGTTCGCGCAACTGCTCAATCAGCACCTTGAGCTCGACTGAAATATTGCTGGTCTCGGTTGCCACCGACTTGGAACCGAGGGTATTGGCCTCGCGATTAAGTTCCTGCATCAGAAAGTCCAGTCGTCGTCCCACGGGTTCCTTGCGCTCAAGGACCCTGCGCACCTCCCCGATATGACCTTCCAGACGGTCCATTTCCTCGTCGACATCGACCTTCTGCAACTGTATTGCCAGTTCCTGCTCGAGCCGCCCCGGATCGGCATCCACGTCGATATCGGCCAGGCGGGTCTCCAGTTTTTCCCGCAGAGCTGAACGTATCTCCGGCATGCAGGTACGTGCCTGTATCACCAGCTTGCTCATATCCTCGCAGCGCTGCAGCAGGATGCTCTTGATCTGCTCGCCTTCGCGTTCCCTGGACTGCAATAATTCATCCAGCGCCTGGTCCAGCAAGGTGAGAGCAGCCTGTATCAGTGGCCCGGTATCAACCATTTCTTCCCGCACCACACCAGGCCAGCGCAACAACTCAAGTGGATTAAGTGGTACCGCCTGCGGCAAGCGACTGCTCACATCATCGCAGGCGGCCAGCACACTTGCCAGGTTGTCCATATCTACTGCAACAGGTACCGCACCGGCAACCGCCGGTCGAAAACGACAGGAACATTCCACCTTGCCACGGCCCAGCCGGGCATTTAACCGTTCCCGGACTGCTGACTCCATGGCCCGCAGTTCTTCCGGGAGGCGGATACCGAGTTCCAGATAGCGGTGATTCAGGGAACGAATCTCCCATGCCAGACTGCCAAAATCAGTGTCAGCCTCCTGTCTTGAGAAAGCCGTCATGCTGCGCATCATGTTAAGTTTATCCTGCTGTGTAGAAAGACTGCCATGTTAAGCGTTGTTGACAGGCTTTAACAGCCAGGCGACCGGCACAAAAAAGCCACTGTTACCCATTTGGTAACAGTGGCTCTTGGGTGGAGAAAACCCGGAATGTGCGTCTAGAGTTCGCCCAGTGGCCGTACAAATGTGTACATTGCGGGATCCACGACCAGTGACTTGCCGGCCTCTCCGGCGTTGCCGCCCAGCAGGCTGAAAGGCAGCGTGACAATGTAAGTGACCGTACCGACAATGGTACCGACCAGCATGAATGGCCGCACCATAAAGGCATCTGCCAGCATGGTACCCGCGGTGGGCTCATCATTGACTACATTATCCCAGTTCTCATAAGCGGCCACATTCGAACTGAATATGACGTTGGAAAGAGCAAGTGTGAAAGCCAGAAGGTACGAAAGCAGCTTTCTTTTTGACTGTTGCATGATGTAAATCTCCTTGTGCACAATCCGGATCTGCGGGATCAGATGCCGGTACTCGAATACTTTGCTATCTGTCGTCCGGTGACGGCCCTGCCTTTAGCGGGTTTAGTGACCAGAAACCGGTAGTGCGACGCCGTTCAACATTCATGGCACATAAACGGCTACAGTTAAGAACATAGTACAAACACAACAATCTATCAAGGATCAATCACTTAGTTATCATTACCAGCATTTCTGCTAGCTCCGTCCACATCCGGCAGGGCAGAAACGACTTCCGGCACCTGCTCGACCTTCGGACCCAGCATGATGGCTACCCAGCGCGTATTTTCATGGGCACTCATCGCAATCTTGGCTGCAATCGTCAGCGGCACCGATAGCAACATCCCCACCGGACCCAGCACCCAGCCCCAGAACACCAGGGAGAGAAACACCACCAGGGTCGACAACCCCAGTCCCTTGCCCATGTAGCGCGGTTCGACAAACGTGCCAATCACTATATTGATCGCCAGGTACCCGCCCGCCACCCCCAGTGCAGCACCGAACCCCAACTGCACCAGCGCCTGTATGACCGCCGGTATGGCAGCAACAATAGATCCAATATTGGGTACAAAATTCAGCAGAAAGGCCAGTACACCCCACAACAGGGGATAATCCACACCAAAAAACACCAGTAGCACAGCGGCCAGTACACCCGTGGCCAGACTGGTGAGCATCTTGATACCCATATACTGATTGATGCTGCTGATCGCCTTGCTGAAGGCGACCAGCGATTCATCGGCATTTTGGCGCATCAGGCGATATTTATCAGGAAAACCTGCTGCTTCCAGCATGATAAAGACAACCGTCACCAGAATAAGAAAACTGTTGGTCAGTATATTACCCATACCGCTCAGGATATTGGTCGCCATCTGCATGGCTTTGGCCGGATCCATATAGGCGGACACCAGCTCATTTGAAATATGCAACCCGATATTATCCAGCCAGCCAAACAACCCGCCCGTTACCTTGCGCAGCCGCTCCTGGAAGTCCGGAAAATTACCCGAGAATTCCTCTACCGAACCGCCGATCAGGGTACCGATCAGGAGTATCACAACCACAGCCAGTCCGAGCACTACCAGTAATGCCACACCAGCAGGCAGCCCCCTGCCCTGCAGCCAGTTAAAAGGTGAGGCAATCAGGACAGCCACGAACAGGGCCAGTAAAAAAGGTACCAGCAATGATGCCGCCGCCTTCATACCGGCAACGATGATGACGAAGGCAGCAATCGAAACCAGCAAATTGCTCGCCATGAATCTTGGCTCATTGCCCATAATGTCTCCTGTTCATCATACTTACCCGGTCCAGAAAATTATCCGGCACTTTAGCAGCAAATCCTGCATGGCAGGTCAATCGCTGAATTAATACCGCATTCCATCATGCGGATGGTCTCAAGACACAGCAATCGCGCTATAATCCGCACCACATTTCAAACTCAGGAACAGACTATGCGCCCCAGCAACCGCGCCCCGGACGAGATGCGACACATCCGCATCACCCGCAACTACACCATGCACGCTGAAGGTTCGGTGCTGGTGGAATTCGGTAACACCCGTGTTTTATGTAACGCCACTATCGAGGAACGGGTACCGGGATTTCTCCGCGGCAAGGGACAGGGCTGGGTGACTGCCGAGTACGGTATGTTACCGCGTTCAACCAACAGCCGCATGGGACGCGAGGCAGCACGCGGCAAACAGGGCGGGCGCACCATGGAGATCCAGCGTCTGATTGGTCGTTCCCTGCGGGCCGTCGTTGACATGCAGGCACTGG
>Ga0316198_10002093_pt1 | contig 11990 bp, 10 predicted proteins | sample OudBieAanoxic_MG_FD_204935 | JGI IMG/M metagenome (GOLD analysis project Ga0316198, IMG submission 204935) | Coastal sediment microbial communities from Oude Bieten Haven, Netherlands - site A anoxic | ecosystem: Environmental > Aquatic > Marine > Coastal > Sediment | place: Netherlands... | reverse complement strand
TCAAGGCGGCAACATCAATAAGGGTTGTTCTGATCGGTCAAGAGTCTGCACTTCCCCCGCAGGACCCGAGGCTCTTGAGAGCCTCTCCTCTTGTGGAGGATTGCATCAGTTGCTTTGTTTTTAAGCTTTTCCCTTATAGGTCACACTGCAAGGGAGGCCCCCCTGTAACGGGCCGGCCTCTTGAGCACTGTCGTTTGTTCATGACTCAGAAATCCGGCAGAGGAGATGCTCTCCGCAAGGAGAAGGCACTTTTGCATACTTTTGTTGCCGGACAAAAGGATGGCGTCGGGCGGGACGCGACCCGCCGGTTTTGTTCTTAAGAAATATAGAATAAGGGCAACAGATTAACCATCCGTTGCTCTACGCTTTATGGAAACTTCACCTGCCAGACAAAAGACAAATCCCGCATCACGTGCGAGGTTTGTCAACAATCTGGGGACACGTAATGGTTACGTGCTTTTTATTTTTGGTGAACGTATGGCCAAGTCAGTCAAGAGTGTAGAGCGTATCGTCGTGCTCAGGGGGCAGGTATTGCTTCTTCAAACCCTTTAACCTCTTCTGGCTGAACAGGTCGTTGCCATCGAACAGGTCGCCCATCTCGGCTTCAATCTGCTCCGGGTCTTCGCCGGCTTCAAGGCGGCTGAGGGCTTCTTCTGCACCATCACCGAGCTCCATCCCGGTCATGCTGGAGAATCTGCGCATGAAATTGGCCATTGCCTTCGGGTCGTTGTCATCGATGTTTTCCATCTCACCAGCGAGGGCCATCACCGCCTGCTCCATCTTTGCTTCATCGATGTCCGGCATGCATTCGGCAGGTTCGTCGAGATTCCTGGAGATGGCAAACGCAGAGACCTGTTTTTCCAGTCCCGGCCGATTGCAGCGCGGGCAGGGTGGGGTTTTTTCCGTGCTGACACGACGAGACAGGAAGTTGAAAATGGCATGACACTCTGCACAGTAGAATTCGTAAACGGGCATTTTTATCCTCCTGATCTTAACTGAGATTCTTTAACGCAAAGACGCTGAGAGCGCAAAGGATAAATGCACTTATATACACAGGCGGTGCACAATAAGAAAGTCCGGCAGGATGCCCTGCCGGACTTTCTTGTACAGCATGTTCGAAGCTGGTTTAGCTGACCAGTTCCTTGGCTTTTTCGAAGCCGAGGCTGAAGGCCTTCTTGTTAAGTTCTTTGAATGCCTCTGGTACTTTGCGCAGCACGGCCTCTTCACCGGACTCTTTGGAGACTACCCCGGTCAGGCCGATCATGGCACCGAGTGCAACCACGTTGGCAACGATCTCGCGACCGATGTCTTCCTTGGCCATGCGCATGATTGGCAGGCGGTGGACGATGAAGTCACCTTTCGGTGCTGTGTGCACAAAGTCGGCGTCCAGCAGCAACAGACCGCCCTTTTTGATGCCGTTTGCATATTTGTCGGCTGCTTCCTGGGTCATTGCCAGGCAGGCATCGACGATGGTTGCTTTCGGGTAGTCGATCGGTGCGTCCGAGATAATAACCTCGGATTTCGAGGCGCCACCGCGGGCTTCAGGACCGTAGCTTTGTGACTGCACGGCGCTTTTGCCTTCAATGATGGATGCTGCCTCGGCGAGGATAATTCCGGCGGTGATCAGGCCCTGACCACCGGCACCGGAAAAGCGAAGCTCATAACGTTCAGCCATGGTTCTTTCTCCTTAGTGTAATGATCAGGCGCCTTGCGCCTTCTTGATAACTTCTTCGTACATATCGCAGTACTCAGGCTTCTCTGTGTCATGGAACAACACGCCGGTCAGGAACTTGCCTTCCAGCTTTTCTGCAGGCAGTTTGGCAGCAGCCTTGGCCGGGACGGCATTCGCCTTGAGGTATTTCATCATGTCAACAACAGAGCGGAACTTGTTGCGGCGACCGTAGGTGGTCGGGCAGTCGTCCAAGACCTCGATGATGGACATCCCCTTGTGCTGGATCCCCTGCACGATCAGCTTGTCGATCTCACGGGGATGGGCTGCGGTGGTACGGGCGACGAAGGTAGCACCGGAGCCGATGGCCAGCTTGGAGATGTCAAAAATCGGGTCAGGGTTGCCATAAGGCGTGGTCGATGCCTTGGCGCCAGTCGGGGTACAGGGTGAGAACTGACCGCCGGTCATGCCGTAGATGAAGTTGTTCATCAGCACGTAGGTCATGTCGATGTTACGACGACATGCGTGGATGAAGTGGTTACCGCCGATAGCGGTACCGTCACCGTCACCGCCGCAGCAGATGACGTTCATCTCGGGCTTGGCCATCTTGACGCCGGTGGCAAACGCAGCAGCACGACCATGGGCGGTGTGCAGGGTGCAGGCATCAAGGTAACCGGGGAGGCGGCTGGCGCAGCCGATACCGGAAACAATACACGTGTTCTTGCGATCGAGCTCGCAGGTATCCATGGCCCGGATCAGGCCCTTCATAACGATGCCGTGACCGCAGCCGGGGCACCAGATGTGCGGCAGCTTGCCGGGACGGATCGACTTTTCGTAATCGTAAGCCATTAGAGGACCTCCTTAACTTTGGCCATGATCTGCCCGGGGTTGATCGGCTCACCATCGACCCGGCCTTCATGGACCACAACACAGTTGCCTTTGGCAACGCGCTCAACTTCAAAGACCATCTGGCCGAGGTTCATCTCTGCGACTACGATGGCTTTGGCTTGTACTGCCAACTCGGCAGTCCGTTTCTCCGGGAACGGCCAAAGGGTGATGGCGCGGAACATGCCGGCCTTGATGCCCTCTTTGCGCAGTTCGTTAACTGCATAACGGGCAGAACGGGAGGTCGAGCCGAAGGCCCAGATGATAACCTCGGCGTCTTCAGTCATGAACTCTTCATATGACTCGATGTCAGCGACATTGTCCATGACCTTGGCGATCTGGCGGCGCTCTTCCGCTTCAACCAGGCTGGCCTTGGTGGTCGGGAAACCGTCGTCTGCCTTGTTCAGGCCGGTGACATGGTACTTGTACTCGGAACCGAAGTCAGCCAAAGGCGGAATCTGGCCCTTGGTGGAATCGTAGGGCTTGTAGTCTTCGGGGCTAACCGAAGGAGCCTCACGATCAATAACTTCCAGTTCGCCGGGCTCGGGGAACTCGATGCGCTCGCGCATGTGACCAACGATCTCGTCGAACAGGACCTGTACCGGCATGCGGTATTTTTCGGCCAGGTTGAAGGCGCGAACCGTCTCGCTAAAAATTTCCTGGCAGGAGTTCGGGACCAGGGCGATGGCAGCATGGTCGCCATGGGTGCCCCACATGGCCTGCATGACGTCGGACTGGCCCGGGCCGGTCGGCATGCCGGTCGAAGGACCGCCACGCATAACGTTGATGATCACGCAAGGGACTTCAGCGATGCAGGCATAGCCGATCAGCTCCTGCTTGAGGGAGACGCCGGGACCGGAGGTCGCGGTGATCGACTTGGCGCCGGTCAGGGATGCGCCGATGACTGAAGCCATGGCACCGATTTCGTCTTCCATCTGGATGAATTTGCCACCGACCTTGGGAAGTTCGATCGACAGAACTTCCGCGACCTCGGTCGAGGGGGTGATGGGGTAACCACCGAAGAACTTGGCGCCGGCATAGACTGCACCCATCGCACAAGCTTCGTTCCCCTGTAACAGAGCAACTTTCTTAGCCACGTTCACTCTCCTTGTATAGAAATGGGTCGTTTACTCGTCATGGACCTTGATGGCGAAGTCCGGGCAGAGCAGTTCACACTGCATGCACTTGATACAGTCTTCCGGTCTTGGGACTGTGACCAGGAAGACATCCATCTCCAGGACATCCTTCGGGCAGAATTCGACGCAGATGCTGCAGCCTTTGCAGTTGCGCTCGATGACTTCGAGTCTTGCACCACTCATTCTGGTTCGTCTCCTTTGTACTTGAATTTTCGCTGAAAACAGCGGATTTTGCGGCGAAAAGATATCACAAGTGGCCAAGCTACGCCACAATATTTTTTGTATACAGTATATTTTCCCAGCGTGTTTATTCTGGCTTATAAAACATCTGTAATTTATGTGAAATTACAGACTGGATAAGAAAGAAGGGCAATGTTGCCATTGCCCTTCTTTAGGGTGCGGCATAAACACTATGTGCTTACAGGAGGCCCATCTTCTCGAGATCGGCAATCAGTCCTTTGACTGCGTTGACCGAGTTGTCCATCAGGGCCTGCTCGGTCGCGTCGAGCTTGAACTCAACGATCTTCTCTACACCACCGGCACCGAGAACACAGGGGACGCCGACGTAGTAGCCGTCAACACCGAATTCACCCTTGAGCAGGGCGCAGGTCGGCAGGACGCGCTTCTGGTCTTTGAGAACCGACTCGGCCATGGCAATCGCTGCAGATGCCGGGCTGTAGAAAGCACTGCCGGTCTTGAGCAGGGCGACGACTTCGCCACCGGCTGCCTTGGTGCGCTCAACCATGGCGGTCATGACTTCTTCTGCCTTGGCTGCGCTGCCGTACTTCTGCTCGAGGAGTTCCATGACCGGGATGCCCTGAACGCTGGCATAGCGAACCAAAGGAACCATGGTGTCGCCGTGGCCGCCAAGAGTCATCGCGGATACGTCCTTGACGGATACGCCGAGTTCCCAGGCGATGAAAGCCATAAAGCGGGCGGAGTCGAGAACACCAGCCTGGCCAAAGACGCGCTCTGCCGGGAAGCCGGTGACTTTCTGGCACAGGGTGACCATGGCGTCGAGCGGGTTGGAGATGACGATGATGAAAGCGTCCGGAGCATTGTCACGGATGCCTTCTGCGACGGAAGTCATAATCTTCGAGTTGACTTCGATCAGGTCGTCGCGGCTCATCCCGGGCTTGCGGGGCAGGCCGGCGGTAACGATAACAACGTTGGCACCAGCGATATCCTTGTAGCTATTGGTGCCGGTACAGGCAACGTCAAAACCGTCGACCGGGGATGCTTCGGCGATGTCGAGGGTTTTGCCCTGAGGCATATCTTCGACGACGTCGAACATAACTACGTCACCGAGCTCACGAAGGCAGGCTAGTTGAGCCAGCACGCCACCAATCTGTCCACCACCGATCAGTGCAATTTTTGGTCTCGCCATTTTCTCTCTCCTTATAAGTAAGTTAGGAATAAAAGAGTGGGACGGAGCAGCAGGCTCCGTCCCATCCGTGTTGTTTACATGTTGTCGATAATTGCGTTGAAAGTAGCGCTTGGGCGCATCGCTGCTGCAGCCTTGGCCGGATCGAACTTGAAGTAACCACCAACGTCAACCGGTGAACCCTGGCAATCGATGAACTCAGCATCGATCTTGTCAACGTTGGCCGCGATCTCTGCAGCAACCTTGGCAAAACGTGCCTTCATCTCGGCATCTTTGTCTTGAGCGGCAAGAGCCTGTGCCCAGTAGAGACCCAGGTAGAAGCTACCACCGCGGTTGTCGATTTCCTTGACTTTACGGGAAGGCAGTTTCTGGTTTTCCAGGTACTGACCGATAGCAGCATCCAGCGTCTCAGCCAGGATCGCTGCCTTCGGGTTGTTGTCAGCGCTTGCAGCCTGCTCCAGAGACGGAACCAGCGCACAGAACTCACCGAGTGAATCCCAGCGGATGTGACCCTCTTTGAGGAACTGCTCAACATGCTTCGGAGCCGAACCGCCGGCGCCAGTCTCGAACAGGCCACCACCGTTGATCAGAGGAACGATCGAGAGCATACGGGCCGAGGTGCCGAGTTCGAGGATCGGGAAGAGGTCGGTCAGGTAGTCTCTCAGCACATTACCGGTTGCGGCGATGGCGTTCTTGCCTTGGCGAACCAGCTTGAGGGAGAACTTCATTGCGTCGACCGGAGGCATGATCTGGATGTCGAGACCAGCGGTATCGAACTCGGGCAGGTACTTGTTGACCTTGGCGATGATCTGCTGATCGTGGCCGCGCTTTTCGTCGAGCCAGAAGATACAAGGCTCGCCAGAAGCTTTGGCGCGGCTAACAGCCAGCTTGACCCAGTCTTTGATCGGAATGTCTTTGGTCTGGCTGGAGCGGTAGATGTCGCCAGTGGAAACTGGCTGCTCCATCAAAACGCTGCCACTGGAGGCAACGACCTGGAACTTGCCATCGGCAGGCGCTTCAAAGGTCTTGTCGTGGGAACCGTACTCTTCGGCTTTCTGGGCCATCAGGCCGACGTTGGCAACGCTGCCCATGGTGGCCGGGTTGAACTGGCCGTTACGGTTGGCGTCTTCACAGATCTCGCGGTACATGGTGGCGTAGCAGCGATCAGGAACCATGGCAATGGTGTCCTGCAGCTCATCCTGCAGGTTCCACATGCGGCCGCCATCACGGACAACGTTCGGCATCGAAGCATCAACGATGACGTCGTTCGGAACGTGCAGGTTGGTGATGTTCTTGCGGGAGTCGACCATGGCCAGGGCAGGGCCGGTCTCGTAGCAGGCGTTGATGTCAGCTTCGATCTCAGCCTTCTTGTCGGCCGGAAGCTTGTTGAGCTTGGCGAGAATGTCAGCCATGCCATAATTGGGGTTCGCGCCGATCTCTTTAAGGGTAGCTGCATGCTTCTCAAGAGCATCCTTGAAGTATACTTTGACGCAGTGACCGAACATGATCGGATCGGAGATCTTCATCATGGTGGCTTTGAGGTGCAGGGAGAGCAGGACACCCTTCTCTTTGGCCTCTTGCGCGGTCTTGGCGTAGAACTCTTGCAGTTTGGCTACCTTCATAACCGAGCTGTCGAACACTTCGCCGGCTTGCAGAGCAACTTCCTTCTTGACCTCGACATTACCAGCTTCGTCAACGAACTGGATCTTGACGGTGTCAGCAGCGTCCATGGTGACAGATTTTTCGGTCTCGTAGAAGTCGCCGCCGACCATGTGAGCAACACGGCACTTGGAAGTGCCCGGTGTCGGCCAGTCCTGCATCATGCGGTGCGGGTTCTTTTGGGCGAATTTCTTGACCGAAGCTGCAGCGCGGCGATCGGAGTTACCTTCACGCAGAACCGGGTTAACGGCAGAGCCAAGGCATTTGGCGAAGCGGGCCTGGAGCTCTTTCTCTTCAGGAGTGTTGGCTTCTTCAGGATAGCTGGGGATATCGTAACCCTTTTCCTGCAGTTCCTTGATGCAGTCCTGCAGCTGGGGGATCGATGCGCTGATATTCGGCAGTTTGATGACGTTGGCTTCCGGGGTCAGGACGATCTCACCCAGTTCTGCCAGGTAGTCAGGTATCTTCTGCTCTTCCGTCAGGTTCTCGGGGAAGTTTGCGATAACGCGACCGGACAGGGAGATGTCCTTGGTTTCAACATCAACGCGGGTCCCTTTGCAGAATGCCTGAACGATCGGCAGGAATGCATAGGTGGCCAACGCCGGTGCTTCATCAATCTCAGACCAGATAATCTTTGCCATTTTTTCTCTCTCCTTAAAAGATTGTTATATCAAGTTTTGCCAGAGGCGGAACGTCAAAATAAAAAATGCGCAAGAAAGCCTTGCGGAAAGGTGTATACAGTATACAAACGGCTTTTGGGCTGTCAAGGAAAAAGTGTGGCGTATTTCCCGACCAAAACCGTGGGGAAACACAATCAAAAGATAACAGATTTATAGCTGATCGCAGGAGAATCGCAACAACATCTCCGAACCCGGGAAAAAGCTCGGTATACGAAACTTTTTAATCTTTGCACGCAGTCGCTTAAAAGCGGAAATGGAAGCAGGATGGCGATTTTTCGGACAGCAAATGGAAACAGAAAGATAACAGTTTTTTACTGGCCCTGGGGAGTCGTTCCGGGGACTGGGAAAATGTCAGATTCCCGGGCTCTCTGACGGGCCTCTTCCTGCTCTTCGCTGGTCATGTCGCGACGGATGTCGAGAGACTGTCCCGGGAATATCTGGCGGGGGTCCTTGATCTGGTCACGGTTGGCCTGGTAGAGCAGGGGCCACAGCAACCCTTCACCGTAGACCTGGGGTTGTGCAGAAATCGTCCATAGGGTTTCCCCTTCTCCGACACTGTATTCGTCGACCATCTTTATTTGTGGCTTTGGCGTGGGTACGGGGGATGGTTTTGCGGCTGGTTTCGCGGCTGGTTTCGCGACTGGTTTCGCGACTGGTTGCTTTGTCTCCGGTTTGATCTGAGTTTCTTCAGCTTGAGCTTTTTTCCGCTCGGCCTGCCGGGCTTGCTCTGCCAAGATAGCCTGCTCTGCCTCCTCCCGCTCAAGCTTTGCCTTGCCTTCCTCGGCAAGAGAAACAGCACGCCGGGCATGTTGGAGGGCATACTCAACCGAATCCCGGGCGTCACCGTAGTCGGCCCTGTCCATCGCCCTGTGCGCATCACTCAGGGCCGTATGCGCCGCCTGGTATTCGACCGGGGCGAAGTCCATGGCTTGCAACTCCCGGGCTCTCTTGACCATGTATTCTGCCGCATCCAGTTCCTGGTGCGGTGGCTTGGCACAGGAAACCAGCGATGCAACAAGAGCAAGTGTAATCAGGCAACGCAACATATGATTGGCAATCCGTTTCAAATCCGGAATCAGTCCTGTTTCTGCTGGGCACGCACCGCGAGGCGGATACCGAGTTCGCGCAGTTGTTTTTCATCGACGGTTCCGGGAGCTTCCGACATCAGGTCCGTCGCTTTCTGGGTTTTCGGGAAGGCAATGACGTCACGGATCGATCCGGCTCCGGTCAGGATCATCATGATCCGGTCGAGACCGAAGGCGATGCCGCCGTGTGGCGGAGCGCCGAATTCCAGCGCGTCCAGCAGAAAGCCGAACTTCTCCCGGGCTTCCTCTGCGCCGATGCCGAGCAGATTGAACATCCTGCTCTGCACCTCCTGGTTGTGAATACGAATACTGCCTCCGCCAATTTCGGAACCGTTCAGCACCAGGTCGTAAGCCTTGGCCCGCGCCTTGCCCGGGTCAGACTCGAGCAGCGGGATGTCTTCGTCAAGCGGCGCAGTGAAGGGATGATGAACGGCAACATGGCGACCTGTTTCAGCATCCCATTCAAGGAGCGGGAAGTCGGTGACCCATAAGAACTTGTATTCGTTCGGGTTGGCCAGGCTGAGTTTTTGTCCAAGGTGTCCTCTCAGACGCCCGAGGGACTCGTTGGCAATTGTCGGTGTGTCGGCACCAAACAGCAGCAGATCGCCTGGCTTCGCATCAAGAGCGGCGCCAATCTGCGCAAGTTCTTCTTCGGTGAAAAATTTGGCGATCGGAGACTGCCAGCTGCCATCTTCCAGGATCTTGACCCAGGCCATTCCCTTGGCTCCGTAAATCGCCGCGAAATCGGTCAGGTCGTCGAGCTCCTTGCGGGAGAAAGTTGCGCAGCCTTTGACGTTCATGGCCTTGACCAGTCCACCGTTTTCGGCGACGCTGGCGAAGACCTTGAACCCGCAACCTCTGACGATCTCGGTCAGGTTGACCAGCTCCATCTCGAAGCGCAGGTCGGGGTTGTCGACGCCATAGCGATCCATGACCTCGGCATAGCTCAGGCGTGGCATCGGCAAGCTCAGCTCCACATCGAGCGAACTCTTGAAAATGGCCGCGATCATCCCTTCCATGACAGTCATGACGTCGTCTTTGTCGACGAAGGAGAGTTCGCAGTCGATCTGGGTGAACTCGGGTTGTCGGTCGGCGCGCAGATCCTCGTCACGGAAGCAGCGGGTGATCTGAAAGTAGCGGTCGTATCCTGAGACCATCAGGAGCTGCTTGAAGATCTGTGGAGACTGCGGCAATGCGTAGAAATTGCCCGGGTTGACACGGCTCGGTACCAGGTAGTCGCGAGCGCCTTCCGGAGTACTCTTGGTTAGCATCGGCGTCTCGATTTCCAGAAAACCATGCTCAGAGAGATATTTGCGGGTGGTCTGGGCAACCTGGTGGCGCATCATGATATTCTGTTGAATCGAATCACGACGCAGGTCCAGGTAACGGTATTTGAGTCTCAGGTTCTCGGCAACCTCGGTGTACTCGTCGAGCATGAAGGGTGGCGTTTTGGCGACATTGAGGATACGCAATTCGCTGACTTCGATTTCGACCTCACCAGTTATCATTTTCGGGTTGACTGTGCCCTCCGGGCGCGGTGAAACGGTGCCGATCGCAGCGACGACAAACTCATTGCGGACGGCTTCTGCCTTGGCGTGGGATTGGGGGTCGCGATCCGGGTCGAGAGCCAGCTGGGCGATGCCGGTACGATCGCGCAGGTCGATAAAAATCAGGCCGCCATGGTCGCGACGGCGATGCACCCAGCCCATCAGGCAAACTTTCCTGCCGATATCTTCTTTGCGCAGGTCGCCGCAGTAATGACTTCTTTTCCAGTCTCCGAGTATCTCGCTCAAGGGAGTAACTCCTTATAAATATTGATTATTTCGCTTATCTGCAGAAGCGTGCCCGACAGGACAAGCGAGTATTATATCGATGCCTGTACAGGGCGTCAAGCACCATCAATTTCTTTGCTGAAGAGGCTTTCGAGACTGTCCAGTTCAACTTCTTCCTGGCGGCTTTCATCCATGTAACGCAACTGTGACACGCCACGCTGTAGTTCGTCTTCGCCGAGTATCAGGACCCTCCTGGCCTTGAGTTTGTCGGCGCGCCGCAGTTGGGCCTTCAGGCTCTTGCCGGTGTATTCCATTTCAACCGGGATGCCTCGGCGCTGCAGGCGCGTCAGCATGGAAAATCCGGCATTGGTTGCTGCTTCACCGAGAGTTGCGATAAACAGTTCAGGCCTGGGTGGTTGGATGCTCTGTTCACCGAGCATCAAGGCCAGGCGTTCCAGGCCGATGGCAAAGCCGATGCCCGGAAGCTCCGGGCCGCCCAGGTCACGGATCAGACCGTCGTAACGGCCACCGGCAGCGACGGCGTTCTGAGCTCCAAGGCTTCCTGTGACCATCTCGAAGGTTGTCCTGGTGTAATAGTCGAGGCCCCTAACCATGCGTGCATTGACTGTGTAATCGACCTCCAGGGCGTCGAGATGGTTCTTAACCTGGATAAAGTGTGTCTCACAACCGATACAGAGGTTGTCCAGCATCGCCGGTGCATCGACAGTCACCTCCTTGCAGCCGGGGACCTTGCAATCAAGGACACGTAGCGGGTTGCTTGTGTAGCGGCGCTGGCAGTCGGCGCAGAGGCAGGATAGCCGCTGTTCGAGAAAGTCGATCAGTGCTTCACGGTAAGTTGGCCGGCAACCAGGGCAGCCGAGGGAATTGATCTGCAGTGATACATCCGGGATCTTCGTCGTCCTAAAATAATGACTGAGCATGGCCAGTACCTGGGCGTCGATTTTCGGATCGTCAATCCCGATAACTTCTGCACCGATCTGATGAAACTGCCGGTAACGACCTTTTTGCGGTCGTTCGTGACGGAACATCGGGCCGATATAATAGAGTTTGGACACCGGGTCCAGGGCATGCAACTTGTGCTGGATGAAGGCGCGCATCACCGGAGCTGTCCCTTCAGGACGCAAGGTCATGGAAGTGCCACCCTTGTCGGTAAAGGTGTACATCTCCTTCTCGACGATATCGGTTGTTTCACCGATCGAACGGCAGAAGAGTTCGGTCTTTTCAGCGACCGGAACACGGATTTCGCGGTAACCGAAAGCACCGAAGACCTTGCGGGCCTGCTCTTCCAGGTGTTGCCAGGTTTCGATGTCACCGGGCAGGATATCGTTCATGCCCTTGATGCCAGTAATACTCATTTGCTTATTGTCCTGTATGGAATTTTAAAAAAATATAACGCAAAGGCGCAAAGAAAACCAAAGATAAGCTGCAAAGCGAAAATAGATAAAGATTCTCTCTGCGGTTTTATTTAAACTTTGCGCCTTTGCGTTGAGAATGCCTGTCGGTTTAATACTGGGTAGACGTAGGGCTTTTTACTTGTTCTTGCGTTGTCCGTCAACCCGGTAAACGGCTGTGACGGTGTTTTTCCTCTTGATCAGGTGGGTTTGGCAGGAAGATGAGAGCGGACCGCCCGGGACCAAGGCCACCAGGGCCTTTCGGATTATGTGTCACGAACCTCCGAGGCACTCCGAGAGACGTTCCG
>Ga0316198_10002092_pt1 | contig 11992 bp, 12 predicted proteins | sample OudBieAanoxic_MG_FD_204935 | JGI IMG/M metagenome (GOLD analysis project Ga0316198, IMG submission 204935) | Coastal sediment microbial communities from Oude Bieten Haven, Netherlands - site A anoxic | ecosystem: Environmental > Aquatic > Marine > Coastal > Sediment | place: Netherlands... | reverse complement strand
GGACAGGGCAGCGACCAACCCCGACAGGTGCACGATGCAAACTCCCTCGCGCTCGAAGATCCGATCGAAGTCGAAGTCCCTGGCGCTGAGGGTGAGTCCGACCTCGCCCGCACGGTCGTTGTGGACCCGAGGCCCGCGTGAGCCGTAGCCGGTGTCCGCCATGTTGATCTGGTGGCGGTATCCCCAGGGTCCTCCCTGGTCGACCTCTCGGCCCTCGTAGTCGATGTGACGACCTGCCAAGTCGTCCTTGATCATGCGCGAGATCGGGCTACCTTTGACGAAGGCCGTCAGAACCTTCACGGGGAGGCCGAGATACGAGGAGACACTCGCCACGTTCGATTCGGCGCTCGTGACCTCCATGAGAAATGTCTTGCTGCAATGAACTCCCTGGGCGCTGGAGGGTGTCAGGCGAACACCCATGCTGGTGGGCACCAGAAGTGCATATTTGGAGTCTTGGCGAAACGTGATCATTCAGTTTTTCCTTTCTAGCCTATTCGCTGGGGTGGCATCCCCGAAGATCCGGCGTCCAATCTCGATGTTGTAAAGGCGTTTGCCAGGGCCTCCGCAGCGATCCGGATGGGAAATTCGAAATCCGAAATCCGAAATCCGAAATTGCACAGTGCTCATCTTGGTGCTCCTACGCCTGATAAGTCCTTGCTGTGACATCACCACCATGGCCAGTCCAATCCGTATGGAAGAACTCGCCACGCGGTTTGTCGACGCGCTCGTAGGTGTGGGCGCCGAAATAGTCACGTTGCGCCTGCAGCAAGTTGGCCGGCAACCGCCCATGGCGATAGCCATCGTAGAAGGCGAGCGCGCTCGACATCGCCGGCACCGGCACTCCCAGCGCAACAGCCTTGGCGACCACCCTCCGCCACGCCACCTGGGCGTTCTGGAACTGCTCGGAGAAGTAGGGATCGAGGAGGAGGTTGGTCAAACCAGGGTCATTGTCAAAGGCCTCCTTGATCTTGCCGAGGAAGGCCGAACGGATGATGCAGCCGCCGCGCCACATGAGGGCGATGCCGCCGTTGTTGAGGTTCCAGCCATACTCCCCCGCCGCGGCCCGCATCAGCATGTAGCCCTGGGCGTAGGACACGATCTTCGACGCGTACAAGGCCTGACGGAGGTCGTCGACAAATTCGTCGACATTGCCTCCGAAGGTCGATTCCGGACCACCAAGCACCTTTTCGGCCGCAACCCGCTCCTCCTTGAGGGCCGACAGGAAGCGTGCCAATACCGCCTCCCCGATGAGGCTCAACGGAATGCCCATTTCCAGGGCCGATATCGCCGTCCACTTGCCGGTGCCCTTCTGGCCAGCGGTATCGAGGATCTTCTCGAGCACCGGTTTGCCGTCTTCGTCGCGGAAACCGAGGATATCGCGGGTGATCTCAATCAGATAGGAGTCGAGCTCGCCTTCGTTCCACTCCGCGAAGATCGAGTGCATACGATCGTGGTCGAGCCCGAGGCCCTCATGCATCAGCTGGTAGGCCTCGCAGATCAGCTGCATGTCGCCGTACTCGATGCCGTTGTGAACCATCTTGACGAAGTGGCCGGCGCCGTTCTCCCCCACCCACTCACAACACGGGCTGCCGCCGTCGACCTTGGCCGACACCGCCTGGAAGATGGGTTTGACCCACGGCCACGCCTCGGGGGAACCGCCTGGCATGATCGATGGTCCGATTCGAGCACCCTCCTCGCCACCTGACACCCCGGTGCCGATGTAATAGAGCCCCTTCGACTCGACAAACTTCGTGCGCCGAATGGTGTCGTTGTAGTTGGAGTTGCCGCCATCGATGATGATGTCATCCTGATCCAGGAGCGGGATGAGGCGTTCGATGAAATCATCAACTGGCTGCCCGGCCTTGACCAGCAGCATGACCCGCTTCGGCTTCTCGAGAGCCTCGACCAGTCCCTCGATCGAGTGCGCGCCGACGATCTTTGTGCCAGCGGCGTTGCCCTCGAGAAACTCGTCAACCACCTCCACGGTTCGGTTGTAGACCGCCACCTTGAAGCCGTGATCGTTCATGTTGAGAACCAGGTTCTGGCCCATCACCGCGAGCCCGATGAGACCGATATCCGCCTTCTCCGTCATCTCTCTTCCTCCAAATATTGTTCGTCACCCTTGACCCGGTAGAGCTGTTCGCCCGCCCTTCGCACCAGTAAAATGCCCTCGTCCTCGCGGTCAGCCCACTCTTCCAGGTCCACGCACACGGGGTCGAGGTATCCGAGGCCGATGGCCTCGCACCGCTCGCGCGGAACGCCCGTCGCCAGAGTCACCCGGATCCGCGGCTCTTCGACACCATCGATGTACGTGCCGTCGCCACGCAGGTGGGTCGAGTGCGCCAGGACCCCCCACGGAATGTGCTCGAATTTTTCCCATTGAGACACGAAGTAGTCGCGCACGTGGTAACCGATCTGGTCGAGGTAGTGCCCGTGGACGTATGACACCTCGGTGATGTGGGGCGCAAAGATCACCACCTCCCCACCATCCGCGACCGCCGGCTCGACCTTGTACATCCCCTTGGCGCCGGTCCACAAATCGTCGTACATCTCGGGCATCACCGACAGCACGCGTTTGAAAGGACGATCGACCCAGACGATATCGAGCGCGGCCGAAAGCTCGGTTGCCTCCCGCCACGCCGCCTGCATGTCGCCCAGGAATACGCCACGCAATTCCTGCCCGTGCATGACGAGGGCGATGAGGCTACTCGGTGTCGGAATGAAGGACGCGGCCCGTTCGATGAGGCGACGAACCGGAGTTTCCCGCGCGCCGATGAGGCCGCGGCTGGTAACCAACGCTCCGACCCAGTGGGTGGCGTCGATTACCTCCTGCCCGGCAACCCCGGGCACGAAATACTTATTGCCCCCGGAAAAGCCGGCCACCTCGTGCGGAAAGACTGGCCCACAGACCAGAATATGGTCGTACGGCATATTCCCCTCAGCATCGCCGACCAATTGATTGAGTCGCACGTCGATGTCGATTTCGAGTTTGCCGTCGGTCGCCGCCGCGACCACTTCTGCCGGGATCGTGCCGAGGGTCGCAAAGGTCTCCGGCACCTCCCAGCGGTGGTTGAAAACCCGTGAGGAACCTGTTATCCCGTCAACCACCGAGGTCTCGAGGAGACGACCCTTGGCGTTGTCGTCCATCGGCGGGTGGGTGCCGAGGGCGATCAGATAATCGAGAGCCTCGACCTTCGAGCCCAGCAGATTTCCGAGGAGTGCGAAGAAGAGCCCTATCGGGGCCGTCCGGGTCCCGTCCGGGATCACGACCAGCACCCGGCGGCCCTCGAGGTCGAGACGACCGAGGCCCTTGGCCAGTACTTCATGGAGCTCCGTGTCGCTGAGACCGCGCTCTGAATTGATGATTCTGTCGACCACGCTTCCGCCCTTCAGATCGTCATGGCGGTGAATCCGCCATCGACCCGGATGACGGTGCCGGTCACAAAGCTCGACGCTTGAGTTGACGCCAACCACACCACCGCACCAGCAAGCTCGTCGGCCTCGCCGAATCGACCTATCGGCGTATGACCCATGATCGAAGCGGTGCGTTCCTCGGTAAGGAGTTTGCGGTTTTGCTCGGCCGGAAAGAAACCTGGAGCAACCGCGTTGACCCTTACCGAGTGTGGCGCCCACTCCCGGGCCAGGAACTGGGTCAGATTGTTGACCCCAGCCTTCGTGATCGAATAGGTGAAGACCTTCGACAGCGGCGGGCCCGAAGAAGCCGACGAAATATTGATAACCGAACCGCCTTCGCCCCGGTCCACCATCTCCTGCCCGAAGATCTGGCAGGCCAGAAACATACTCTTGAGGTTGACCGTCATGATGCGGTCCCACTCCTCCTCGGTGATCTCGAAGAACGGCGTTCCCGAATTAATGCCGGAAGCGTTGAGCAAGATGTCGACCCGCCCCCATAGGCTCAGGACCTGGCCGAGGGCCTTGCGAAGGTCTTTCTCGCTGGTGGCGTCGACAGCCATCCCGAGACTCTCGCCACCGGTCGCCTCGCGGATCGCAGCAGCACGCTCGTCCGCCGCCTCGCCGTTGAGATCGAGGACCGCGACCCTGGCCCCTGCTCCACCCAGAGCATCCGCCATCGCACCGGCGAGCACGCCGCCGGCTCCAATCGCCACCGCGACCTTGCCATCGAGTGAAAAGAGATTTTCCAGATAACTCATTCTTTTTTCCCACCCGCGCCGAACGGCGCAGTGTGGCGCCGGAAGTGCGTCACCAGATTTTCGTAATGCGCGGTCTCGTGTTTACCGAGGGCGCCGAGCAATCGCTCCTTGAACACGTAGTTCCCGTCTGAATCCTTCTCGGTCAGTACCCGCCCGAAGGTCACGTGCAGCACCTGGCGGGCGTCGTCGTCCTCGAAGAGAGTCGGCAGATCGCGGGCCTTCAAGTCGGCCGAAGGCGGCACTCGCTCGAGTTCGGCTGAGACGTGATAGGTGCGCCGTTCGTGCTCGTAGAGTGAGCGCGAGAACTCGAGGATCTCTCGAAAGAGCTTCGGCTCACAGGCCGCGACGGTGCGTAACGCCTCGAGATAGCTCGTACCGGCGGTCTTGACGTGGACCCCGCCTTTGCCGATCTCGCCGATCACTCGATAAACGCCAAACTTGTCGCTCCCCGAGTGGATGCTGATCTTGTAGGGACCGAGGGCCTCCGCGACCGCCAGGTGTTTCAGGTACTCACCCCGGAAAACCTCGAGATCGCCTCGGTAGTCGATGCCCTTTTCGAAATCGCCGATAAACCGGGGAGCCAAACCGATCCACTCGACCCCGAGCCGACGCAGCTCCGACGCCACCAGCCAGTGCTCGAAAGGAGTTGTCACCGAAGCGGTTTCGTCGACCGAAACCTCGACTTCGAACGGTCTATTTCCCATCGTCTTCGCGATGTGGCGATACATCTTCGCCGTGTGCGCCAGCGAAGCGCCGTATTTGACCCACGCACGCAGAATGTCTTCGTTGGAAGGCTTCAGGTCGAGGCCGCCACCGGTGAATATCACGTCACCTGAATAGCGGCGGAGGGCCGCCCCGAGAGTGTCTTCGAGATCGGACCAGGGCAGGTCGGCGGCAGCTTCTCGGAGCTCCGTCAATGACATCGTATCGGCGGCATCGACCACATGGTCGCCGGGGTCGATCGTGAACATCGTGAAACCGGCCGCTGCCATCAACTCGACGTCGGCCGCTGTCTTGAGGTGGTCGGCATCCGCCCCCCAGGCTTCCTGCCAGCCTTCCTCGAGTACCGACCAGGTCGCGGCATCCATGACCTCGTCGGGGGTCCGTTCGGTGCGCTCGAGTTCGCGGATCGACTGCTGCGCGAGAACCACTTTGAAACCGCTGCCCTCCATGGCGCGCAAATGGGCCGGACCGGCTATTCCGAGGCGGTCGCCGAGGCCAAAGGAGTCGTCGAGTCCGAGAGGCTGCGGGCGGGCGCCGTCGCACAGTTCGCGCACTGCGACCGCATTCCCGTGGTTGAGCTCACCGAGACATGTCTCGACGTCCGGCTCCACCTGCCGTCGTTCGCCCGAGAAGTTTGCGGCCACACCTGTTTCCTCCAGATCGACCGCGAGGACCTTTCGACGATCGTTGTCGTGCACCACCATGATCGCGCCACCGTTCACCTCGCAAAACGAGCGATGAGAGACAATCACCTCGCGGCCCAAACCAAGGGTTAGGGCGGATGATCCGCGATCGGCAGCCAAAGCCGCATGGCGAATAAATTGGAGCATTCTGCGAAAGCTCATTTCTCCTCCTGGTCTTGTTGCGCCCACCTCAGGTGGTCGCCCATTTCCGTTCGTGCCCGCTTGACGTCGCCGCTTTTAATCGCCTGATAAATTCGGCGATGTTGTTCCGCGACTTCTGGTGCCCGTTGCCAGCGGTCGACGGTGGTCTTCCGATGATCGTAAAAGAGATCAGCTACCATCTCCATGATGGCTGCCAAGAGCGGGTTTCGCGCCGCAGCTGCGACCGCTCGATGGAACAGAATGTCGTGCACCAGGAATCGATGCACATCATCGATTGAAGCGAACATCTCCATCAATTCTTCTGAGATCGCCGCCAGCTCGTCGCCACGGGCGCGCTCCGCCGCCAACCCGGCAAGATCGATTTCGATAACCCTCCGGGCCTCAAAGAGCTCAGCCTGGGGAATGCCATGGAGGGCGGTGAAGAGCGACAGTGGATTCACATCCAGTAGGGGCGGCCCATCGGCGACAAAGGTGCCCGCGCCTCGCCGTGAATCGACGACACCGACGGTGGCCAGCGATTGCAGACCGGCGCGGACAGTTGCTCTGCTAACGCCGATCAGCTGGGCAAGCTCCCTTTCCGGCGGCAATTTGTCGCCCGCCCTGAAATCCCCGCTCTCGATGAGCTGCCGCACATAGGCCACCACGACCTTCGCAGCCAACGGAGACCCGGTGGCGGTCGAAGCTTCTCTGCCCTTCGCGTTCTTGGATCCTATTTCGTTCATTGGTCTGACCACCCACCACAGTCTACATCCTGGGAAGACTCATGTAAAGAACTCCGGACAATCTGTATGTGATGACTGTAACTGTAACTTTTTTAGCAACTTTACCAATATAGAGAAATCTTCTTAAGACACCGTACTTGGGCTGTAAGCTCTTCTCTTACGAAAATGATATGGAGGGATTTTCAAAATAATGGTCTGTCCAATATTGTCAGAGTCTGCCATCCAAAGTGGTTGACTCAGGTCACGATCCTATCTTCTACAGTTTCGCTCTCGGCAACCCGGCCACCTCGTAAAACGACGGACCTCCGAACTATGGCGCCGTAACCGATGTGGCAGCCGGACTCGAGGTAGACTTCGGGCCCGACTTCACAATCGTCGCCGAGGACTGCGCCCCGCTCGATATGATATGGCTCGACCAGATTCAATCCGCGACTGACCGCAGCTGGTCCGATCCGTAGTGGTTCCGAGCCATCCGAGAACAACTGATGTGTTAGCTCCAACAGATCCTCTGGTGAGGATACCTGGAACCGCTTGTCTGCGAGGACTCCGATGACCGTCCGATCGCAATCTATCAGTCCCTGAATTGCGTCCTGGAGTTCGTACTCGCCCCGGAGCGAAGGCTTAACGGACGGGAGGAACTCCAGTAATCGCGGAGAAAAGACATAGTGAGGAAGGCTCACCGTGTTTGACGGCGCGTTCGCCGGAGACGGTTTTTCCACAATCCGGCGAATCTGCACGCCATCCATTTCCACGACCCCACTCTGACAGAGTTTCTCCGGCTCGACATCGAGCAGACTGAGGACGGCATCCGCCTCATCATCCACCGAGAAGAGCTTTCGGACGTGCGCAGGATCCAACAAGCTGTCACACGCCGACACTACGAACCGGCCGTCGACGAGTGGAGCGGCGAGTCTGAGCGCGTGTGCCATACCGAGGCGTTCTTCCTGGATGACGAACCGAGCGGTGATATCGAGTGAGGTGCGTTCGGTGAAATGGTTCCTAATTTCGGCGTCATCAGGAGAAATGACGAACACGAAATCGCGCACTCCGTTTTTAGTAAACGGCAGCAAAGCCCGTTCGACGAGCGGTCGCCCGAGCGCCGGAACCATGGCCTTGCTGCGGTTCGCCGTCACCGGCCGCAACCTGGTTCCCATCCCCGCGGCCAAGATCACGGCCTGCATCAGGCCTCCAATTCTATAACCCGCGCCGGTCCTCCGGGACGGCAGATGTGGAAGGAGGCCCCGGCGGCGGACTCGGGATGGGCAACACCATACCGCCGCTTCACCTCCTCGATGATCGAGGGGCCGGCTTCCGGTTCGATCAGCGCGATACAGCTTCCACCGAAGCCGCCGCCTGAGAATCGGGTTCCGTACACCCCCGAAGCATCGCGCAACGCTTCATACAAAGTTACCAGCTCGGCGGTCCCGCTCTCGAAGTTGTGAATCGAGCTGGCGCCCGATGCTGTCATCAGTGCGCCGAATCGATCGAGGTCACCCTCGCGCCACGCCTCCACCCCATTGTGTACCCGTCGTTGCTCACCGAAGTAGTGCGCGGCCCGTCGCCGTTGAGCCTGCGGAAGATCGGCGCCAAACCGCTCAAAGATCTCGGGCTGAACTTCTGACAGCACCGGGTGCTCGCGGGGCGCTTCACCCCCGCGCTCCAGCAAGAGTCTGGCGGCCTGATGGCACTCGCTGACCCGGTTGTTGAACCCGGAATCGACCAAAACTCGACCGACACCGGAAAAGGCGACCAGGACACGAAAGCCTTCCCAATCAGGGGGGTGGGGCACCTGCTCGATAGTCAGATCTGAGCAGTCGACCCGGGTGAGGTGCCCATGCTCGGCAAAGAGGATGATGCTCTGGTCGAGGCGGCCGCTCGCCACGCCCACGTACTCGTTTTCCGCCCTCTGGACCAGGCCGGAAATCTTCTCTCGACTGATGTCGATCTCGTTCACCCGCATCAGAGCGAGCAGATAGGCAACGAGTACAGCGGCAGACGAACTCAACCCCGCGCCTGGCAGATCTCCTCTGATCACCGCCCGGAAGCCGGTGCGAAGACGGTGCTCCTTCGAAAGAACCGCAACAGCGGCACGGACATAGTCGCCCCAATTGCCCGCCCTTGTCGGCACCTGGCTCCCAACCTCAACGATGGCCTCGCCCGGGAAATCCAGACTCGCCACCCTGACGACCGCATCCGTTTCGGGAACCGCGGCCATCGCGACCTGCCGGTCAACAGTCATTCCGGTCACGACACCACCCTGGTGGTCGACGTGTGCGCCGAGTGGACAGATCCGCAGCGGTGAATCGACGAGGAAAGCCTCGGATCGGTCGAACGAAGAGTGCCCGCCCAACCGGGCAACGAGCTCGGAATTCAGGTCGTGTCGAACTGGTTTCCGCCCGTCCATCCTCACCCACCAACCATTTGATCTCGGTCAATCATGCGTCGGTCGAGAATAGCCCCGCATAACCGGGTGAGCAACTGACGATGCCGGCGTCTACAGATAGTCGAGAAGCGACTGGGCGGTCGCCGCGTCAGGGTCATCCGGCGCAACTTCGAGAAACCTTCGCAACGCCTGCTTCGCGCAATCCACGTCGCCGAGCATGTTGCACGTCAGGCCAAGCTGAAAATACGCCGGAGCGAGTTCGGGCTCTCGTTCGAGAATGACCTCCAGCAGCGCCTTCGACCCAACCAGCTCATTGTCGTCGAACAGGACCTGGGCGTGCTGCAACATCTGATTGGAAACCAACTCTGGACTGACATCGGCGAGTCGACTCGCCGACGGAATCAACCTGTCGATATCGCCAATCATCAGCTCCGCGAAATACGCTGTGCCGACCGCGTCCATGTTGTCCGGCTGGAGTCGGAGGATTTCCTCAGCAGCATCGGCTGCGATCTGGAAATTCTTGAGCTCCATCGCCACCGCCGCAGTCGCAATCTGCGCCTCTGGAAAGTCCGGATCGATCTCGGTAGCCCTAAAAAAGAATTCGAGGGCGGTCGGCATATCCTTCGCCTCGAGAGCGGCGACTCCCTGGTTAAAAACCGAAATCGCTTCCTGGCGCGCCGCACTTTCCTGACTTTCGACCTCGGCTTCCGGTTCGTCAGCGCCGTTCTTCTCGGTTCCCGCCTGAACCGTCGAGGGTGGATCATCGGCCAGTGCTGGGACCGAGAGCAAACCCCAGATCAGAGCGAGGCATATGGCGATTCCAAAATCGACACCGGTTCTTGGTTGAGACATCTCAATGGCTCCTGTTCGCCGTGCATCCTACAACGGATTCTCCCCCCGCACACGGTCGGTGGGTTTCGTTATCGATTTTGGTATCGTCACAGCTCTCGAAAGGAGTCAGGCATGAACCTCGACCAACAAGTCGCGATCATTCCCGGCGCGTCCAGTGGCATCGGACGCGGTGTGGCGCACGAGCTCGACCGAGCCGGGATGAAACTGGTCATCAACGGGCGACGAGCCGATCGGCTCGAGGACCTTGCCGGCGAGCTGAAGTCCGCAGAAACGGTACCAGGTGATCTGACCGATGCTTCATTACCCGAGCGACTCGTTAGCGCCGCCGTCGACCACTTCGGACAGCTCGATGTAGTCTTCAACAACGCGGGCATCATGGACACTGCACCCATCGACTCTGCCGACATCGAGAGGCTGTGCGCCAATGCACGTGTCGATTTCGAGGCCGCAGTTCGTATGGCCTACACCGCACTTCGACACTTCAAAATCCAGGGGAACGGACACCTCATCACAACCTCATCCATCCTCGGGACCAAGGTCCGACCGACCGCGGGAGTCTACGCGGGGAGCAAGTACGGCGTCGAAGCATTGACCGAGGCGCTCCGAATGGAGGTTGCAGGTTCCGGCGTTCGGGTCGGTTGCATCGAGCCCGGGCTGGTCAACACCGAGCTCCAGGACCACTTCAAGGTCCATCCACGCGACATTCTCGGCATGGAGCAACCACTGGAACCCGAAGACATCGCCCGATGTGTCCGCTTCATGCTCGAGCAACCGCCACACGTGTCGATCCCGAGGATGATGGTGCTGCCCAGCGAGCAGGCGATGTAGAGGAGACGTAACCAGATGCTGACCAGACTGGCTATTTTCGACCTCGACGGCACCCTCATCGACAGTCTCGGGGACCTCGCCGACTCGATGAACGCAGTGTTGTATCGGAAGGGTTTCCCCGTCCATCCCTGCGACAGCTACCGCCACTTTGTCGGCGATGGAATCGAGATGCTGGTCCGCCGGGCTCTCCCGTCCGAGGTCGTCGAGACAACGAATATCGCAGAGGTCGTTCGGCAGATGCGGAGCGAGTACTCGAGGCGGTGGACGGCGACGACCCAGCCCTTCCCAGGGATTCCGGAGCTCCTCGTCGAACTCCACGCCCGACAGATTCGAACCACGGTTCTTTCGAACAAGCCCGATTCCCCAACCCGCGAAATCGTTGGAGAGCTCTTCCCGGACAACCCGTTCGCCATCGTCCGAGGCGCTCGCGACGGCGTGCCGCTCAAACCGAACCCGACCTCGACACTCGAGATCATCTCCGAGCTGGGAGTGTCACCCCAACAGACTGTGTTCGTCGGCGACACCCCGATCGACATCAAGACCGGCGGCGACGCGGGAACGCGAACGGTCGGCGTCACCTGGGGGTTCCGGAAGGCCCACGAGCTTGTCGATGCGGACGCCGATCACGTTATCGACCACCCTCTTGAACTGCTTCTCATCGTTGATCGCATGACCCAGGGAGGGTGCCGCTCCTGATGGCAAGGTCTATCCTTTCCCTCAGCGTCGACGTACACCAAGCTTCTTGAGCCGAGCCGCAATCTCAGCGCCGTGGGAGCCCGTGTCAACCTTCGTCAGTACGTCGAGGATTTTGCCGTCGACGCCAATGATGAATGTCCACCGCTCGGGATACGCCCGACCCTCGTGCACCACTCCGTACGCGGTGGCGACTTCTTTGTCCGGATCGCTCAGAACGGGATAATCGAGACCGAGGGTCTTGGCGAAGCGACGATTCGTTGCTGCAGAATCACAGCTCGCCGCAAAGAGGGCGATGTCGTATTGGTCGAGGCCGGATCCTTCAGATTCTGGAAGGTCCATTTCTTTTCCGCTCTCGAGCTCGACGACGAAAGTTTTGTTACGTCCGCTGGCACGCAGCGAGTTGCACTCGCGGGTTCAACCACCGGTGAAGGCTTTTGGAAACCATGCCAAGACGACGACCTGCTTGCCACGAAAGTCTGCAAGGCGATACGTCGTATCGTCACTTCCGGGAAGCTCGAAATCCGGCGCCTGATCGCCGATCGTCAGATCACGCGATTCGGCGGACACCGCAGGCGAGTGAAACCCCAGTAAGGCGATTCCGACGACAAAGATCGCGACACCGATTCGCTGATATTTCATGAGCAACGACCTCCCGCATATCTCGCTCGAACCTCTATGATTGGGAGCCGAGTATGTCAGCGCCGACACCCCAGCGCAATACGAATACTGGCGACAACTCATCACCGAAATCGTGCCGGATGCTACAGTCTC
>Ga0316198_10002091_pt1 | contig 11992 bp, 7 predicted proteins | sample OudBieAanoxic_MG_FD_204935 | JGI IMG/M metagenome (GOLD analysis project Ga0316198, IMG submission 204935) | Coastal sediment microbial communities from Oude Bieten Haven, Netherlands - site A anoxic | ecosystem: Environmental > Aquatic > Marine > Coastal > Sediment | place: Netherlands... | reverse complement strand
CCCGGTTACTCACCACTGGAGGCAGAGCAGAGGATTACGTTTCCGATAGAAACCGCGATGGCGGGCCTGCCGCGCCTTGACTATACCCGTTCCGTTTCACGCTATGGCCTGTCTCAGACCACGGTCGTATTCAAGGATGGTACAGACATCTATCTCGCACGCCAGCTGGTCAACGAACGACTCAGTGAAGTCAAGGAACGATTGCCCGAAGGTATCGAGCCGGCAATGGGGCCGATAGCCACCGGACTGGGCGAAATCTTTATGTATACCGTTGGCAGTACCGAAGGCAGTGAACACGATGCCATGTCGCTGCGAACCGTGCAGGACTGGATAGTACGTCCGCAACTTCGCAACACGCCCGGCGTGGTCGAAGTAAATACCATCGGCGGATACAGCAAACAGTTTCATGTGCTGCCTGATCCCGACAAGTTACTGGCTTTCGATCTGACCTTACAGGATGTAGTGGCGGCACTGGTGCGCAATAATGCCAATACCGGGGCCGGTTATATTGAACGCCACGGCGCCCAGTACCTGATACGCTCACCCGGTCAGATAACCACACTCGATGACCTTAAGCGCATCACCATTACCAGGCGCCAGGGCATACCCGTCACCATCGAGGATGTCGCTGATATTCAACTGGGCACCGAGCTGCGCAGTGGTGCGGCCACGCAAAATGGTAAAGAGGTCGTTCTCGGTACGGTGTTCATGTTGATCGGTGAGAACAGTCGCCAGGTTGCACAGGCCGCGGCTGAACGTCTGCAGGCCATCAAGACCTCGTTACCGGAAGGTGTGGAACTGATACCCCTTTATGATCGTACCTCGCTGGTCGACAAGACTATCGAAACCGTGAAAAAGAACCTTGCCGAAGGCGCCTTGCTGGTGATCGTTGTCCTGTTTCTGCTGCTGGGCAACTGGCGCGCTGCCCTGCTGACCGCAACCGTTATCCCATTGGCGATGCTGATGACGATCACCGGCATGGTTGAGTCTCGAACATCCGGCAACCTGATGAGCCTGGGTGCACTGGATTTCGGCCTGATCGTCGATGGTGCGGTCATCATCGTGGAAAACTGTCTGCGTCATCTGGCTGATTATCAACGCATGCATGGCGATCCGCCTGATTTGAAAGAACGCCTGCGCCTGGTGCATGAAGCCACTGTGGAGGTTGTCCGCCCCAGTGTGTTTGGCGTCATCATCATCCTGATCGTGTATGTGCCCATCTTTGCCCTCGGCGGCGTGGAAGGAAAAATGTTCCACCCGATGGCCTTCACGGTAATCACTGCATTGACGTCCGCATTGATTCTGTCGGTAACCGTGGTGCCTGCCAGTGTCGCGCTGTTTGTACGCGGACGTGTAAAGGAAAAGGAAAACCGCGTGATGCACTGGTTGCGCCTGGCCTATACGCCGGCGCTGCACTTTGTGCTGCGGCATCGCTGGCCGGTGGTGGTGTTTGCTGTTGCCCTGGTGGTGCTGGCCGGCGTGCAGGCAACCCGGTTGGGCACCGAGTTCGTCCCCAGTCTCGATGAAGGTGATATCGCGCTGCACGCATTGAGAATACCCGGCACCAGCCTGAGCCAGGCGGTTGAAATGCAAACAGTGCTGGAAGCGCGGCTGCGCGAATTTGCTGAAGTCTCGCACGTGTTTACCAAGATCGGTACCGCTGAAGTGGCAACAGACCCGATGCCGCCGAATGTCGCCGACACCTTTGTCATTATGAAGCCCCGCGAGGCCTGGCCCGATCCGCGCAAACCCAAGGCTGTGCTGGTTGCTGAAATGGAAGCCGCCGCCAAAAACATTCCGGGCAATCGCTATGAATTCACCCAGCCCATCCAGATGCGTTTCAATGAACTTATTGCCGGCGTGCGTACCGACCTGGCGGTAAAGGTCTATGGTGATGATTTTGATACCCTGGTCGAACTGGCTGAGCAAATCGAAAAAATCGTGGCCACGGTGCCCGGTGCCTCTGATGTGCGTGCAGAACAGGCAACCGGTTTACCCATGCTGACAGTAACGCCCGATCGAGACAAGATGGCTTATTATGGGCTGGATGTTGCAACGATTCAGCACACGCTGCGCATGGCTGTCGGCGGTGAAACCGCTGGTCAAATATTCGAAGGCGACCGGCGTTTTGATCTGGTCGTGCGCTTGCCCGAAAACATCAGAACAGACCTGGAGGCGTTAAAGCGCTTGCCGATACGCTTACCCGATGACAATCAACATGAAATCAGCGGAGATGCGGATATGCTCGGCGTGGCCCGTGCCCCGGCTGAAGCCATCCCTTTGATTGAAGTGGCGGATATCAGTTTTACCCTTGGCCCCAATCAGATCAGTCGTGAAAACGGTAAACGCCGCGTATTCGTCACGGCCAATGTGCGTGGACGGGATCTCGGCAGTTTTGTCAGTGACGTGCAGCTGGCGATTCAGACCCGTATGAAAATTCCTCCCGGTTACTGGCTGGACTATGGCGGTACCTTTGAACAATTAATTTCAGCATCAAGACGTTTGTCTGTCGTCGTTCCGTTGACCTTGTTAATCATCTTTGGACTGTTGTTCATGGCCTTTAACTCGGCCAGGGATGCGGCACTGGTTTTTACCGGCGTACCCCTGGCTTTAACCGGCGGTGTCGCCGCACTGGCGTTACGCGATCTGCCTTTATCCATTTCCGCTGCGATTGGATTCATTGCCCTGTCAGGTGTCGCCGTATTGAACGGAGTCGTGATGCTGTCGTTTATTCGTGATTTACGCGCCAAAGGCATTGCGCCGGAAAAGGCAGTCATCGAAGGCGCCTTGACCCGCTTGCGCCCGGTGTTGATGACCGCCCTGGTCGCAAGTCTCGGTTTCGTGCCCATGGCTTTGAATATAGGCACCGGTGCAGAAGTGCAGCGCCCGCTGGCCACGGTCGTCATCGGCGGGATTATTTCCTCAACGCTACTGACGCTGCTGGTGCTGCCGGTGCTGTACCGGCTGGCGTATCGAGACTGACTGGCTTGCTATATTGCCGTGTTCATCAACAGCGTCTGCCATATGGTCTGGACCCGGTTTTACGGACCAGGTTATCGCGCTGATTAGGTCGTCCGTAAAGCCGGGGCCAGATCAATCGGCCAATAGACGGCTTCTACTTAGCAGGCTACCCTGCCTACAGACAGCGAATCACCAGAGTGAATGCACCCTAGAAAGGCATATAGTTATTGATTCTGTAATAACGTGGTGCACAAATGCTGCTACAGTTGCGACCTGAATATGCGCTGATCATTATGTCTCCCGTATAATCAGGCAGTTATATCTACAATATCAATCTGGCACGTTTTGTGCTGTCAAATACGCAATTCATTTACTTAGGGATGAAATATGAATGCTCAAAAAACGATAATTTCTATTTCATTAACAATCATCTGTTTAATAGCCAAACCCGTCTGGGCTGTGCATGAAAGCGGGCATGACTTATCCGATGAAGAATGGTCAGCGATAAAAGGCAAAATTGAGCTGCTGGATAACTTGAATTACTTGCCAACATTATTACCGACAATTATGAGGCACCGTGACGTTCTCGAATTGACAGATGAGCAGTTAGCGGCATTCCGTAATTGGCGCAAGCAGAACTATGGAAATATGGTAAGAGTCATGAGTGCGATTATCGAGAAGCGCGTCGAATTCAAAAAAGTTGCATTTGTTCCCGGAACAACAGACGAAGCGTTGCGTGAAATGCAAAACGAAATTCTGGTCTTACAAAAACAGCTGCTTGATATCAAGCTAGAATGCAGGAAATTAGTAATGGATACCTTTCCCAAGGAGCAGTGGGAGAATTTCGAATTCGCAATCGCTGATCATCCCAGGCTCGCGAGCTTGATACGACATTAAGAATTTGCGGTGGGTTTAAATCCCTTTCATACATGAGCCGGACATGCCGCAAATATTCCGGAAGATACATTCTTATCTATCTTTAAAGTCGGTTTGGTTGCGCCGATGTATCGAAAAGCAACCACTTTCAACACAGTCGACCCATAGCTGGCAATCAGTAATCTGTAAAAAATTCTGAATTTTGATCGATTATCTTTACACTTTTCTATCCTATACAGAAACAGGTAAATACATAACCCACTGAATAATATAATATTCATAATATTTGCATAAAAATTGCATACAAATTAAGTGGTATATTAATGTACTGTCGCTATGGCAGTTCAATTAGCACAAAAGAGGAAGTGGGACGTGAACATCAAACAAATTTTTACTGGAAGAATCATTAGGAAATCGCATTTAGTGGGTGCAGTGCTTGCCATGTTTTGTGGCTTTGTTACCAGTCAAGCACACGCAATAAACGTGACATATGACTTCACAGGCACCTGCGCAGGGGATTGCGGTCCTCTTGGTGTACTGGATACTGCTGTAGATACAGTTACCGGTACACTGGAGCTGGATCTTTCCGAGCCGACGATTGCGCAAGAATGGGAAGCGACTGATGTCCTGACTTATTCATTTACATACGGTAATTTCACCATAGATAATACGAATTCAGCTTTAGAAAACTTTGACATTGGATTAGCTACTCCCTTTACCACAACAGCAACTGCACCTTTTTCTATAGATGATAATGCTTTACTTGCGACATTTAATGAAGACAATTCTGTTTCTTTGACCATTGGTGTAGGCGGTCTCAATCTCATACAAGCTAATGAGACATGTGGTGGAACCTGCCAGGCAGTCGCCGCTGGAACCTGGACACGCACATCTGTTATACCCATCCCCGCTGCAGTATGGCTGTTCGGATCTGGCTTTATAGGCTTGATTGGTGTTGCGAGAAGAAAGAAAGCATAGCTGTGTAAAAGATAATCAAACACGGCTCCTTCGGGGGCCGTTTTTGTTTGTGCTGACTTTACGTTAATGGCTGTTCTCGGGCATTCGGCATCTTTGAAACAAAATAAGCCATCACAGCTTTAGTTATCGCGCAAAACCGGACTAAAGGATGTTATCGTGCTTGTAAAACAGCGATACAACAGGCAATGTCAGTCAAAGAAAAGATTTGCGAAAAATGAGAGTTAAAAAATAAATGTGGTGATCTACCTGGTTTCTGCTTGCTAATATACTACGTTCCTGTCGTACTGCTGGTTGTCCTGCTGTTCTATTTTTTCATTACAATGAAATTGTAGCGATTCAATTGGCTATATGGTTGATCCGCTCTGCACATATTTAGAATGTCCGATATTGGCTGTCGGCTCAACTGGATTTGTGTGACAAATGAGCTCTATGTGCCATTACTGACACCCCATCTTTTCTATATAAAGATTAAAGTGTTGTGTCGATCAGTTGAATTTGCTGTTGTCAGCAGGCTTTGTTAGTAATCCAGATGTACGCTCATTGACCGAGAAGTTCGGCTTCCATCGACAGGTAAACCTGGTAGGCATTGATGCGGTTGCCTTGTTCGAAAGCAGGCAGGTCCTCGAATCTTGACCAGTCGGCTTCAGCATAGGCTTCATCGAACGGGATAAATTCATCAACGGCTGCCCCCATGACTTCTCTCAGATATGCCAGGTAGGCACGGGTTAGCGCGATCGTTTTCTCTGGACTGGTTGAAGCAGGGCCATGGCCGGGTATCAAAGCGGTGAGGCCGCCGGTTTCCAGTCTGGTCAATGTTTCCAGCCAGTTCTTTGTGTCTGCACTGCCGACAAAGGGAACGCGGCCTTCGAAGATTATGTCACCGGAAAACAGCACCTTGTCGGGTTCGACCAGCATACTCAGGTCGCCGTCGGAATGTGCCTTGCCCATGTAGTTAATGGTGAAGGTGACATCGCCCATGGTGAAAGTATTTGATTTCGACACGGTGACATCCGGCATTATCAGGCGCGTGTTTTCATTCACCCAGGGGTCGAGCGAGAACTGGCGTTCTTCCAGGCGTTCTCTGGCGGCCTCGGACTGCAGATATTTCTGTGCGCCTTCAGGTGCGCTGATTTCAGCACTCATGTCTTCAAATACCTGCAAGCCATAGATGTGGTCGGCATGGTAATGGCTGACGATGACCTTGCGGATTGGCTGGTCGGTAAGCTCGCGAATTTTACTGATCAGTTTGCTGGCAAGTGAAGGCGTGCCCAGTGAATCAAAAATAACGACTCCATCACCAGTGATAACAAAACCGGCATTGGAGATAAAGCCTTCGTTGTCTGTCGCTATGCCCGCGGCACCTTCTACGTAGTAGACGTGTTCAGATACTTGCCTGACTTCCATATCAACAGAAGTCGGTGCGTATTTGCCTGCAGCAGCAACGGCCTGGATAATTAACAAAGAAAAACAGAGGGTGAAAAATTTATTGCATATAAGCATGGCCTTCCTCGTATTGCAGCCTGATTATTTCAGCATCGCCCATCGGCACCAGTTCGACAAAACCATGAATATCTTCAGGCTTGTAGCCCTGTGCTTCAGCGGCGAGTTTGCACATTTTCAGTTTTAACACCTCACCCGAAACCAGGCTTTCGGCACGTGTGAGCATGTCCCGGTATTTGCCGGTATTTTCGATGGCAAAAAACCTGATTGTCGAACCATGTAATACCAGCACGATTGACTGTTCAAACGGGTCGGCTCCGGTGATCGTGCTCAGATAGCTGGCACGGTCCAGTACATGATCCATGATTTCCGGTTTGCCTGTGGTGACATCATAAACAACTTTCTGCGGCTTGTACCCGGTGGGCGTGAGTTTGCCATGACCCCAGGGTGCTTTGTTGTCAGCGAATGCAGCCGTGCTGATGAATATCAGTAGTGCCAGCGCTGCTATGGTGTATTTATGCATGAGGTCTGTAGTCTGAATATGTTGAATATCCATGGTAGCAAGAAAGTCCGGCCGTGACAGTCGATGCAGAAAAAATAACAGCTGGCGTGGTATCGAAAATAGAGGGGGCCAATGCCCCCTCTATCCAGTACTTTTACAAAGTGCCTGTGTCTTATCAGGATTCTTCTGTAATCGGAATCAGGGTCAGTTCGACGCGGCGGTTTTGTGCGCGGCCTTCAGCAGTGCTGTTGTCGGCGATGGGATAATTCTCGCCAAAACCGACGACCTCAAAGCGTGCGTCAACGATGTTGCGCGACTTCAGGTAGTTGGCGACTGAACGGGCGCGCTCTTCGGAAAGCCGCTGATTGTAGTCGCTAGCCCCAGTGCTGTCGGTATGGCCTGAAACTGCGATAACGGTTTTATCGAATTCATCCAGCACGATTGCGACAGAGTTCAGCACGTCATAAAAGCTGGACTTGAGGCTGCCGACGCCGGTGTCAAAAGTAATGTTACCCGGCATCACCAGGCTGATATTATCGCCTTCTCTGACCACGCTGACACCCGTCTCACGCAATTGTTTGCGCAGCTTGGCTTCCTGGGAATCCATGTAGTAGCCGACACCGCCACCTGCAATCGCGCCGACACCGGCTGCCGCCAGCATGCGTTTCTGACGTTCCTTGCTGCTCTCGTCCTTGTTCGCAAAGTAAGCAATAACGGCACCGACGCCGGCACCAATGCCAGCGCCTTTGGCCGTATTGGAAACTTTTTCTTCACCGGTATAGGCGTCATAGGTTGTGCATCCACTGATCAGCAGGGCGACTGATGCCGCAACTGCCACAATAACCTTGTTTATGTTTTTCATGTTTGGGGCCTTGATTAGAAATTTTTTGACTGCGGATTTTAACTTGAATGATCAGGAATGGCTAATATATGAATGCGATATCTGCCGGCAGAAATTGATGTGAATCTGTCAGCAAGACTCGCGGCACAGGCGCAGCGCTTTTGCCATTTGCGCGCCGTTTTTGTAACGGTCCTCTCGCTGCTTTCGCATCGCCTTGTTGATGATGCGGTTCAGGCAGGCGGGGATCTCGCTGCGTATTTTAGTGATGTCAACCTGCTTGTCGTTGCAGATCTTGTGCGTCAGGCCGGCAAAGCTGTCAGAGGCGAATGGCAGCTGCCCGGTTGTCAGTTGATACAGGGTCGTGCCCAGTGAATACAGATCGGAGCCGCCGTCCACCTTGCTGCCGCTGACCTGTTCCGGCGACATATAGGAAGGACTGCCGAGCATGGTGCCGGTTTTTGTCTTGCTGGAATTCGTCAGGCAGGCGATACCAAAGTCTGTGACTTTAACGATGCCTGTTGATTCATCATAAATAATGTTGGCGGGCTTGATGTCGCGATGTACCACGTCGTGTTTGTGGGCAAAATCAAGCGCCGTGGCGACCTGGATGCCAATATCCATCACCACATCGATCGGCAGTAATGTGTCCGGAGTCTTGTGGTGTGACAGGTCGTGGCCCTTGAGATAATCCATTGCTATATAGGCCAGCTCCTGCTCTTCGCCGACATCGAATATGGTGACGATGTTCTGGTGGTTGAGGCGTCCCGCAGTCTCGGCTTCACGCAGGAAACGTTGCTTGATGTCTTCGAGTTCTTCCGTGTCGAACTCCTGTGCCAGCGCCATGGTTTTGATCGCCACCGTGCGGCCGATTCTCGGGTCCTTGCCAAGATAAACCAGGCCCATGGCGCCGCGGCCGATTTCTTTTTCAATCTGGTAACGGCCCAGCACGGGTTTCTGGACGCCGTTGTCGGTCAGAATCAGGGTGCCCTGGTCGGTGGTCTTGCCGTTCTTGGGCAGCACCACCATGTCCTGTATCTGGCGGTTTTTCTGCATGCGTTGTTTTACATCGCGGAATCCGGAATGTTTCTGGTCGATATACTCGAATACCTTTTCCGCCTTGCTGAACTGGCGGCGGCGTTCGTAATCGAGTCCGAGGTTATACAGCCGATCGAGCAGCGTGTCGTTGACCGGACACTCGCGATATTTTTCAAATGCCTGGTCAAACTGCCCCTGAGACTGCAGGTGCTGCCCCAGCGTCAGGTTGGATTCAAACAAATGGGCTTCTGTACGTTGCTGCGCTTCCTCTATTTTGGCTTTAATCGCAATGGCGACTGCACCGGTGATCAATGCGGCCATTGGCAGCATCATCGGTATCCAGATGGCGCTGATGACCATCAGACCAAGATGGATGTTGATCATGATAAACAGCAGCATCAGGCTGGTGACGAAGCCGGTCCAGAAACGAAGTCTTGGCAGTATGAAGACCAGGTACAGCGCCACGAAAAAGAGCGCACACAGCTGGGCGGGCAATGCCCATCCCGGCACCTTGTACATGTCGCTGTGCAGAAGGTTGTTGATCAGATGCGCGCTGACGATGACGGGCGCCATGGTTTCACCACCGGGTATGGTGACATGGTCTATCAGCGATGGGGCGATTATGCCGATCAGCACGTCCTTGCCTTTGAATCGGGTGCTGCTTACTTTATCTGAATAAATTTCGTGGAACGAATGCACCCTGAACGCAGGCTTGTTTTCGGAGCTGTCGTAAATATGCGGATAGACCCGATAGGATGGATCAGTGTAGAGCTGTATGCCACCCATTGTGATGTCCTGTCCAGGGCTGATGATAATGTCGTCAGTTTTAACCTTCAGACTTGCAGCAGCGAACATAAGGCTGAATGAAGGGTAATGGTGATCGCCGAATTTCAGTACCAGTGGTGTTGCCAGGCTGTTCCTTTTGCCGGTGGCCGATTCATCCAGCATACCGGCCGCCGAGTATTTTGCCAGCAAGGGCATCGGCGCCTGCGCCTGGGTGATTTCGGGTATGCCATTGGTCAGCACACTGGGAACGAAACTGGACCAGTCAGTCGATTCCGCTGGAAAGTCTGGAAACGCGTAGGATTCGAGTGTCTTTTGACTGGCTGCAGCCGGGCCGCGCTGAAAGTCATTATTGAGGCCGTAGCTGATGGCGAGTACCGGTTGGCGAAAGCGCTTCAGGCTGGCGGCGAGTGCACCGTCGGTATCGAGTCGTTGCCTGGCAAGAAACAGAATCTCCTTTACCGTTTTTTCATATTTGCCATCATAGGTGTCGCGCATGGAATCGAGGCGTTTAACGCCGAACTCGCTCTGCGGTGTGTGCAGCGGCAATGCCAGTCCCACGGTTCTAGCGCCATGCTTGTTCAACTGCTTGATGACGACGCCAAGATAGCTGCGTGGCCATGGCCATTCGCCCAGCTGCTTTAGAGATGCCTCGTCGATGGCGATGACTTCGAGGTTGTTTTTTGTTTCAGGTGCAGGCGACAGCCTGGCACCGAGGCCGTATGCCTGCCATTCCAGCGTCGATATGAAGCCTGTCCATCCCATCAGAAAGAATAAGATGCTTATGAACAGGCCGGGAAACCAGCCTGTCTGCCAGAAACGTTTGTTTGTCATTGCGCCTTGCTGTAGATACTCCAACAGAGAGTATAGACGCTGGAAATGCTGCTGCTATATTTACACGGCGTCCAGTTTGCGCATGGATGCCGGCAGCAGCTTCATATCGACCAGTGACGTCAGCAGAGCCTTGGAGAAGCTGGCTTCATCTTCGTATACCAGCTTGTAATACTGGATCTTCATGGTCAACGCGCTGCCGAACACAATGGAAATGAATGTAAGTATGGAGCCGATCGCGAGCGTGGAAACACCGGTGATGCCCTGGCCGATGGTGCAGCCCATCGCCAGCACGCCGCCAAAGCCCATCAGGGTGGCACCGACCAGGTGGGTAATAAAGTCCTTCATGTCAACGAACCATTCAATCCTGAATGAACGGCTGATCAGCGACCACAGTAATGAGCCAAGGATTACACCGATAACTGAAACCAGCCCAAATGTAACCATGGCCCTGTCAAAACCCGACTGCGCAAAGCCATAGCTCTGGCCAAGCGGGTTGATGAAGGTGAACGACTGCGCTGCAACGGAGCTGCCGCGTTCCGGCTTGCCTGCATCATCATCTGCAAGCATGTCCCATTCGCTGTAGTAGTCGCTCATGCTGTAGAGTGAGTCGTCGGCGTTGACGGCAATATTGCTGCTGGTGTACCAGGCAGCCAGGATCACCAGGCCGACAACAAGGCCGCCGAGTATGTTGTCCCTGCTGGAGCGGAAATCGGCAGAGCGGAATATGAATACAAGCAACAGCAGGCCAATCAGGCCGCCGGCGATTAGCCTGGCCATGGACGTGTTTTCGGCGTTGATCACGGCGCCGATGTCCTGCTGGCCGGCAAGATCGGCTGACATCGGTCGAATCCAGTCGTAGAACAGTACGCTGAACAGCGTCTTATCGGTGCCCGGGAACGGGTTGATCATGTACCAGGCAATCAGTGCAATGATGATGAATACCAGCACGGATTTGAGGTTGCCGCCGCCAATGCGGATCAGGGTCTTGTTGCCGCAGCCGCTGGCGAAAGTCATGCCGACGCCGAACAGAAATCCGCCAAGAATGTTTTCACCGAACACCAGCTGGCCGTTGCGATAGGGCGGGAAAGTGCTGTTGAGCTCGACCATGCCGAGGTATTCAAGCCCGGTGACACCCAGCATTGCCACGGCAATCGCCAGCAGCCAGGCGCGGAAGCGGCCATAGTCACCCATGTTGACCATGTCGGAAACAGCTCCCATGGTGCAGAAATTGGTTTTATTGACGACCGCGCCCATGATGACCGCGATGACGAATGTTGACCAGAGAAAGAATGACAATCCTTCCGCAAAAGATTCAAAGACCATTTTTTCGTACCTTTGTTTTTAAGATGGTTAATTATAAAGGGCATTACCACGTCAAGTGAGAACAAAATTCAAATGATTGTCACAGAGAACACTGAGGTTTTAGCCGCGAATAACGCAAAAGACGCAAATATTTGGTTTTAAAGAAGCCATGAATATTTTTTCATTCAAACTTAATATACTTTTTACCTTCGTGTTATTTGCGTTTTTTGCGGCTAAAACCTCTGTGCCTCTGTGGCAAAGCTTTTTTATCTGTTTAACCCACGACCTTAGGCGAAGACCCAAATATAGATAACAGATATTTCAACAGTTCATTCCCAATATCAGGTCTTATAAAGGGGTTCGAGTATTGAATCCGGTGTTTTTGCTGTTTTGTGCTTCTGTGAGATAAAAGCATGAAAGGCCGAACGCATTGCTTTCGG
>Ga0316198_10002090_pt1 | contig 11994 bp, 6 predicted proteins | sample OudBieAanoxic_MG_FD_204935 | JGI IMG/M metagenome (GOLD analysis project Ga0316198, IMG submission 204935) | Coastal sediment microbial communities from Oude Bieten Haven, Netherlands - site A anoxic | ecosystem: Environmental > Aquatic > Marine > Coastal > Sediment | place: Netherlands... | reverse complement strand
CCGGCCTTCTGGGCCGCCTTCGGCGTCCCAGCGTCGCCCGGTCAGCGTGGTCATTCGGGCGGGGACTGGAAGGGCGGTGACCACGCTGCCTGCGCGCCGGCGGCCTCTTGGCGAGCTTGGAGAAATGCTCACAGCACCTTGGCCGAGGAGTGCCCGGTAGCGTAATTGTGCGGAGCGTTTCGCTGTGCCGGGTGGTTGTACCTGCACAATTGCGTACCCGGCACTCCCGGTGGAGAGGGTTTTCCGGGAGGCTGCCCCGGCCGCTGTCCCGGTTGCCCTGGTCTGCCCAGACCCGCGTATAATCCCGTGGGTCTGGAGGCTCGATGCGTTTTCCGGTTGTTGCTCTCGTTCTTGTCGCAGTTTCGCTCTCGTTTTCGGCGAGCGCGGCCGAGCGGCCGATTCTGGTTCGGGTCGAGGTCGGCGACCGCGCCGAAGCGCGCGAGGTGGGGGAGATCCTCAACCTCGACGAGAAGACACGCGGGACCACGCTTTACGGATGGGGAACGGTCAAAGAGATCGAGGCGGTCGAGAAACTCGGCTATGTGGTCGAGGTGGTGCTACCCGAGCCCAGGGACCCCGACGCCCTGACCATGTGCAGCGAGCCGTTTGCGGCTCCGTTCCCCTTTGACTGCTATCCGACCTGGTCTCAGTTCGAGACCATGCTCAATTACTACGCGGCGAACTATCCCGGCATCGTGCGGATGGTCAACTTGGGGATGTCGGGCGAGGGAGATCACGAACTCTGGGCACTCAAGATCTCGGACAACCCCGATGTCGAGGAGAACGAACCCGAGGTGCTCTACACCGGGACCATGCACGGCGATGAACTCGTTTGCTACGGCACAAACGTCCACCTGATCGATCACATCCTGGCCAACTACGGCAGCGATTCCCAGATCACCCGGTTGGTCAACGAAACGGTGCTCTGGTTCAACCCCCTGTCAAACCCGGACGGGACCTTCGGGGGGGGCGACAGCACCGTCTCAGGCGCGGGCCGATACCTGCCGGCATCGGGTGTCGATCCCAATCGGAGTTTTCCCGACCCGAGCGTGCCCGAGGATCCGACGAGTGCCGGTTGGCCCACCGAGGTCCAGGTGATGATCGACTTCGCTGCCGCCGAACACCTCACCCTGGCGGCCAATTGCCACGGGGGAGCGGAACTTTTCAACTATCCCTGGGATATGTGGACCGTGCGCACTCCGGATGACGGCTGGTGGATCGATGCCGGGATCGCCTATGCAACGTCGGCTCAGAGCGCCAGCCCGGCCGGCTATTTCACCGACAACGGGAGCGGGTTCGACATGCCGGGTGTGACCAACGGCGCCAATTGGTATGTGACCCACGGCAACCGGCAGGATTTCATGAATTGGTACCACGGCTGTCGTGAGGTCACCCTCGAACTCTCCGGGGACAAACTGCTCGACGCCCACCTCCTCGACGGTCATTTCGAATACAACAGGCAATCCCTTCTCGACTATTTTGATCTCGCCCTGACCGGGATCCGCGGTGTGGTCACGGATGCCATCACGAGCGCACCGGTGGCGGCCGAGATCCGCATACCAGGTCACGATATCGAGAGCCACCAAAGCTGGGTCAGCACGGATCCCGATGTCGGCGACTACCACCGGCTCATTGAGGCCGGGACATATGATCTGCTCGTCAGCGCTCCCGGATATGAGTCCACGACGGTGAACGGAGTCGTGGTGACGGCCGGATCCGACGCAACCATCCAGGATGTCGCGCTCACGCCGCTGCCGCGCTACACGGTGACCGGGATCGTCACCGATGCGGCGACCGCGGCGGCCGTTCCGGGCGCGACCGTGTCATTGGTCGGCACCACCATCGCGCCCGCGATCACCGGTTCCACCGGCGGCTACAGCATCGCCGATGTCTGGGAAGGGACCTATACCTTCCGCGTTGAGGCGCCGGGCTATGGTGTCGTGGAGACCGATCTCGATGTCGGGCCAGGCAGCACCACCCACGACTTCAGCTTGACGGTTGTTGTCACCTTCTACGCGGCGGATTTCGAAACCGACGACGGCGGTCTGAATCCGTCACAGGGCTGGGCCTGGGGCTCCGATCCGGTGGTGGGCGCCGCGTCGGGGTCAAAAATCTGGGGGACGGCGCTCGGCGGCACCTACAGCAACAGTGTTCAGTGGACCCTGACGTCGCAGCCCATCGACCTGCCCGCGGCCGACGGCGCTGAGCTGCGCTTCTGGCAGTGGTATGAGATCGAAGACAGCTACGACGGTGGCAACGTCAAGGTCGCGGTCGATGGCGGATCATTCGCCCTGGTGACTCCGGTCCCGAATTACAACGACCAGACCATCGTCGCCTTCGGGAACACCCCCGGTTTCACCGGCAACGCCGTCTGGCACGAGGTCGTCGTCGATCTCACGGCGTTTTCCGGTCACTCGGTGGAGATCCGATGGACCCTCGGGACCGACAGCAGCGAGATCCGCCGCGGTTGGTATCTCGATGACATGACAATCACCGCCTGGGGCGGCGATGTCCAACCACCTCTCTTCCGCGACGGTTTCGAATCAAGCGACACTTCGGCCTGGTCGGTGGTGGTGGAGTAGGTCGCATCCGAACTTCCGTTAGACCACGCCAGAACCAGCTCGAGTAGAATGAGGGATCGTGGGGCTTCCCTGAAAATCGCCATCAGCCTGACCGTGATCGCAATTTCGGTGCTTCTCTCCTCCGCCGCTGTCGCTCAGGAGGCGAAGGCGGAACCCGATGCTCCCGTGGAGCGCACCCTCGAGTGGTCGCTCGGTCTTGGTGTGGCCTCGACGCCGAGGCCGTACGTGGGTGCCGAAAACGCGGTCCTGCCGATACCCCTCGTCGACATCACCTACAAGAAGCTCTATGTCCAGGGCATCCAGGCCGGGTATTGGTTCGTCGACAACAAGCATCTGGATTTCGGCGTTCGCACTGAAATCGTTTTTGAGAGTCTCGACCCAGACGATTCACCGTTTCTGATGGGAATGGCCGAGCGCAAACCCTCCATCCAGGGTGGGCTTGTCTTCGCCTGGAAACCCGGCAAATTTCGATTGACCACCGCGGTGAATACCGACCTCATGAACCGCTCGAACGGCCAGCAGGTTTCGGTTCGTTTTTCGCGGATGTGGCAGTTCCACGGGCGCGCCGTGGGGGTCATGCCGTCGATCGGGGTGGTCTGGCAGAGTAGCAATTTCATCAACTACTACTACGGCGTGACTCCGGAGGAGGCGCTGCCGGATCGCCCGCCTTTCAGCGGTCACTCAGCCGTCAACATCCGCGGCTCGTTGCTCGGGTACCTCTTTGTGAGTCATCGAATCCGGTTCCTCGCATATCTCGAGGTCCAGCGGCTCGACAACGAGATTTACGACAGCCCCATCGTGGAGGATCGGCGGAGCATCCTCGGGCTCTTTGGGGTGACCTGCCGGTTGGGAAAGCTCTAGAGAGTCGACAGTCAACTACCCTCGATCATCTCCTTGTGCGCTTTGATCAGGGTTTCCACCACCGCCGGGTCGGCGAGGGTGGTGATGTTGCCCATGTCCTTGTATTCGCCGGCGGCGATGTTGCGCAGAATCCGGCGCATGATTTTGCCCGATCGGGTCTTGGGCAGACTGGGGACGATGAGGATCTGATCGGGGGTGGCGATGGGCCCGATGACGTGGCGGACCTGCTCCTTGAGCGCGCCGAGAAGCTCCTTCGGCCTCGTAACCTCGACATCATAGTTGAGGAAGACATAGGCAAAAATTCCCTGGCCCTTGATCTCGTGCGGGTAGCCAACGACAGCGGCCTCGGCGACGGCTTCGTGCTCGACTAAGGCACTCTCGATCTCGGCGGTGCCGAGGCGGTGGCCGGCGACATTGATGACGTCATCGACGCGGCCGGTGATCCAGTAGTAGCCGTCGGCGTCTCGTCGACATCCGTCGCCGGTGAAGTAGAGGCCGGGGAAGCGGGTGAAGTAGGTTTCGTGGAAGCGCTCGTGGTCGCCCCACACCGTTCGCGCCTGGCCCGGCCACGTGCGCTCGAGACAGAGATTGCCTGAGACCTCGTCGCCCTCGACCGGTGTGCCGTCCTCGTCCACGACAACGGGTTTGATGCCGAAGAAGGGGAGAGTGGCGGAGCCTGGTTTCAGAGGTGTGACTCCGGGCAGGGGAGTCATGAGAATCCCACCGGTTTCGGTCTGCCACCAGGTGTCGACGATGGCGCAGTTCCCGTTGCCGACGACATCGTGGTACCAGCGCCAGGTGTCGGGATTGATGGGTTCTCCGACGGTGCCGAGCACCCGCAGGCTCTCGCGCGAGTGTTTGGTGACCCAGTCGTTGCCCGAACAGACGATGGCGCGAAGTGCGGTGGGCGCGGTGTAGAAGATGTTGACGCCGAGATCGTCCACGACTTGCCAGTAGCGATCGGGTTCCGGATAGGTGGGCAGCGACTCGAACATGACGGTGGTGGCACCGTTGGCCAACGGGCCGTAGATAATGTAGCTGTGGCCGGTGATCCAGCCGATGTCGGCGGCGCAAAAGTAGACGTCGCCGGGGTGGTAGTCAAAGACGAGTTCGTGGGTCATGGCGGCGTAGACCATGTAGCCGCCGGTGGTGTGGAGGACGCCCTTGGGTTTGCCGGTGGAGCCCGAGGTGTAGAGGATGAAGAGCGGGTCTTCCGATCCCATCCACTCGAACGTGCAGGTCGAGCGCTGTTTGCGGCACTCCTCGTCGAGCCAGAAATCGCGGCCCGACTTCATGGCCACATCCTTGTCGGTGCGGCGCGCCACCAGGACGGTCTCCACGACATCGAGACCGTCCACCGCCCGGTCGACGGTTTCCTTGAGTCGCAGCCGCCGACCGCCGCGGAGACCCTCGTTGGCGGTGACCACGACTCGGGCGCCGGCATCGAGGATCCGGTCGCGGATGGACTCGGCCGAAAACCCGCCGAAGATGATGGAGTGGACCGCGCCGATCCGGGCGCACGCCAACATGGTGTAGGCGAGTTCGGGGATCATGGGCATATAGAGGCAGATCCGGTCGCCGCGGCGCACACCGTGGTAGCGCAGGACGTTGGCCACGCGGCTGACCTCGTGTTTGAGCTTGCGGTAGGTGATGTGCTCGTACTCGCCGGGCTCGTCCTTGACCCAGATGATGGCGTCCTGGTCGCCGCGTTTGGAAAGGTGGCGATCGACGCAGTTGTAGCAGGCGTTGAGCCGGCCGCCGAGGTACCACCCGAAATCGACGTTGTCGTAGTCGTGGTCGAAGACCTCGTTGTACGGGTGGAACCAGGTCAGACGTTCGGCCTGCTTGCCCCAGAAGGTCTCCGGGTCATCCAGGGAGAGCCTGTAGAGCCGCTCGTACTCCGCCATGGAGTTGATGTGGGCCTTCTCGACGATATGAGGTTTCGGTGGGTAGGTCTGACTGGTGTCGGTCATGCTGCTCCCTTTTGTGCAATACAACGCTGTGAACAAAGAAACCTCGTCACAGGGGGCGGCCATTCCGAACTGGGCGAGGTTGCCTCCGTTGATGCCGCGCAGTTTCCTCGGTCCATCTCTCCTGTGGTTGAGTGATCCGCCTCAGTCGGGTAGGTTTTGCTCAGCCGTTCGGAGCATCTGTAGCGCCGCCTCATAGACCTCGTCCTCGTCCTCGATCGGCGGCCGGGTCTGCCAGCGAACGAGATAGAGCGGTGAGGGCTGGAGCCGATCGCGGAGTTCGAGCTCGACTGTGGCGGGATCGGGTGGCGGTGCCCAACGGCGCCCGAGGCTCGCAAAAGAGACGGGATCCGGTTCGGGCTGGAACTCATCGGGCCCCGGCCGTACCAGAGCGGTGACCAGATCCGGTTCGAGCCACTGACCGACCATGCTCTCGAGCGAGTTCCAAAGGCTCACCGGCGGACGTTCGATGAACGCCTCGCCCTCGACAAAGCCCTCCAGATCGACGATCGGTCCGTCCAGGGCGATGGTGAGTCGCCCCTGAAACGTGTCGAAGACCAGACGGGAAAGCTCGTTGAGTGAATAGGCCTGCCCGGTGTCGATGAGGAGAACCTCGGCGACCCGCTCCATGGTTGGTTTGAGCTCCCTGACAAGATCGTCCTCGCGATCCGTCATTGGGCCTGACTCCTCGGCATGGATGTCGAAGACGTGGGAGATACAGGGGACGGCGCGTTCCGGGGCTTCGTCGAGATAGGCGTAGAGCGCGGTTGCGGCCTGGAGGTATGCGGAAACCTCCTTCGACCACACCGTCAGGGACGCGTCGAACATGGCCCGTTGCTGCCGGGTGGCCTGGCCGGCGCCTGTGGGGTGGAGCTGGAGTTCGCGAACGCTGCCCGTCTCGTTATACAGCGCGCTGAGGCCCTCGTTGCCGAGCAGGCGTTCGATCGGGCGGAACGAGTCGAGAAGAGCGCTGTGGATCCCGCGACGGGCCTGACCGTCATGACGTTCGATGGTGCTGCGGTCCGCGATGGCGCCGAGATCTGAAAAACTCCGGCTCCACCGGTCCCAGCCCGAGGCGAGATCGGTGCGGGCCTCGTCCGTCCGCTCCTCGACGGCCGGGTTGTCGCTCGCCGAAGACGGCGGGGCGATATCGCGGATCGCGGTCACGACGATGGCAGGGCCCGGCGCGAAATGGATGTGGAGGTGGTCCCGCACCGGCTCCTCATAGCAGGCCAATAGGGGCAGGCAGAGGGCGACAACGAGGGTTCGGTGCGGTCTCATCTGATCCTCATGGGGCCACCCGGCTTCCACGCCGAGGTGTCGCCGGATTCGAAGCCGTCGTCGAAGAGTGGGAGATCGAAAGACCAGAGCTCGTGTCCGTGGATCAGATCCATGGCGGTGAAGAACACACGGTCTCCTGCTTTGCACAGTTCGACCGGGTCCGACGAGTTGAGGCCCGGAACCAGGTCGAAGACCTCGGTCCGTGCGAGAGATCCGTCGGTGGAGACCAGCTCTCTGCCGAAGCCATCGACTTGCGCGTCGAAGAACAGGCGATCTCCGTGGACCGCGGTGCCCGTTTCGAAGCTCGGGAACCGGGATCCCCCAGGTCCCTCGACGAGTTCGAAGGCCATGGCGGTGCCGCCCGGAGTCCCGTCGGTCAACCACAGCTCCCAACCGTGAACGCCGTCGGTGTGCCAGAAGGCGAGGCGGTGATCAAACGAGGTGAGGCCCGTCGGCATGTATGACTCGGGTCCCGGGTAGACATCAGCCGTCATGGAGGTCCCTTCGACCGTTCCGTCCGAACTCCAGACCTCCGATCCATGGACGCCGTCGTTGGCGGTGAAGAAGAGTCGGTCCTGGTGACGCGTGAGTTGGAAGGGCATCGATCCCTGGTCTCCCGGAAGGATGTCCGTGACCAATTCAGTGCCCGCCTCCGTCCCGTCGGATCGCCGGAGCTCGCTCCCATGCTGCGGAGTCCAGGCATCGAAGTAGACCGTTGAGCCCACCACCGTCAGATACCGGGGCGACGAATCGTCGGGGCCGGGAACGATGTCGGCGACTCGACTCGTCCCTGCCTGCGTTCCATCCGAGCGCCAGAGCTCCTTCCCGGTCCCCGGTTCGTCCGCGGCGAAGTAGAGGGTTTCGCCGACGGCGACGATGTTGCTCCGGATGTCGATTTGTGCCACCTCCTGGGTCCCATTCACCGTGCCGTCACTCTTCCAGAGGCCTTCGGTCCCCGATCCGTCCGCTGCGTGGAAGAACGCAACGTCGTTGATGACGACGGCATAATCCGGGCTGGAGGCGGCTCGGATCGGTGCGAGTTGGGCGGTGCCGAGCGCGGTCCCGTCCGAGATCCAAAGCCCGTCCTCGTTGAGCTCGTTCGTGGCCGAGAAGAGGACGCGGTCGCCGAGCATGGCGAAGGGCCAGGGCCACGAATAGGCCGTTCCGGCTGCGATGTCCCGGGTCAGACGGGTCCCGGCGGCGGTGCCGTCAGAAAACCACAGCTCTCTCCCGTGGGTTTGGGTTGTGGCGACACAGAAAACAACATTGTCACCGCCGAGGCACCCCATGGGAGTCGAGGACAGTGGGTGTACCGAGTCGTGCACGAGCTCGGTTCCGGTAGCGGTGCCGTCCGAGCGCCAGAGCTCGGATCCGGCGTCATCGAAGGCGGAAAAATACAGCTCGTCTTCCACGACGATCATCGACCATGGACTGGAGGAATCAGGTCCGGTCCGGATGTCGGCGGTCAGGATGGTCCCGGTTTCGGTTCCGTCGGTCACCCAGAGCTCGTCACCGTGGACGCCGTCGTCGGCATCGAAGTAGAGCTTGCCGCCCATCTCGACCGACGAGGAAATGTCCGATCGCGGAGGGCCTGCATTGATGTCCTTGACCATGGCGGTGCCGGGCTCGGTGCCGTCGGTGAGCCAGAGTTCTCTGCCGGTCGCGTCCTGGTGCAGGGTGAAAGCGAGCTCGCACCCGAAGGGCGAGAGAAAATACGGGTAGTTTGGTGCGGGTCCGGGTGTCAGATCGGCCACGATCTCGGTGCCCGGTTCGGTACCGTCCGAGCGCCAAATTTCGCGGCCGGAGAGGCCGTCGTCTGCGATGAAGAAGAGATTGGAGCAGACAGGGGTGAAGAAGCCGGGCTCGGAGCTCTCGGGCCCCGGTCGGATGTCCTTGACACGCCAGGTGCCGGCATCGGTGCCGTCGGAGCGCCACAACTCACGATCGCCTGGTGACGACTCGGCGCTGAAGTACACGATCTCGTCCATCACCGCCAGCCCGAACGGCGACGACCATCCCGAGCCGGGAGTGATGTCCTTGACCATCCAGGTTCCGGATTCGGTGCCGTCCGTTCGCCAGAGTTCGGCGCCGGCGACGGGATCGACGCCGGTAAAAAAGACCTCGGTGGAAGAGGCGGCGATCTGGTCGTTGTGAATCGGCGGCGCTGCGGGGACCTTGACGGTACCCTGGGTGGTGCCGTCGGTTCGCCAGAGTTCCCGGTCGAATGGGCCGTTCGACGCGATGAAGTAGGCCTCGCCGCCCATCAAGACAAACTGTCGCGGACCCGAACCGGGGAAACCCGGACTCAGATCGGCGAGCAGCCGTGTGCCGTCACCATCGCTGATCCAAAGCTCCTGACCGTGAACGCCGTCGGTGGCCTGGAAGAGGAGGGTTCCGTCGAACTCGATGAGTGATTGCGGCTCTGAGTTGGACCATCCGCCGTTGATGTCGAGCGCCAGCCCGGTGTCACCGGTGGTGGTGTCGCTCACGAAGAGTTCGGTGCCGAGGTCGATTCGTCGTCCGGAGAAGAAGACCGATGACCCGGCGTGGGTGAGGAACATCGGGCCGAGCCCCGCATCGGTCAGGACGCCGGGATCGATGTCGGCGACCATCCGTGGCTCGTCAGCTCCAATCGAACCGGCACCGAGGACGAGCATCAACGAGACGGCGAATATGCGGGTTCGGCTGACGGGACACCTCCGAGAGGAATGCAGCCATGGTAGCAGCAGAACTCGGTTCACGGTTCCGAGGGCGGCTTGGCAACGTGCGCCCGCCGCTCTATCTTGTGGATCATAGCGCCGGAGACCCAACGAGGATCCGATCCATGAACTGGAGTTCGCCGTGAAACGTGTGTTGTTCATCCTGGTGTCGCTTCTTCTGATGGTTTCGGTGGTTGGCTCCTCCGATGGCCGGTGCATCCAACAGACCCGATACTGGGGAGGTGACGGCCCCGCACAACATCTCGTGGTGATCGACGGCCACGCATTTTTCGGCGGCTACACCCTCCGTGTCGCGGATCTCGCCGATCCGACCGATCCCAAAGTGGTGCACGAAGTGCGGCTCGACGGCTACGCTTCCGACCTCGCTTCCAACGGACGCCGGGTCTTTGTGGTTGATGGCTCCAGCGAGCTCACGGTGGTCAATGCGGCGGTGCCCTACCAGGCGAAGATCGAAGGAGGATTTGTTCCCGAAGACCCGTTCTATCAACTGCATCTCATCGATATCCACGGCGATCTCGCGGTGGTTGAAGGCAGAGGTCAGTGGACAGTTCCCTCCGCCGGTTCCCATCTGACCTTCATGGATGTGTCGGGCGATGCGCCGGAGCCGGCGACCGTGGGGTCCATCGAAATCGACGGGATCGTGGCAGCCCTCGCCCTCGGCGACCGCGTTGCCGTAGTGGTCACGAGGTCGCACCGAATGATCTTCGTTGATGTCGCCGATCCGACGGCGCCCGCCATCGCCGCCGAGTTCAATGCCTCCGACTGGCTGGTTTCTGGCGAGGTCAGGTATCTCGAGGCGAGTGGAAATCTGCTGGCCGTCTCAGACAGCGAGGGACGGGTGACTCTGGCCGATATCTCCCTCGCGAGCGAACCCAAGTACCTGTCTCTGATCCAGGGTCTGGACATCGGTGTCGCCACCGTCGAATTCGAGGGACCGACGCTTCACGCCGTCGGTTCGACCTGCACACCACTCGGAGTTTGTGGCGGCTACGCGCTCATCAACATCCTCGCCCCTCGATCACCCAACGTCGTCGGGCGTGTCGACGGACCCAAGATGATCAGCCCAGTTCCGCACGCCGGACACGTGACGGCGGCGGCGTTCACCGCCGGATTGCGCGTGGTTGATCTGCGGGGCCTGACGAACCCGGCGGTGCTCGATGTTGTGCTTCCGGCGCGTCAGGCGGGCGCCATCGCATCCGCCGACAGGTTCGCCCACGTGGTCGATGTCACGAGCCTCGCCGACCCTACAGATCCTGAACGAAACGTGTTGAGGGTCTTGGAGCGTTCGCCCGATGGCGCTCTCACAGAGACCGCCGCCTATGGTCCTGAGGGCGCGATATGGGCGTTGGCGGCAGGAGGGAATTACGCCGCCGCAGCGATCTACGATGAAGAGAGCGAGTTCCACTCGGTGGAGATCGTCGATGTTGCCGATCCCACGACACCGGTGATCGGGACCCGTCTCGGCGCGAGGGTCTCGGTGGAAACCGAGACCTATGCCCCGCACTTGAGGATGCACGACAATCGACTCTTTCTGAGTCTCGAGAACTCCAACGATATCTTGATCTATGAACTCTCCCCAGGAGGGGTGGCGAGACAGGTGGGAGACTATTCCCCCGGCGCGGAGATGCTGCACTTCGCTATTTCATCGAAGGATGTCATGTCGGTGGCGGTGCGCGACGGCGACACGGGCTGGATCGAGGTCGTCGATACCCGCGTTCCTTCATCGTCAGTTGCGGCTTCGGTCTTCGAGCTGCCGGATCCCGCCGATGTTCCCGTGACCGTGGAGGCCGAGCGCACTAGGGTGGCCGTCCTCTGCCGGGATTTCGATCATTTTGTCGGCCCCTACAACCTCTCAATCGTCGTCGATGTGTCCGACCCGGCCCACCCGGTCCTGACGTTGAACAGTCTGGTGGGAGGGTGGTGGATCGCGATCACCTCAGGCGTCCTGCACACCATCGGCGACAACATCCCGCCGGTCGGGACTCAGCACTTCGCGACGGACGTGACGAATCCGCCCGACTCAGGTCCGGCCGAGAGCCTCGGGCGTCTGGAGATCTACAGAGACCGGGTGGATGCCGACGGACCGTATTTCTGCCTCAGTCGAAATCGACTCGAAGTCCACCACTACGGGGCCTGTGGCCCCCTCGCAGCGAAGCTCCGCCCCGGTTCAGCCACGGAGTGATCGCGCGGACCTGTTACCAGTAATTCTGGTTGACGATCGGGTTCAGTTCTGCCGCGGGGACGGTCACTTCGATGGGGCCCATGGAATAGGGTGCGATCTCATACGCGTCCCAGTGAAAGAGGAAGCCGTCGGCGGTGATGCCGAGATTGTCGGGCAGGGTGAAACCCTCCTCGGGGAACCAGAAACCAGCCGCCTCGAGATCGTCATCGGGTCCGAGTCCATGATCGACGCGGAACTGTCGCTCGGTGATTGATGTCAGTGTGTCGATGTCGGTCGTCAGGTCCTCGGCCCCGAGAAGCTGACCGCTTTCGACATCGAAGGAAACGAGCCTGCGACGCGTGTTGGGGTGGGCGCCCCCGGTGTAGGCGAACTCGACGATGTCGATGGTGGCCACCAGG
>Ga0316198_10002089_pt1 | contig 11994 bp, 6 predicted proteins | sample OudBieAanoxic_MG_FD_204935 | JGI IMG/M metagenome (GOLD analysis project Ga0316198, IMG submission 204935) | Coastal sediment microbial communities from Oude Bieten Haven, Netherlands - site A anoxic | ecosystem: Environmental > Aquatic > Marine > Coastal > Sediment | place: Netherlands... | reverse complement strand
TAGTATTTCGCGGCCTGATAGAAACCCATCCGCAGGTCGTGCAACGGTCCGACCCACTCGGTGGCATCGATCACGCCGCGCTCCAGGTTGGTGAAAATTTCTCCGCCGGCCGTCAGGACCACCGTTCCGCCGGCTTTGGCCACGACCTTTCCCCCCAGACCCGGGATGCGCATCTTGAGCCCCTTGTAATCGTCGATGGTGTTGATCTTTTTGTTGAACCAACCGCCCATCTGGACCCCGGTCGACCCGCCCGGCCGCGGCACCAGGTTGAACGGCGCGTAGCACTCCTCCCAGAGTTTCAGACCGTCGCCGCCGTGGAACCAGGCCGCCATTCCCTGGGCGTTCATGCCGAAGGGAACCGCCGAAAACCACTGGGTGGCCGGTTCCTTGCCGGCCCAGTAATAGCTAGCGCCGCTGCCCGCCTCCACCGTGCCGTCGGAAACGGCCTGGAAGCTTTCCAAGGGCGGAACGAGTTCACCGGCAGCAAACACCTGAATCTTGAGGCGGCCGTCACTGACCTCTTCCATTCGTTTGGCCAGTCGTTCGCACCCGTCCTGGAGCACCGGCAGTTTGGGCGGCCAGGTGGTCACCATCTTCCATTCATATTTTTTTTCGGTGATGACCGCCGGGGCTGCCGCTTCCTTCTTTTCTTCTTCCTTTTTGCCACAACCCAAGATACCGGCAGTGGCCGCTACGGCTGCCGCAGCGCCGATACTGGCTTTTCTCAGAAAATCACGTCGTTTCATCTGTTTCCTCCTTCTGTCAATGGGTGAGATTGCACAACGGAATCCGCGCGAGGTGTCCTCCGCCGCCTTTAACGAAAACGTTCAATCTGAAGGCGCCTGCATGCTGAAATCCAAACTCTGAGTGAAAAACAAGATTCGGTTCAAGATACAAACCCTTGCCTTTGTCGTCATCTTTAAAGCCCAGCATCCGCGAGGTTAAGATCCAAAAATGACATGCGGCAACCAGGTGGCCAGCTTCGGGAAAAAGACGATGATCAGCAGGCCTATGAGCTGGAACAGGACAAACGGGATGATGCCGCGGTATATGTGACCGGTGGTTATTTCAGGCGGCGTCACCGCTTTCAGGTAGAACAGCGAAAAACCGAAAGGCGGTGTCAAAAACGAGGTTTGCAGGTTGACCGCGATCAAAACGCAGAACCAGAGCGGATCGTAGCCGAAGTCGATCATAATGGGGGCCAGCACCGGAACGTGGATAAAGGTGATCTCGATGAAATCGAGGAAGAAACCGATGCAAAAAATCAGCCCCATGACGATGGCCAGAACCACATTGTGAGAATATTCGGCGGCCAGACCCCCGAGGAATTCGCGCACGAGGCCATCGCCCCCCAAGCCGCGAAAAACCAGTCCGAAGGCTGCTGCGCCGCATAAAATGATGAAGACCATGCAGGTCAACCTGACGGTGGTCTGCATCACTTCGCGCAAGATGGTCAGGCTAAACTTTCGGTTGGCGATCGTCAACCCGGTGGCACCGACGGCCCCCACGGCGGCGGCCTCTGTCGGCGAGGCGATGCCGGCGAAAATCGATCCCAGGACGAAGAGCATCAGTGCCAGGGGTGGCACCAGAGCCTTCATGACCCTCAGGGTCATTTGTTTTGGAGAAATGGCGGCCAGCTCAGCTCGCGGAATGGCCGGGGCGTACTCTGGCTTGAGGATTGAGATAATCACAATGTAGAGGATGAACAAGCCGACCAGCACCATGCCCGGCAGGACGGCGCCCATGAAAAGGTCACCGACGGGAACCCCGACGATATCGCCGATGAGCACCAGGACGATACTCGGCGGTATAATCTGACCCAAGGTGCCGGAAGCCGATACCGTGCCGGTGGCCAGCTCCTTCTGATAACCACGCCGCAGCATGGTTGGCACTGCCAGCAGGCCCATGGTGACCACCGTGGCGCCCACAATTCCCGTTGATGCACCGAGCAGGGCGCCGACCACGACGACGGATATGGCCAGCCCGCCGCGCAGACGGCCGAACAAAAGACCCATGGTGTCGAGCAGGTCTTCAGCCAGGCCGGAGCGCTCCAGCATGACGCCCATGAAAACGAACAGGGGAACGGCGATCAGGGTGATGTTGGTCATCACGCCCCAGATCCGCAGGGGCAGCAGGCTGAAGAACGACCAGCCGAAGCCGATCAGGCCGAACACCAGGGCGGTCCCCATCAGGGTGAAGGTGACCGGGAAGCCGGCCATCAGCACAATCGTCAGCGCCAGGAACATCCATGCCGGGAGGTATTCCATCAGGCGCCCTCCTCCTTAACCGATTCGATCCCGAGGAGTTGAAGCAGGCTGTGGATGCCGAGCGACAATCCCTGAAGGCAGAGAAGGCTGAATCCGACCGGAATCAGGCTTTTAACGACAAAGCGGTAAGGAATGCCGCCGGGATCCGGGGACCCTTCCAGCATGGCGTAGGAATTCTGCGCAAAATTCCAGGACGTCAGGATGATCATGATGCAGCCGGGAAACAGAAAAAACAGAACGCCGATCAGATTGATCCAGGCCCGGCCTTTTCCTGACAGGCGCTGATAGATGATGTCGACCCGTACGTGACCGTCCTGCAGAAGCGTGTAGCCGGCGCCGATCAGAAAGATAAAGGCGAACAGGTGCCACTCGAGCTCCTGGGTGAAAACAAAACTGATGTTGAAGAGGTAGCGCATCACGACATCGGTGAAAACCACCAGAACCAAACCGAGACTCACCCACGCGACTCCCCGTCCGATCCACCCGTTAATTGTGTCGATAACGCGGGCCAGCGTTATGAGTACTTTCATCTCGAGGCACACCCCTAGAATGAATTGAATTCGTTCAAAAATTGAAACTTGTTCATTGGGCATTGAACTATAGGTAAAAGAGATAAGGGAGTCAAGTAATATTCAGGCTCTCTCAAGGCAAACGCAGTTGGTTTCACAATCGATAGTATAGTAGCAGATCAATTAAGCGTTCGCACCATAACCGGTTGAAAACCCTTTCGCTGGTCAACGAAGGGAGTTATTTGGGGACGGAGGATAGTTATTTTGTGCAGGGATGTTAAATAAAAAGAACCGGAGCGCAATGCGCCCCGGCCTTGTCTTTCCAAAGCGGAACTTACCCCAGCTGGGACAGACCGGTGGCGTCTACGGCTGCCACCAGGCGATCGAACATGTAGTCGATTTCTTCATAGTTGTTGTACACCGCATGGGTGCTGACTCTGAACCCGATGCGGTTGTCTGAAGCATCCGATACCTGGTCTCGCCAGCTGGTAGATCGGATGTAGATTTTGGGATCCCCCTCGGCCAGCGCAGTTAGCACCTCTGAGATTGCGGCACTCATTTCACCATATTTGCTCGAGTCGTCCTTACCCGCAAAGGGATTGAAGGACGTCAGAAACGTGGCAAAAGCCGGATCGAGGTTTTTTTGAACCCACAGCGCATTTTTGCCCCACATATCTGCGACCTTGTCTTTCAGATAGTTGCCGAGTGCCACCCCCCGGTCATAGATGTCCTGAACGCCGAGATAGTTCCAGTACGAAGCAGAATCGGTCATGGCATAAAGAGCCGGGGAGTTGTTCTCACCACGAAACTGAATAAATGTGGATGGCTGCCAGTTCCGGTTGTCATAGTGTATGCTGGGGGCCGGGGCGAACCAGGCAAAACCGTAAAGGAACCAGTTCCCCATATTAAACGGCGGCAGGTTATCGCCTGAATTGCGCACGTAATAGATGCCCGTGCCGGGTCCCCCGCAAAGCCACTTGTGGCCCGCGCCGGCAATGAAATCGACACCGTAATCGTGGCAGTCGATGGGAATCATTCCCCAACCGTGGGCGGTGTCGATTATGGTGTAGGCGCCGTACTCCCGTGCCAGGTTGCCGATCCCCCTGACCGGTAATCTCAAACCGTTTTTGTAAAAAATTTCGCTGACGGCAATGTACTGCTTGTTGCCTGGTCCGAGAGGCTGCATGAGTTCATCTTCGAAAAACCCGAGAACATCATCCACCGTGATGGTATCGGTGAAATTGGAAGGTAGATTCACGATCTTAACCTCTACTCCGTGATAGTCCCTGGCCCAGTTTATCGGGCCCACCAGGGCCGGGTGTTCCCAACTGGTGGTGATGATGCGGTCACCCGACTCCCACGGTGTGCCGGCGAAGGTTATGTTACAGGCATCGGTGGTGTTGTAGGAGAGGACGATTTCATCCGGATTGGCCCCGTACATGGCTGCCACTGCTTCTTGTCGCGCCGTCGTCGCCGAAGGACCGAAGAGGCCGTCGGCGAACGGGAACAGCTCGGGGTAACGGCTGTTGAGGTTGTCTTGCCAATCCCTGGGGTCCATGGATTTATAAAGGTTGTACACCCCGAGGTTGTTGATCGAGAATTGGGGTTGAGACCCCGTGGTTCCGGTATTCATGTGAATGTAGTTGCGGGGCAGGAGGAATGTCTTGCGTACTTTTTCCCAAAATTTTTCGGTTCCTCGCCAGGCGTTAATTTTGGGGTGGGGTAGAAGCTTGTGGAGTGACATCGGGGGCACATGGTGTTTTCCCCCGTGCCGCTTGTAATCATCATCCCGCGCGAAAGCATCAGCCGCACTGGTCCCGACAAACCCTGCCGTCAGGGCGGCAGCCGCCGCACTCTTTAAAAAACCTCTGCGGTCAAGTTTTTTTCTTTTATGTCCATTTTATACCCCCTTTATGGAACACCGGCCGTCACGTGAGCCCGTGTAGGCCGTGATGACCGTTTTCAAATGGTTAACACTCCCTGTTACCTTCCGGCGATCATCGATATTTCGACCAGAACCGGTGCTCCCGGTTTGCTTCCGGGTAGCGTGCCTACCTCGACTGTGGCGCGTGCCGGCGGGGTCAGGCCCGCATTGGTCCAGTAAGGGCCGTACACTTTGTTGAAATCTCCGTAAAGGCTGAGGTCGGTAATGAAAACCGTTGCCATTAGGACGTTCTTGAAGGTCAATCCCGCCTCTGCGAGGACGGTCTTGAGGTTATCCATGACGATCGCCGTCTGATCCTTGATATCATCCTTTCCGTCCTTTGCATTATCTGGAATGGCCCCTTTCACGTAGGGAATCTGGCCAGATATAAAAATGAGGTCCCCGTACATGATGGCCGGCGAATACGGCGCGATAGGCTTAATCCCGGCGGGGTAAATGGGCGTTATCTCTTGACCACTGGAAGGCTTTTCACCCGCAGTTGCACCGGTGTCCAAAACGACGCTACCCAGAATTGTCCACATCGCCAAACTTAACAGTACGCATAAGGTTTTTCTTCCCATTTAATCCTCCTTCTCTTGTTTTTAGTTATTTTTACCCAACCGACGCGTAAAAATTATCACCTCCTTTCCTGTGGTTGTAGTCAGTTAGATTATAACCGGCATTAGAATCCATTCATCGGGACTCTTCCGCACCGCGGTATTGATTGCCAAGAGAGTGTAAAAAGATTCAGACTGACTTATCTAAAACAAAAATGAATGAGAGAGGGGAAAGCTCAAATGGGGGTCAACAATGAAGTGGAGGCGTCGCGTAAAAACTTTTCAGATGATCAGAAAAATCGCTCAAAAACAGATAAGCCCCATTCCTTAAATTTGAGTATAAAATGTGCTTCTTAGTGTATACAAATATGACCTTAATAAAATCAAGGAAAAAGTTATAAATATTTTTTCACTGAGTCGTCCCGGTATAAAGTCACCCAGATGGCGGACAGCCAGAGAAATTGTTTTAGCTGTTTTTGTTTTTTGTCCATATCATCGGTACGCCTCTCCGGCAGGGTACCGGGTTTTTCTTGATTCGCGCTGGCGGATACGTTAGGGGTTGACAAATGGGATAATTCTCATAATAAAGTCCTGTGAAGGAAACTGCCGACCGGCAGGGAGCAATTGGATTTTATGGAGAAAAAAACCGGATACTGGGCGGACAATTACATCCAGGGCCAACGAACGGCCCGGGATGCCATGGGCGAGATTCGTCCAGGCCAACGGGTGTTTATCGGTGCTTCTTCGGGAGAACCGCAGCATCTGGTTCGGGCGCTGTCGGAAGATCTGGAACGTTTGTCGGATCTCGAGATTGTGCGTTTGATGGCTTATGAGAGCACCCCGTTGTCCCTGATTGCCAACAAGTCACGGGATGAGGCCTTGAACATCCGTTTTTTTTACGCCGGTTCGGCCAAACCGCGCGGCCTGGCCAGAAACAAGCGGTTTATCACACCGCTGCATCTTTCCGCAGTACCGCGACTGTTCAAGAGCCGCCGGCTGCCGATTCACGTCGCACTGATACAGGTTTCACCACCGGACGATTTCGGATGGATGAGTCTGGGAGTGGCGGTCGACATTACTCTGGCGGCCGCCCAATCGGCCGACATCGTCATTGCGCAGGTCAATTCCCATATGCCTCGGACTCTGGGGCGCAGTTTCGTACATGTCAACGATGTCGATGTGATCGTGGAGCATGACGAAGAGCTTCTCACCATCGGGGCAACGGCGGACTCTCAGCAGGCCAACATCATCGCCAAGCACATCGCGCGTCTGGTGGACGACGGTTCCACCATTCAAATCGGGCTCGGCACGACGCCCCAGGCCGTGATGCTGGCCCTCTCGGAAAAAAACGATCTGGGCATCCACACCCAGTTTCTTACCGATGAGATCATGCACCTCGTTGCTCGAGGAGTGATCACGAACCGCAAGAAAGGATTGAACGAGGGCAAGATCATCGCCAGCACGGCCATCGGAAACAAAAGCCTTTACGAATTCATGCACGACAATCCGGGCATCGAACTTTACCCTTCGGATTACGTCAACAACCCGGCCGTCATTGCCCAGCACAATAAAATGGTGTCGATGAACGTGGCGATGACCATCGATCTGAGCGGACAGGTGGCGGCCGACGCCTTGCCGTCCAACCTGTTTTCCGGTTTGACCGGCATGCTCGACTTCGTCAGGGGTGCCGCCCAGGCAGAATACGGCAAGTCGATCCTGATGCTCCCCTCCACCAACCGAAACGGCAAGAGGAGTCGCATCGTAACGGTGCTGGCCGACACGGCCGTGGTGATTCCCCGCAGCGACGTCTCGCATGTCGTGACCGAGTACGGTGCGGTCAACCTGTTCGGAAAAAGCCTTCAGGAGCGTGCTGTTGCGCTGATCAGCATTGCTCACCCGGATTTTCGCGACCAACTGTTCCACGAGGCCAAGAATGCGGGGCTGCTCAGTCGGGATCGGTCCCTGGCGGAATCCCTTCAGGGGATCTATCCGGTGCACCTGGAGGAAACTGCGGAGATCGACGGCCAGGAAGTGGTCATCCGACCGGCCAAACCGGTTGATCTCCGCCGCATCCAAGAGCATTTCTACACCCTCGATGGAAAGGATGTGGTGTCGCGCTTTTTTTACGAAAAAACACGGTTTAATCTCGAAGAAATCGAAGGTGTGTCCCAGATCGATTACGTCAACGATTTGACCCTTCTGGCACTCGTGGGAGACCCCGGATTCCGCCGTGTGGTCGGGATCGGCGAATTTTTGTTCGACCCGGCCAAGAACCTGGCCGAAGTGGCCTTTTCGATCAGCAAGGAATTTCAAGGCAAAGGAATCGGAAAAATCCTGATCCGCAAACTCGGTGCGGCGGCAAGGGATAACGGCATTGCCGGGTTTATAGCCTACACCTCTCATAAAAATGAAGGGATGATCAGGCTGTTCAACAGCCTGCCGTTCACGATAAAGACGTTCTTCGACGGTGAGATGCTGATGCTCAACTGCCGGTTCGACGAGCCGCGTGAGAAAGAGGTGAAACCTTAGGGCCGCGGCAAGAAATAATTACACATCTTGATTGTTTTTTGGCCCGTCTACCGCGTTACATCCACCAACACATATCCCGATATGCGCCGGCAGATGTGCCTTGTAGACGAACCAAAATTCTGCGCAATCTTGTGTAATTATTTCTCGCCGAGACCCTTAGCTTTAAGAGGCACAATCGCTTCGATATGCATCTTGATCTTTATTTAGAGCGACAAGTTTTGTGACTCAGGATTGCATCTTTTGCCAGACGCAGGATGTTAGGTGCACCGCCGACAGTTGCTTCGGTATCATGCGGCGCAGAACTCGGCGTCAAGCGGACCTAACCCCATCGCTGGCCCGTTTTTGAAAAAATGGCCACTGCCGGTTGAAAACTTCAGAAGCGTTCATGGTAGGGAAACGATGGCGATGGGGCAAGGCCCGCTAACCGCCTCAAACAGCTGCGCCTGCTTCAACCGAAGCAACAGCCGGCTTACATCGATAGACAACTGGATACTGAAACGGCAGGCCCTATAATTTTCATGCACCCTGGCGACCAGGACCATGAGCGTTTAACACCTGAAACTTAACACCTAAAACCGATCCCAGGAGCTCCAAATTATCTATGCCGAAAGTGACCTTTCTACCCCATAAAAAAGAAATTCAAGTTGATGAAGGCGAAATTCTGATCCGGGCCGCCTTGGAAGCCGGGGTGCACGTGAACGCCTCCTGCGGCGGAGAAGGACTCTGCGGCAAATGCCGTGTCATGATCGAAGAGGGTCGCGTCGAGGATGGCACCAGCGAGAAGCTCAGCCGCCAGGACGTGGAGAACGGCTACAGACTGGCCTGCCGCAGCCGTGTTGTCGAAGACCTCGTGGTGCGCATTCCGATCGAGTCCGAAGTGGATGCGGCCGTTTTGAACATGCAGGCCACGCCGCGGCGCACGGCGCGCATCCAGGAAATGAACCTGGAGGAGCTGAAGGATAAGGGCCTGTTCATGCCGCCCGTGGAAAAGAAATACCTGGAACTGCCCCCGCCCACCGTCCAGGACAACCTGGCCGACGCGACCCGGTTGGTGAGTTTCTTGAAATTGAAGCACGACGAGCACCGGCTGGTGGTCGAGCTGCCGGTCATCCGAAAACTGCCCGATGCTTTGCGGCAGGACGATTTCCGAATCACGGCCACCCTGGCCAGGCCGGTTCACGAAGGCCGTAAAACCCGCATCATCGACGTGCAACCCGGCGACACGGCCAACCGCAACTACGCCATTGCAGTGGACATCGGGACCACCACCATTTACGCCCAGCTGATCGATCTGATCAGCGGTGAGGTGCTGGCCCAGTTCGGGGAATTCAACGGTCAGATCAGCTACGGTGAAGACGTGATCAGCCGGATCGTTTACGCTGAAAAGCCCGGGGGTCTGGAACGGCTGCACTCGGTGGTGCTTCAAACCGTCAACACCGTGATTCGAAAAATTATCCGGCGAGCCGGAATCGAGACCGGAGAGGTTTCCGCCATAACCCTGGCCGGCAACACCACCATGACCCAACTCTTTTTGGAGGTGAATCCCCGCTACATTCGGCGATCGCCTTACGTGCCGGCATCCACGTTTTACCCGCCGATCGACGCCGTGGGCCTCGGCTTGGAGTTGGCCGACCACGTCTCGGCGCTGGTATTTCCATCCGTTTCCAGCTACGTGGGCGGCGACATCGTTGCCGGTGTCATGGGATCGGGCGTGTACCGCACCGAGGAGCTGACCCTTTTTATCGACATCGGAACCAATGCCGAAATCGTCATCGGCAACAAAGACTGGTTGGCCTGTGCGGCGGCTTCGGCCGGGCCGGCCTTCGAGGGTGGCGGCATCACCTTCGGCATGCGGGCGGCCAAGGGCGCCATCGAAGATTTCTCGATCGATCCGCTGACCCAGGAGCCGATGATCATCACCATCGGCAATGTGCGGCCCAAGGGCATCTGTGGCTCGGGTCTTATCATCCTTATAGCGACGATGTTCGAATTGGGCATCATCGACAACCAGGGCAAATTCAACCGGAAGCTCGATACACCGCGCATCCGTGAAACCGACGGCATTTGGGAATACGTTCTGGCCTGGAAAGATGCGACCCAGATCGATCGGGACATCGCCATCACGGAAATCGACATCGAGAACTTCATCCGGGCCAAGGGGGCGATTTACAGTGCCTGCATGACGCTGCTGGCCGAGGTGGGCATGGGCATCGCGGACGTCGAGCGCATCGTGCTGGCCGGCGGCTTCGGCAGCTACGTCGATCTGGCCAAGGCGATGACCATCGGTCTGCTGCCGGAGATTGACCCGGATCGGGTGACGTTTGTCGGAAACGGTTCGCTGATGGGTGCCAAGATGAGTGCCCTGACCAACCGGATTCGTCGCGACGTGGTGGAGGTCACCCGAAAGATGACCAACTTCGAGCTGTCGGAGACGCCGTCTTACATGGACAATTACGTGGCGGCACTTTTTCTGCCCCACACCGATCTCAACCAGTTTCCGAAGCTAAAGGCCCGTCTGGATCAACGCAGGGCCGTGTTAAGTTCATAGTGAGGGCGCTGCCCTGATTTCGCTTGATTTTTGGACTCGTCTATTGACAAAGACGGTTTACCAATATAAGGAAACGTTTTTGGCAACATCCAATTGAATGCGATGGACAATTTTAACCTTTTACGGCTTGACTTTCCCTCATCTGTTGCAACGACATCACCAGCGCCCTTCGGGCTGTTACATCATATTATAAAAATAATAAAACCTGCTGTAATTCTTCTACGCTTTAGAAGTGAATAGACCGGAAAATTCAAAAGACGAAAGGGGGGGTAAAACTTCGATTCTCCGGGCAATCTCATTTTGCCCGGTTGGTGTGCGCAAGTTCGCGTGGAGCATAACCTCATCGAATGACTAAATTTATTGAGATGAAGGAGGTAACATTGGGCTTCGAATTTTACAAGGAATCGTACACGGGAAAGATCAAGGAGATCACCCTGGGGGAAGGCGCGAAGGCGGTGACCGTCGGCGGAGAAAATTGCTATCCGTTTTACCAGTTTGAAGGTGACGTGCCCAACAAGCCCAGAATTGCCATGGAAGTCTGGGACATGGAGCCGGAAGACTGGCCGGAAGCCGCCTTGAGTCCGTTCAAGGATGTGATTGCCGACCCGGCCGCCTGGGCCAAAAAATGCGTCGACGACTATGGCGCCGAACTGATCGTGCTCCAGTTGAAGAGCATCGATCCGAACGGCGAGAACAGAAGCGCAGACGACGCGGCCGCCACGGTCAAAAAAGTGGCCGCCGCCATCGACGTGCCGCTGATCATTTGGGGCTGCGCGAACGTTCAGAAGGACGAGGAGGTCTTTAAGAAAGTGGCCGAAACCTGCCAGGACAAGTCTCTGATCATAGGGCCGGTGGAAGACAAGAACCACAAAGGCATCGGCGCCGCGGCCATGGGCTACGGGCACACGATCATCTCATCCTCACCTATCGACGTCAACCTCGCCAAACAGATCAACATCCTGCTCGAAAACCTCGGCATGCCCAGCGACCGGGTCATCATCGATCCCACGACAGGCGGTCTGGGGTACGGCCTGGAGTACTCCTACTCCGTCATGGAGCGCATCCGCATGGCCGCTTTGACGCAGGGCGACGACAAACTGCAGCTTCCGATCATCAATAACGTGGCCAACGAGGTCTGGAAGTGCAAAGAGGCCAAACAGCCGGCGGGCGAAGCACCCATTCTCGGCGACCCGGAGCGGCGGGCCATCCTCATGGAAGCGACTGCGGCGGTTTCCTACCTGACGGCTGGGAGCAACATTCTGATCATGCGCCATCCGGAGGCCATCCGAATGGTCAAATCTTACATCGACCTGATTGCCGACGGCGGGTCTGCGGCCGAAGTGGCCCCCATCAAAAAGTCCCTGGCCGATGCCGACATCGACTATGCGTCGCTGGCGCCGCAACCGGACCTGACCATCGAAGTCGAGAAGAAGGCAGCCCCGGCAGCCAAGGCAGCACCGGCGGCCAAGGCAGCCCCGGCTAAACCGGCTGCAGAGGTCAAACCCGCAGCCGCACCTAAACCCGCAGCCGCGACCAAACCGGCGGAAGCACCCAAACCGGCGGAGGCAAAAGTAGAGGCGGCCAAAGTCGACGTGGAGGCCAAGGCCAAGGCTGAGGCCGAAGCCAAAGCCAAGGCCGACGCGGAAGCCAAAGCCAAGGC
>Ga0316198_10002088_pt1 | contig 11996 bp, 12 predicted proteins | sample OudBieAanoxic_MG_FD_204935 | JGI IMG/M metagenome (GOLD analysis project Ga0316198, IMG submission 204935) | Coastal sediment microbial communities from Oude Bieten Haven, Netherlands - site A anoxic | ecosystem: Environmental > Aquatic > Marine > Coastal > Sediment | place: Netherlands... | reverse complement strand
GGGCGGTTTTGGCAGATACCGACTAAGCGTTGCTGTTCTGCGGCCTGCCCGGAATAGCCCGTGCTGCGACCCACACATCCACCCGTTTTGCACCCGCTTTTTTCAAAATCCTGGCACACTCTGAAATCGTCGTTCCGGTGGTCATCACATCATCAATCAGGACAATATGGCAAGCTGGTTTGACCGGGCCATGCCAGTAAAAAGCCCCCCGAACATTTTTGCGGCGTTGCTTTCTGCTGAGACCTGATTGCGCTTTTGTGTTCCGGTGTCGTCTCAACGCACTTGGCAGCAAGGGGATATCGAGAACCTGTCCGGCGTGATGCGCCAGTTCATAGGCCTGGTTAAAGCCACGGCTCATCAGGCGCCGGTTGTGCAGTGGTACCGGTATCAGCATATCGGGAAGGTCGATTTTGTGACGGGTGACATACTCACAGATCAGTTGACTTAAAACCCTGCCCGCTGCCAACTGGCGTTTGAACTTGAATGCCTGTACCAGGCGGTTCGCCGGAAACTCATATTGCAATGGGCTGACCGTGCGGAAAAACGGTGGAGTCTTTTGGATACAGCGACCGCATATCTTGTCCCTGGCTGAGCCCACTGGCAAGCCACACCGCAGGCAATGAGAGCCTTGCCAGGGCAGATCCGCTTTGCATGCGCTACAGATACAGGCTGGTCCGGAAGGCAGACCGCAGAGCACGCAACGTGACGGCAATATGTACTCCAGGGCCGCAGACCACCACCGGCCGTCAACCTCGAATGTGTTTTCAGGTTGACAGGCCTTCATGTGCTTTTCATACTTCATGCCCCGGTCGGAACTGAAATGGGTTCCGACAAAATTTTTGAGGCTGGAGCCAGTAAACCATGAACACCACCCAATCCGACATCCGTCATGACTGGTCGCAGTCTGAAGTTATCGACCTTTTTGAACTGCCATTTAATGAATTGTTGTTTCGTGCTCATCAGGTACATCGTTTGTACTTCAATCCGCGTGAAGTTCAAATCAGCACTTTGCTCAGCATCAAGACGGGCGCTTGCCCCGAAGACTGTAAGTATTGTCCCCAGAGTGTTCGTTATGACACAGGTCTGGAGCCTGAAACCGTGATGAATGTTGATGCCGTGCTGGAAGCGGCGCAGGCAGCAAAGAATGGTGGTGCGTCACGCTTTTGCATGGGTGCAGCCTGGCGAAGCCCCAAAGACAAAGATCTGGACAAGGTCATTGAAATGGTCAAGGGCGTCAAGGCATTGGGTATGGAAACCTGCGTGACCCTGGGTATGCTCAATGGTCAGCAGGCGCAACGTCTTAAAGGTGCAGGACTGGATTATTACAACCATAACCTGGATACATCGCCTGAATATTATAAGGAAGTCATCAAAACCCGCACTTACGAGCACAGGTTGGAAACGCTCGAGAATGTTCGCTCCGCCGGTTTGAATGTCTGCTGTGGCGGCATCGTTGGAATGGGTGAGACACGTGTGGACCGGGCGGAATTGATCGTGCAATTGGCCAACCTGCCCACCCACCCGCAAAGTGTGCCGGTGAATAACCTGGTGCAGGTTCCGGGTACGCCACTGGATGGTGTGGAATCCATCGATCCGCTGGAGTTTGTTCGTACCATCGCCATTGCTCGCATCGTGATGCCAAAATCAGTTGTGCGTTTGTCCGCCGGACGCACAGAAATGAATGATGAAATGCAGGCCTTGTGCTTTTTTGCCGGGGCAAACTCAATTTTTTACGGTGACAAACTTTTAACCACGGATAACCCCGAGGCAGCCAGAGACATGGCACTCTTAAAACGGCTTGGTATGCAAACTACAGAGCCAGGACACGTAGCCGCGGGCTAAACATGGCTATGCCGCCTGACTCTCACCTGGACCCGCTGGACCAGTGGCTGGATGCTTGCGCTGACAAAAGGCAGGCACGTTTCCTCGTGCGCCAACGACGGGTTTTGACTGGTAATCACGCGGTCGAAGTAGAGGTGAATGGCGTTTCGCTGCTCAATTTCAGCAGCAATGATTACCTGGGACTGGCATCACATCCCGACCTTGTTACAGAACTCAAACACGCTGCAGACACTCACGGTGTGGGTAGTGGTGCATCGGCACTGGTCACCGGTTTTCGTACCGAGCACCAGGCGCTCGAGCGGGAACTGGCCGAATTTCTGCAGCGCGAAAAAGTCCTGCTGTGTTCATCGGGTTACCTGGCCAACCTGGCGGTGGCCACGAGCCTGACGGGCAAGGGTGACACCATTATCCAGGACAAACTTTGTCACGCCTCATTGATCGACGCGGCCAGGTTGAGTGGGGCTGGTCTGTCTCGTTACGGGCACCTCGATATGGCAGTTCTGCAAAGACGCCTGGCTGCAGTCACCAGGGGAAATAAACTGGTGGTCAGCGATGGTATCTTTTCGATGGATGGTGATACCGCACCTTTGGCAGACATGGCTTCCCTGTGCCGCGAACATCATGCCTGGCTGGCGGTTGATGATGCACATGGGATAGGTGTCTGTGGCCCTGGTGGGCGCGGCAGTGTGGCGGCAGCCGGACTCGATAGCCGGCAGGTACCGATACTGACCGGTACCCTGGGTAAGGCGTTTGGGTGTTTCGGGGCGTTTATCGCAGGCTCCGAAAAACTTATTGATCATCTTGTCAACGAGGCCCGCAGTTACATTTACACGACTGCCATGCCGCCAGCATTGGCGGCATCGGCACGCGCTGCACTGCGGCTCGTCATTGCCGATGACTGGCGTCGTGAACACCTGCACAGTCTGATCAGGCACTTCAGACAGGGTGCAAAGAAACGGGGCCTGATTTTGATGGACTCCGATTCCCCCATCCAGCCTATGTTGATTGGTGAAAGTCAGGCAACCTTGAAACTGGCCGACCGTTTGCAACAGCAGGGTTTCCTGGTGGTTGCCATGCGTCCACCCACCGTTCGCGAGGGCACTTCCCGTTTAAGAATCACCCTTACATCGTCCCATCAGGCTGCTCAACTCGATGCTCTGCTTGATGCAATAGCAAACATCATTGGCCATGACTGACCACCTGCAGATAAAAACCCGCGGCCAGGGTCCGGAATTGGTGTTGTTGCACGGCTGGGCCATGCACAGCGGAATCTGGGGTGGGTTGGTTGATGTGCTGGCCTCTGAGTTTCGGGTCAACCTGGTGGACCTTCCCGGTCATGGGTTCAACCGCAACGTGCCCTTGTCCCACGATTTGAATAAGCTCGCCGGGCAGATACTCGCCGAAGTACCGCCTGCCATATGGATCGGATGGTCATTGGGTGGCCTGGTCACCCTTGCCGCGGCGCTGCAGCAACCTTCCCATGTATTAATGGCCGCACTGGTAGCGGCTACACCCAGTTTTTCAAAACAGGCAGATTGGGAGTATGGCCTGGGTCTTGCTCAGCAACAGGCTTTTGTCGAAGGGCTTGAGAGTGATTTTGAAGGGACACTCAAGCAGTTCAGCCTTCAATGCTTCGGTGCGCCCTGGCTAAAGGAGTCACTCAGGCGCCTGGGTAAGGCTTCTGCTACGGATGATGTACCGGCCAGGGATACCCTTCAAGCCGGATTGCACCTGCTGTACAGCAATAACCTGTTGACCGGTTTGGGTGATTGTAAAGTGTCAGCACTTTTTTTGGGCGGTACACGTGATCGCACCATCTTACCCGCCTCTTTTGAACAGGCGGCGGCCCTGATGCCAAACGCCAGCGCCACCCTGATTCGTGGCGCCGGCCATGCACCTTTTATCAGTCACCAGGATCAGTTTCTGGATATCATTCGCGGGTTTATCAAAGGAGAACAATCTGCATGAGCCTGACGCCACTGGACAAAGACGCGATCAGATCATCATTCGATCGCGCGGCATCGAGCTATGATCACTATGCTGTTTTGCAGCGTGAAATTGAATCACGCCTGCTCGAACGAATTGAATTTCAACGTCATGAGCCGGCCATGATCCTGGATCTCGGATGTGGCACGGGTTCAGCCAGTCGTACACTGGCAAAGCAGTTCCCACAGGCCAGCGTGATTGCGCTGGACTGGGCTCCGGCCATGCTGGCGCAGGCGGGTGAAGGTCTGGCGGAAAACTCCCACGGGGGTTTGAATCGTTTATGCGCAGACATGCATGCCATGCCCTTGGCGGCACGCAGTACAGACCTGATTTTCTCCAGCCTGGCCTTGCAGTGGAGTTACGATATACCCGCTGTATTCCGCGAGTTTCGACGCATTATGAAGCCGGACGCCATGCTGGTCTTTACCTGTTTCGGGCCGGATACATTGCATGAGCTCAAACAGGCCTGGCGTGCCGTCGACGACCTTCCACATGTAAATGACTACCCGGATATGCATGACATCGGCGATGAACTCCTGGCTGCAGGATTTCGTGAACCGGTCATGGATGCAGAGCGGCTGACGCTGGAGTACCCGGACGTCATGTCACTCATGCGGGAGTTGAAAGGTATCGGTGCACACAATGTCGCCAGTAAGCGCGCGCACGGACTGACCGGCAAGACCCGCCTGAAAACCATGCTGGAAGCCTATGAGCCATTTCGCCGTGGCGATTGCTACCCGGCGAGCTATGAAATTATCTATGGCACCGCATTTGCCCCGGCCGAGGGGCAACCGGTCAAGACAGCAGAGGGTGATGTGGCTACTTTTTCGATCGATGCACTTCGTTCACGCTCTAAAAATCAGGAGTCATCATGAAACGCTGGTTTATCACAGGCACCGATACCGAAATTGGAAAAACCCATGTTGCCAGCGCGCTGATACGTCAACTGGTTGCCGGGGGTCACAGCGTCGCAGGTATGAAGCCGGTGGCTTCAGGTTGTGAAAGCACCCCGGCGGGCCTGCGCAATGAAGATGCATTGAGCCTGATCGCGGCCAGCAACGTGGACCTGCCTTATGACGTTGTAAACCCTTTCGCGTTTGAACCCGCCATTGCGCCACATATCGCAGCACAGGAAGCTGGACAGAAGATTGATATCAACCGGATCAGTCAACTGGCACAGAGCATAGACGCGGACTACCTGATCGTTGAAGGTGTTGGTGGATGGTGTGTGCCGCTCAGTGACACGCATATGCTTTGTGAGTTGGCAATGGCAACCTCGGATGCGGCCATCATTGTCGTCGGAATGCGACTCGGCTGTATTAATCATGCCTTGTTGACCGCGGCTCAGATTCAGAGGGATGGCATGCCGTTAAAAGGCTGGATAGCCAATCACGTTGACCCGGATATGCATGTTCAGTCAGAAAACCTTGCAACACTTGAGGCGCTTATGCCGTGTCCGCTATTGGGTGTTTCGCCGTGGCAGGACACAAGTAAGAATAAACTTGAGTTTTGTAAGCTAAATATAAATATATTTTAAATTTTCTTTTTTTGGCGTAGAATTTGTCGGCAGACATATTTTTTTTGTCTGACAAATTAATGAATTGGTCCCATGTGGACCCACCAAATCGGAAATGGCGTTCCCCCTTATGTCATTTTCGTATTGAGATTCAACGCTCCCCCTTGCGTTGAGTTTCGATGAAAGGGCCGGCTGACCCCTTGCCGGCCCTTTCTTTTGCATCCAACAAACAGCCTTCGGCAAACTTCAATTAGTTACATACACCGGCCTCGAATAAGCTAGGATGGTGACTACATCGTGAAATTCTGAGGAAAAACATATGGCCAAAACTGATTATGATGAAGCACAAACCGAGCTGACCCGTGCGATAGAAGAAGATGCACCGTGTACGTTTGATGAACCTCTTGCGGTTACTGTGACATTGGATAACGGTGTCAAATACGATGGCCTTGCAGTTGAAGTTCAGGCCAAAAGCGACAACTTTCCAAAAGGGCTGGTAATGGTTCGGACGGGCAATACGGACATTGGTGTACCGGTAAGTTACATACGCGGTAAGTAGCTTGGCTAAGCCGGTTTTTAAACAGCTTCGTTTAGAAAGTTGATTTCTACGCCAGTACCAGATGGGTCCTTACAAAATATCTGGCTCATATCAATTTGCGGCAAATAACTCATCCTGTATTCGATACCTGCCGCATCCAGATTTCCACATACCTTTGCAAGCCCGCTCGCCTGCAGTGCGAAGTGATCAAAGAAACCCTGCTTCTCGTTGTGATGATGATCCATACTCTCGATCAGGTGGATGATCGGTTTTCCTTCTGAATACAACCAGAAACCACCCCTGGAAAAATCGGGCCTGAAACCTTCACTCAGACCAAGCACCTCGCAATAGAAATCCCTGACCTTTAGCAGAAGCTCTTTGGGGGCGCTGATGTTGATATGGTCAATATGCATGTTCTTTTCCTTCAGACAGGTGTTGACTCAGTACTGGCCTGATTCAATAGGCTTCCTCAACGGCCTCCTCAACCAACTGACTCAGCTGTTTGAAACCGAAGCTTGGAAGCGACCTGCCGTTTACGAAAAACTCCGGAGTTGCCTTGATGTTGAACACCTGAACATCTCTGATATCCTGCTGAACCGCTTCAGTTACAACAGCCCCGTTCATATCGGCTGCCAGTTTTTCATGATTCAGAGCCATGCCATTCAAGATGCCACGCGCGCTGTCGGGTTGAGACACATGATTGCGAGTCCAACGCCGTTGGTTCTTGAACAACAACTCCAGCGCAGGAAAGAATTGACCCTGGAGATGAGCAGCCTCGAGCATTTTGACCACTTCATCCGAACCTTTGTGGAGCGGTGCGTAGCGCATCATAACCCTCACTTTTCCCGGGTATTTCTCGATGAGTTGGTTAATTAGCGGATAAAAATCAGCGCAGGTCTCACAGGCAGGATCAAAAAACTCAACAATGGTAACCCTTGCGTCCACAGCCCCTTTGACCGGAGCACTCTGCCTTTCAAACATGGCCGATTTACCTGCTCCCGCAGAGCCTGGCTGGCTGGCCTGGTAATTCTTGTATATGACCGTGGCCAGGCCAAAGGCCAGTAAAAGTATGGCCGCAACCGAGATGAAGATAGATTTTTTACTCATGAGGATTCCAAGCGGTGGCTGTAAAACAACAATACGCCAATTAGCGTAAATGTCAGAAGGGAAAGCGTCGGTATATTTAAAAAACCAAGCAGTGAGATATGTGTCTCCGAACAGGGAATACCCTGCACACAAGGCTGGGCGCTTTTTGGAATGATACCGGCAATCAGCAGCACGTGGAATAAGGCCATTAGCCATCCCAGGCTGGCAAATGCCGTGGCATAACGCAGTACCCTCGGGTCATACGGCAGCAGTCCGATAGCCAGGATCAATACCAGTGGATACATCGCGATACGCTGATACCAGCACAAGACACAAACCGGCACACCCATCACTTCGCTGAAGAACAGACTGCCAAGAGTTGCGCTGGTAACGAGTACCCAGGCGGCGAAAAGTAGCATCCAGCCAATGTTGGTATCCTGATTTGATTCTATTGAATCCACGCGCATCCTCTGAAAATGTATTCCGGGTTCTTTAAAGCCGGCAAAGAATACCCGTAATTCAGCCCGGCGCAAAGCCCCATGCAACGGTAGTGGCTGAATAAACCGGTTTATAGGGGTGCCAACAATTCAAATAGTTCATGCAGTTTTGCTTCTTTCCACCTAGACTTACTGCGTTTTTCCAAAAAGAGAATGTTATGAAAAGAATTGTTGTATGGCTGACGGCAGGTCTCATGTCCACTGGGCTGATGGCTGCGGACATTAAAGAATCCGAACACGCTCAGAAAACCCTGGAAATTTACACCCGTATCATCGGTGTGGAGTCTTCCAAGAACCTGGGCAACGTACCGGAGATAGCGAATTACCTGGCCAGTGAACTTATCGCGGCCGGTTTTCCCGAAGAAGACGTGGAAGTCGTGCCACTCGGTGAGACCGCGTCGTTGATTGCAAAATACCGGGGAGATGGCTCTTCGGGTAAAGCGCCGATACTTTTGCTGGGTCACATGGACGTTGTAGAGGCATTGGCCAAGGATTGGGAACGCCCGCCATTTGAGCTGACCACGGATGATGTCTATTTTTACGGCCGCGGCACGATTGACAACAAGTTCGGGGTCGCCCAGCTGACTTCTACTTTTATCCGCCTGAAGAAAGAGGGTTTTGTACCAAGCCGGGACCTGATTATTGCCTTTTCCGGAGACGAGGAGAGCGGCATGCAGACAACCCGCATGCTGGCCTATGAAAGGCAAGATCTGGCCAAGGCGGAGTTTGCCCTGAATTCCGATGCCGGTGGCGGTGACCTGGATATCAACGGAGAGCCGGTGGTTTACCTTGTGCAGGCTGCTGAAAAAACGTATTCAACCTGGGAGATGACGGTGCGTAACCCCGGTGGGCACAGCTCACGCCCAAGGCCGGATAATGCGATCTACGACCTGGCGGCCGCCATCACGAAAATACAGAACTACAGGTTCCCCGTGCGCTGGAGTGAAATGACCCTGGCTTTTTTCGAAGAGACGGGTGAGCAAATGGGTGGTGAGCTTGGTGAAGCAATGATCCAGTTTGCGAATAACCCGCGGGATGAGAAAGCCTCTGACCGGCTGGCCATTGAGTCTTCCTACGTGGGTACGACCCGCACCACCTGCGTGGTGACGATGCTTGAGGCCGGACATGCGGAAAACGCCTTGCCGCAGTCTGCTACCGCCACGGTCAATTGCCGGATCTTCCCGGGTGTGCCCGTCGAGGCCATTGAAAATGCACTCAAACACGTGGTCGAAAATGATGCGATTGAATTCAGGCAGCTCGATGAAGCCACCGAAAGCCCCATTTCACCTTTACGCCCGGATGTCATAGAAGCGGTCAAAAAAGCCGTGCACGCCCGTTACCCGGGTCTGAAGGTCATGGGTTACATGGAATCGGGCGGTACCGATGGTATGCATTTCCGCAAGGCGGGAATTCCTACGCTTGCGATCAGTGGTGTCTTTATGAATCCGGATGAAATGTATGCCCATGGCCTCAATGAAAGGGTGCCGGTGAAGGCATTCTATGATGCACTGGATCACTGGAGCATTATCCTCAGGGAGTTGACTGGCGACTGACACCGGGCGATTGAAACATGGCTGAAAGGGTCGAATGTGTGGTGGTGGGGGCCGGTGTTGTCGGCCTTGCCATCGCGCGGGCCCTGGCGCTTGAAGGACGCGAGGTCATCATCCTTGAAGCAGAGCCTGCTTTTGGTACACACACTTCCAGCAGAAACTCCGAGGTAATACACGCCGGAATCTACTATCCAACCGGTAGCCTGAAGGCGCGGACCTGTGTATCCGGCAAGAAACTTCTTTATGACTATTGCTCGCAACACCGGGTTGAGTTTAAGCGGCTTGGCAAGCTCATCATCGCGACCCGCGATGCGCAGATCGACGTGCTCAAGGCCTACCAGGCGCAGGGCCGGACCAATGGCGTCGATGACCTTGAGTTGCTGTCACAGGACCAACTACACCAACTGGAGCCCGATGTGCGTGGGTTGGCAGCCCTGTGGTCACCGTCTACGGGGATAGTCGATTCCCATGGCCTGATGCTGAGTCTGTTGGCTGATGTTGAAAACTCCGGTGGTGTACTTGGCCTTAAAAGCAGGGTGCAGTCCTTCAAACCACAAAACGACGGTTTTGCCTTGGACATTGATACCGATGGGACGTCCATGACGCTTCACGCGCGTATGCTGATCAACTCGGCTGGCCATGGTGCGATTGATTTGGCCAGGACGTCGGGCGCGGCCAAGCTGCCCCGCAACTATTTTCCGGCAGGGCATTATTTCAGTTACATGGGAAAGTCACCATTTCGTCACCTGGTTTACCCCGTCGCAGGGGCGGGTAGCCTGGGCCTGCACGGCACACTGGACCTGGGTGGTCAGCTGAAATTCGGGCCGGATGTCGCCTATCGTGATCAGCTTGATTACACATTCGAATCAAATGAAGCCCGGCGACAACATTTTGAAAGCAGTATCCGCGACTACTATCCCGGCCTGGATGCAAGCCGCCTGCAAGCCGGTTATGTCGGTGTCCGCCCGAGAATTTCGGGGCCGGGTGAACCTGCTGCAGATTTCATCATCGCCGGCCCTCAAAGTCATGGTATTAAAGGTCTGGTGCAACTCTTTGGTATTGAGAGCCCCGGCCTTACTGCCTGCCTGGCGATAGCCAGTGAGGTTGAACTCCATTTGAGAGGAGCTTGAAGACAGGGCTTTTAAAAGACAGATATTTTCCGGACAGGACCGATAAGCAAAGATTTTTTTGGTATTTGTCTGTGAAGCAACTATGCTTAATGGTAACCATAGAACAAAAAGAACCCAGCTTTTGCCATTACTCAAAGAACTCAAACGCCGAAATGTCTTCAAAGTGGCTATCGCTTACGCGGTATCGACCTGGATTCTATTGCAACTGACCGATGTGCTTACACAGATTCTGGGTCTGCCGGAATGGGCGCCAAAACTGATACTTTTGATGCTGGTCATCGGTTTTGTACCCGCCCTGATTCTGGCCTGGGCATTTGAGCTGACCCCGCAGGGTATCAAGCTCGAAAAGGACGTAAAACGCACAGAATCGATCGCACCGAAAACGGGTCGTAAGCTCGACTATGTGATCATCGTGTCGCTCGGGCTTTCGCTGGGTTATTTTATCTGGGAGTCCCGCTTTGAGCAGAAAACGGCAGAAATCGAACTTGCCGGGGATGCGGACCCCATTGAAGAACCGCTCGTTGAAATCGTCGTGCCCCAAGTTGACCTTGAAGCGATGGACATCGATAAAAATTCTATTGCTGTCCTGCCGTTTGCCAACCGTAGTGCAGATGCCGAAGATATCTATTTTACCGATGGTATACACGACGACCTGCTGACCCAGTTGTCGAAGATCGATGCGTTCAGCGTGATCTCACGAACCTCGGTGATGGAATACCGCGACACCACCAAGAACCTGCGTCAGATTGCACAGGAATTGAGTGTTGCGAATGTAATGGAAGGCTCGGTGCAGCGCGCCGGTGAACGGGTGCGAATCAATGTGCAGCTAATTGACGCCTACACGGATGAACACCTGTGGGCTGAAATATATGACCGTGAACTGACGACCAATAACCTGTTTGACATTCAGTCCGAAATTGCAAAAGCGATCGCGGGTGCTTTAAAGGCAACGCTGACGGATTCCGAGTTGGCCGATGTGGCGGATGTGCCCACAGAAAACGTTGCCGCCTACGATTTATATCTCCAGGCCCGTCGCTTTGCTCAAACGGAAACGATGCGTGGCTATGCCACTGCCATCGACATGTTCAAGGAGTCACTGGCATTGGATCCGGGTTTCAAACAGGCCTGGATCGGGCTGGCACGTGCGCATATGACCAACTATTGGCTCTATGGCGGCGATCCGCTTAACCGTGACCTGGCACTGGAAGCGATTGAACGTGCCCGCAGTATCGATACTGAATTTGCCGGGCTCTATATGGCTGAAGGCTTCTACTGGTACTGGGGTTTTCATGATTATGAGAGAGCTTTGTACAAGCTTGATAAAGCCATTGAGATGATGCCGGGTAACGATGAGGCGTACATGTGGCGGGGCTGGGTATCACGCCGGGCCGGGCTTTGGGAGCAAGCTGCAAAATCCATGGAACAGGCACTCAAGCTGAACCCGCGTGTACATTTTAACTGGCACGAGTATGCACTGACCTTGATGTATCTGCATCGCTACGAGGACGCGATGAGCGCGGTCAGACAGGCGCGCGTGATTGACCCGGACAGTTATTGGGGCAGAACAACAGAGGCCCGGATCCGCTTACAGGAAAGTGGTGATACCAATAGTGCGGTGCCACTGACTCTCGGAGCGCAGCGTGGTGGTGATTACAATTATTTTCTGACCTATATGCTCGTGAACACACTGGCGCGGCGATTTGATGATGCATTGGCCGCGGCACGTAATCTGCCGGATGAAGCGGAGATCCAGCATGGCAGCATCGAATTCAGAGAGGATTGGGCCGCACAAACCCTGCACTTTATGGGCAGGTCAGATGAGGCCAGACAAGCAGCTGCAGCAGCACTTTT